>Ga0310123_10000441_pt1 | contig 37248 bp, 33 predicted proteins | sample CB6_AW_1057_MG_FD_203505 | JGI IMG/M metagenome (GOLD analysis project Ga0310123, IMG submission 203505) | Marine microbial communities from Western Arctic Ocean, Canada - CB6_AW_1057 | ecosystem: Environmental > Aquatic > Marine > Oceanic | place: Canada: Western Arctic Ocean | collected... | reverse complement strand
CGTCTGAAATCACCCGACGGGATAGGCGTCCGACCGACGTCCGAGGGCCTACGCGAGACCTTGTTCAACATCCTCGGACATCGTGTCGAGGCGGCACGGGTTCTGGATGCCTGCGCGGGTACTGGAGCATTGGGTATCGAAGCCTTGAGCCGCGGTGCGGCGCAGGTCGTCTTTGTTGAGGCTCGTCCCGAAGCGGCGGCGCTGCTCACGAGTAATCTGGCCCACTGTGACGTCGAGGCTCGGACGGTCGTCGTCATCGATGCGCTACCCGGAGCGACGGCACATGCGGCACTGGCCGATCCGTTCGACTTGATACTTCTAGACCCTCCCTATGACGACCCGCGGATTGGTGACATACTGTCAGCGATTGCACCGCGGCTGAGGCGAGGTGGCACCCTCGTGCTAGAGCGGTCAAAACGGGCCCCATCAATCGAATCACCGATTTTGGTGGTCGTCCGAACTGTCAAGGCCGGTGACAGCGTGCTCGACTTCTACCACAACTCAACGATCCACTCTCCAGCGTTGGAGGGGGCGGGGTGACGGACCGGACGACGCGGCTGGCGGTCTACCCAGGTTCGTTCGACCCCCTGACCAACGGCCACATCGACATCATTGAACGGGGAGTAAAACTCTTCGACCGGATCGTCATGGCCATTCTGGTTAATGTGGAGAAGGCTCCGCTCTTTACTGCCGAGGAGCGGGTCGCCACGGCCCGCGAAGTCTTTCGCGGTCAGCACAACGTCGAGGTCGAAACGTTTCAAGGACTCCTTGTCGACTATGCGCGGCACCGACGGGCGCACGTCATCGTTCGTGGCCTCAGGGCGGTGTCTGATTTCGAGTACGAGTTACAAATGGCACTCATGAACCGGCGACTTAGCTCCGAGATCGAAACCGTGTTCATGATGCCGGCCGAGCCTTTTACCTATGTGAGCTCTCGGCTGGTTAAGGAAGTCTTCTCGCTCGGCGGCTCGGTTGATGGGCTGGTTCCAGCAGTGGTCGAAGCCCAGCTGCGGGCCAAGCGCCTCTCGGGAGCTGGCGACGCCCCTCCCTAAACGCGAGGTTCCCGCGGACGCTAGTCACACCATCGATAAGAAGATGCCTCGACCGGAGTTTTCTAAGCGCACTCGACGGGTCAGCACATCGCCAACCCAGTGGGTCGCACAGGAAGCCGATCGGTTGCGCCGGCAGGGTGTTGACGTTGTTGACCTCGGCCCCGGCGAACCCGACTTCGCCACACCCGAACATATCAAGGCGGCGGGCAAAGCCGCACTCGATCACAATTTCACAAAGTACACGCCCAATGCGGGCTTTCTCGAGCTGCGCGAAGCGATCTGCGCGCGATACTCCAGCGACCACGGTGTCACATTCAATCCGGACAACGTGATCGTGTCGGCCGGGGGAAAACAAGCGCTTTTCAACGTCGCGATGGTGCTTCTCGAACCTGGTGACGAGGTCGTCACTCATGCCCCAGGATGGCGAACGATCGTCGACCAGGTGACGCTTGCGGAGGCGCGACCGGTCGTCGTGCGAACGTACGCCGACGACGGCTTCCAGGTTCGGGCCGAGGCGATACTCGATGGCTTGACACCCCGGACGCGGATGGTCGTGATTAACTCTCCGGGAAATCCCACTGGTGGACTCATCTCCGAGGAGGATCTTCGAACGATCGCCATCGCCGCCGAGGCGCGCAACATCTGGATCGTGCTGGATCTCTGCTACGACCGATTGATTTACGAGACGACCGCACACAACCTGCCAGCGGTTCTGATGGATCTGATTCCAGACCGGTCGGTGCTCGTGGGGAGTTTGTCGAAGACCTACGCCATGACGGGGTGGCGCTGCGGGTGGGCAGTCGGACCGAAAATCATGATTGAGGCCTGCGACAACATCCAAAGTCACTGCACGTCGGGTGCCTCATCCGTCAGCCAGCGCGCCGGGATTGCTGCCTTGACGGGGTCCCAAGCGTGCGTCACAACGATGAAGGACGAGTATCAGACGCGACGTGACACGCTCGTCAAGTGGCTTAGCGATGAGTCCAGGATCAGGTGTGCTGTTCCGTCGGGTGCGTTCTATCTCTTTCCTGACATCTCGGAGTTACTCTCGCCCGCGACGCTACGCACCTCCCTGGCGTTTTCGACGATGCTGCTTCGTCGTGGTCACGTTGCCGTCACGGCTGGTGAAGCGTTCGATGCTCCGGGGTTTATTCGTCTATCCTTCGCCGCTTCGTTGAATCGCCTGCGCGAGGGTGTCGACCGGATCAGTGCGTGTATCGAGGCGTTGGACCGTGGGGAGATCCGGGATGAGGGAATGAGTGCGGAGGGCACGAGACGGGAGTAAACCGGAAGCGGCGTCTTCTAGAAACGGCACCACGTCCTGCTCAATCTGGAAAAATTTTTCCTGGGTTCAGAATTCCGTTCGGGTCGAACGCATGCTTGAGCCGCCGCATCAGTTCAATCGTATCCGACGAGAGTTCCAGCCCGAGAAAACGCGCTTTGGAAAAGCCGATTCCGTGTTCACCGCTGATTGAACCCTCCAATGCGACGACCTCCTCGAAGAGTTGACGCTCGGCTTGCCCGGCCCGTCGCATGGCCTCGGCATCGGCCGGGTCGACGAGGATGTTGACATGGATGTTTCCGTCGCCCACATGACCGAAGCTCGGCATCGCTAGCTTGTGGACCTCTTTTAGCCGAGCGATGACCTCGAACAGCTGCGGAATCCGTCCCTTGGGCACGACAACGTCGTGATTGATCTTTCGAGGGGCCAAGGCTCGCAGTACCAGTGAGAGATCACGCCGATCGCTCCATAGACGTTCCCGCTGTTCTTCGTTTACGGCGAGCGTGACGGTGCCGTCCGCAGACGCGCAGGCACGTGTAACACGCTCCGCCTCCTCGACGAGAGAGGCCGGCATACCGTCTACTTCGATGAGCAGAACCGCACCTGTTCCAGACGGCTCAATGCCGTGGTGGTTTTCGGTAGCACGGATGCAGTCGGCGTCGATCAGCTCGAGTGCGGCAGGCACGACGCCATCCGCGACCATGTTTCCGACCGCCTCGATGGCTCGCGAGACGGACGGAAATCTTGCCTGTACCGTGGTCCGGGCGGGTGGCTGTGGGATGAGGCGAAGAATGACCTGGGTGACTATGGCGAGTGTGCCTTCTGAGCCCACGAGCAGCTGCGTGAGGTCGTAGCCGACGACGTTCTTGACCGACTTGCCCCCGGTGCGGATTACCTGACCAGTGGGGAGGACCGCCTCAAGCCCTAGCACATACCGTTTGGTGGTTCCGTACTTGAAAGCACGTGGACCGCCGGCGCACTCAGCGACGTTTCCACCGATCACAGACTGACTCAGACTGGCAGGGTCGGGTGGATAGAAGAGACCGTGCTGTTCGACGGCCGCCTGCAGGTCGGCCGTCACGACATTCGGTTCGACGACCGCCAGGAGATTCGCAGTGTCGATTTCGATAATTCGGTTCAGCCGCTCCAACGAGAGCACGACGCCACCGACGACCGGCACTGCACCACCGGTGTATCCGGTGCCAGCACCTCGAGCGGTCAATGGAACTCCCGCCTGATTGCAAGCTAGGGCAACATCGGCCACCTCGGCGGTCACACCCGGCAGGACGACGATGTCGGCGCGCCGACCATGTTGAAGCGCATCGACGCCATACGCATCTCGGGATAACTCGTCGGTGCGGAGGTGGGCCGTGCCGACAATCGAACGAAGTGTCTCGACGAAGATATCCGGTAGAATTGAGTCAGAGACCATTCAAACCGGTCCTGAGCGACACAAAGATGGTGGGAGAGAGCTGGCCGCGAAAATCGGATCCCATCGACCGGGCACCAATGTCTCGCAGGACGGACACTGGCCGTCGGCAGTCAATCGATACGAGCGCATGTTGTACCCGAACCCCTCGGTGACCCGTGTCTGACAGTTGGCACAGTGCGTGTTCTTCAGAGCGCCGACCTCTCCTGATCGATTGCCAGCATAGACGTATTGGAGACCGCTCGGTAGGCCAATCGACGTGGCGCGGGTCAGCGTTTGACTTGACGTTCCGTCTCGATGGGTCATGCGATAGGTCGGATGGACCGCAGTGACATGCCGGGGATCTCGGGCGACACGTTGGCAATAAATCTGGTAAGCCGGCAAGGGATACTCGTGACCGCAGGCATAGCAGTGGATCCGATTACCATCGATTGGCTCCCAGAGCTCACCCTCCTTCGTGTTCGCGGCGAGGACATCTGCCAGAATCAACCTCTCTCAATCTCGTCTTGTGCACTAGTGTGGAGCTGGGTTCGAGAGAAGGCAAGTGGTGAGAGTCGGCCGGGTTCGAGCACAGAAAATGGTGGTTCGGCCGGGTCACTCCCTATTCGCGACAACCACCACGCGCTGCAGATAGCGGTCGGGATCGGGGTCGAGCAGTGTTCGCAGTGTCAGCCCACCGGTGTTGAGATAGCGCACTTCGCCCAGGTGGTGAAGGCGGAGTCCTTGAACTTCTAGGCGCGCCGCCTCTTCGGCCGTCAAAACCGTCACTACACGTTCCGGCGACTGCAAGAAATCCGTCACCGCCTGGGCGACACCCAGCTCTCGAAACGGCAACCCGGTGTAGAAAATCAAGTTACGATGCAGTACCTGGTACCGGCCATAGGGTTCGTTGTTTGGACGCGCAGTTCTCACAATCTCGGCTACTCGCTCGACCGGCGCCGTCTCTGGGGATGAAAGCAGTACGACATGGCCGCCGACGCTCGCCAGGATGGATGCGATGACAACGGCCACAGGTGTCCATCTCGGCCGAGCGACGCTGAGCAGCACACCGATACCAGACAGGCCGACGACGGCCACCACCCCCGTGATCCAGGACGGTGTCCACTCGACGAGCAACGGGGACGCCCGATATACCAACCCCGCCACGATACAGAGAAGCACCCCGGTGATGCCGGTGCAGACATCGAACAGATGGTGTCGGCCATGACCGGCCAGGCGTGACCGAATCGCGTGAGCAAGCAGAATGGCCAGCGGAGGCAGAATCGGCAGGATGTATCGTGGCTGCTTCCCGACCGACAGGCTGTAGAAAAGTAGCGGTGCGGCTGCCCACCAACCGAATCTGACAGCATTGGCGCTGCCGACGAAACGACGACGTACGGCCCGAGCGATGGCTGGAAGCCACAGGAGCATGAACGGCGACCATGGCAACATCCCGCCGGCGACGATCGGCGCGTAGTACCAGAACGGCCTCGGATCGTTGTATCGGGGAGTCACAAATCGGTCGAGATTTTCCGCAATAAAGAAACGGTCGAGATACGCGGAGCCGTGTACCAGGGTCATGCCCAAAAACCAGGGCGTCGCCAGGACAAGCATGACGATCGTGAAGAGCGCAAGATCAACCAATCGAACTGTGGGGCGAGCGCGGTCAATCCAGTACTCCCATGCCAGAAGTGGACCGACCACGAGCACTGGGAGCGCGATACCGACCGGGCCCTTGGTGAGGATTGCGCCGGCTGCACCGATGGCAGCAAGGGTAACCCAGGCGGTTCGACGGTTGTCGTGAGTCGGTTCCTTGCTCTCGGACAAAGGTCTCAGCCACGCCACCAGCGCGGCCCAGATGGACAGGGTCACGAAGAAGGCCAGGGTGAGATCTGGAAGAGCCTGTCTAGCCATGGCAACATAGCCAAAACTGGTTGCCGTGATCACACCTGCCAGAAACGCAGTGGAGGCGTCGTACCATCGGCGTGCCGACGCAAACGCCAGGAGGGTCAACCCAAGACCCGCTAGTGCCGATGGAAACCGAGCGGCCGCCTCACCGACACCGGCCACGAGATAGGCCGACGCTGCCAGCCAGTAGTAGAGAACAGGCTTCTCGAACCGATAGACGTAATTGAAGTGAGGAGTGAGCCAGTCACCGCTCTCGACCATCTCGCGTGCGCTCTCTGCATAGAACGCTTCGTCCGAGTCGGCGATGGTGGGTGAGCCCAGACCGGCGAAGAACGTCAGGAGGCAAATAGCGAGCAGTCCGACGATGTGTCCCCGCACGTGTGTGAGATTCTATACAAGCTATACTGGCGAGGGCGCGACTCGGGACAACTTGTGGTATCGCACGAAGCTATAGACGGACGGCCAGGGACGGACTTAATGGCATGAAGACGGTGGCCGTTGTCGGCGCGTCGTCCGACCGTAACAAGTTTGGAAACCAGGCAGTGCGTGGGTTTCTGAGGCAAGGTTACACGGTGTTTCCCATCAACCGACACAAAGATAAAATCGAGGGTCTGAAGGTCTATCGTTCGGTTCTGGACGTGCCAGGTACAATCGACAAGGTGACCATCTATGTACCGCCGACCGAGGGATTGGACGTGCTGGTCGAGGTCGCCGCCAAGCAAATCCCCGAAGTCTGGATCAACCCGGGCGCCGACAGTCCGGCAGTCCTCCAGCGTGCCCGCGACCTGGGCATTGAACCGATAGTAGCCTGCAGCTTGATGGCCCTCGGCGCGACGCTGTAATGTGGTTGACAGATTAATTTGTGAGTCCTATACTGCAAATTCAGCGAAGGGTTTCCCAAAACCAGCGTTCGCGCTTCACACATTACACATCTGCACGGCAGAGACTTCCGTATCCTAGCCGCTAGGCTAATCACTCATTTTCAATCCTTACCACGGTCTAACCTCATGCCAACAAACGAGAAACGTACCTCACTGGCGTCCACCGATGGGTCCGAGTCGTCGGAGGCAACGGCCACCGACACCGTCGATACCACCACCGCCACTGCGACCGAAGAGACTAAGCCCTCTTCCCGAAAGTCGGCCTCAGGGCGGCCATCCTCCAAGAGTGGTGAGAACACCCTGAAGATCGGCGAACTCAAGGATATGAGTATCGCCAAATTGACCCAGGTGGCCAAGGACCTCAATGTAGCGGGCGCCACCGGGATGCGCAAACAGGAGTTAATCTTTCAGATCCTGAAAGCGCAGACGGAAAAGAGTGGATTAATCTTTTCCGAGGGTGTGCTCGAGGTTCTCCCTGATGGGTTTGGATTTCTGAGGGCGCCCGACTACAACTATCTTCCGGGACCGGACGACATCTACGTGTCGCCATCCCAGATTCGGAAATTTGACCTCCAGACCGGGGACACGGTCTCTGGTCAGATTCGGCCGCCGAAGGAAGGGGAGCGCTACTTTGCGCTGATCAAGGTCGAAGCGGTCAATTTCGAGCCACCGGAGCACGCCCGCGACAAGATCTTCTTCGAGAATTTGACACCGCTGTATCCGCAGGAGCGGATCGTTCTCGAGGGCGAGACGTTAAATCTCTCAGGGCGAGTCATGGATCTGATGACCCCGATCGGGAAGGGCCAACGTGGTCTCATCGTTGCGGCCCCCCGAACCGGCAAGACGATGCTCCTCCAAAACATCGCCCAGTCAATCGTCCGGAACCATTCCGAGGTCTATCTGATCGTGCTGTTGATCGACGAGCGGCCAGAGGAGGTCACCGACATGCAGCGCTCCGTCGACGGCGAAGTCATATCTTCGACGTTCGACGAGCCAGCCCAACGCCACGTCCAAGTGGCGGAGATGGTGATCGAAAAAGCTAAGCGTCTGGTCGAGCATCGGAAGGACGTGGTCATCCTTCTTGATTCGATTACGCGTCTAGCCCGCGCCTACAACACCGTCATCCCGCCATCGGGGAAGGTTCTTTCCGGTGGTCTTGACTCGAACGCGCTACAAAAGCCGAAGCGCTTCTTCGGCGCCGCTCGCAACATCGAGGAAGGGGGATCACTCACGATCATGGCGACGGCGCTCGTCGATACCGGTTCGAGAATGGACGACGTGATCTTCGAGGAGTTCAAGGGCACCGGCAACATGGAGATCCACCTCGAGCGCAAGCTGGTCGACAAGCGTGTCTTTCCGGCGATCGATATCCAGAAAAGCGGAACGCGCAAAGAAGAGCTATTGATCGACGCGGACGACCTTAACCGCGTGTGGGTGTTGCGTAAGGTGCTCAATCCGTTATCGCCGGTCGAAGCAATGGAGCTTTTGCTGGACAAGATGAGCAAGACGAAGTCGAACGCCGACTTCCTCGCATCGATGCAGAAGATGGGATAGAGCTGAATGCCGAAGATTACAGTACGCGACAACGGTCCATTACTGGTGGAAGCCGAGGGCCTTGTCTTGCGCGATGCAAGCGGTGGCACGTTTTCCGTCCAGGGCAGCAACGTCGCGTTGTGCCGGTGCGGAGCCTCAGCGACCAAGCCGTTCTGCGATGGCGCGCACGGGCGGATTGGTTTCCAGGCGGCGAACAAGGCCGGGAGCTGAAGCGCGCGCAGGTCGGTCAGCATCGATACGGCCAGCAGACTCAATCAATCCGAGTCAATTCCGACCAAGCCCCGTCAAGTCCGATCACGCAACGACGGGGTCCTCCTTCCGAAACGCAATCTCTCCATCGGTGACGTCGACCACGACGTGGTCACCCTCGACGAACTCACTCTGAAGAATGCGCATCGCCAGTGGGTCGAGCACCCGCCGCTGGATCGTGCGCTTTAGTGGCCGGGCACCGTAGTCTGGATGGAATCCTTCGTCGACCACGAGCGCCTTCACAGTCTCCGTCAGCGTCAGCCCGACCTTTCGCTCCTCGAGCCGACTCGCCAAGTCGTGGAGCTGGATATCGATGATATCCACGAGATGAGCACGACGCAGTGAGTGAAAGAAGACGATTTCGTCAATACGATTCAGGAACTCGGGTCTGAAGTGGCCTTGTAAGGCATCGGAGACTTGACGCCGCACGTTGTCGTCGATGTTTCCTTCGTGGTCCATCGCAGCGTGCTCCGCGATGTACTGACTACCCAGATTGGAGGTCATGATTACCACAGTGTTCTTGAAGTCAACTGTCCGGCCTTTACTGTCAGTCAGACGCCCATGATCGAGCAGTTGCAGCACAAGGTTGAGAACTTCCGGGTGAGCTTTTTCGATCTCGTCGAAGAGCACGACGGAATACGGGCGTCGCCGCACCGCCTCGGTGAGCTGGCCGGCTTCGTCGTATCCGATGTAGCCAGGGGGTGCCCCAATCATCCGGGACACGGCATGTGTTTCCTGATATTCGGACATGTCGATCCGAATCATTGATTGCTCATCGTCAAAGAGAAAGTCAGCCAGCGCACGGCCCAGCTCTGTCTTCCCTACGCCGGTTGGCCCCAAGAAGATGAAGCTTCCCAGAGGGCGATTCGGTTCCTGCAGCCCGGATCGGGCTCGCCGGATCGTGTTAGCGACCGAGAGCACCGCATCATCCTGACCCACGACCCGTCGACGTAGCCGGTCCTCCATTTGCACCAGCTTGGCGATTTCGCCTTCGAGCAATCGACTAACCGGAACCTTGGCCCACTTGCTAACGACCTCTGCAATGTCATCTTTTTTGTCGACTTCCTCTTTTAGTATTCGACTCTGCTCATCTCCATCATGGAGGCGCGCCTCCTCGGCGGCCAGCTGCCGTTTGAGTTCCGGAAGTTCCCTCGCTCTCGGAAGAGATCGCCACTAGCAGGTGCTCTGTGCTGATGTAGTCATCTTTGAGACGCTCGGCCTCGGTCTTGGCCACCCGTGCCGTGCCAAATGGTTGAGTCGGGGTGAGAGAGTCCAGGCTGCGTCCCCACTCGTCTTGGGGAGTCGGTCCAGCTCGGTCTGGACCGACGCGACAATCTCGTCGGGGTCAACGAATAACTTACGGAGCACCGCCGGACAACACCGTCCTTCTGACTGGCGAGTGTCACGAGCAGGTGCTCTGGCTCGATCTGCGGATGCCAGGTCGCTCCGGCCAACTCCGGCGCGCCCAGCAGGGCCTCCCGGGCTTTCTCTGTCATGTGGTTCATATTCATGGCCATCTCTCTGCCGTTTCACGCGGCCGAGTATTTGGCTGTTGTCGTGTCTTTCTTTGGAAAACCCGGCGCCGCTTCCAGTGCGGCAAGCGCTTCGTAGTGCACGCGGGCGGTCTCGCTCAATTGACCTGGTAAAGTCACCTTGACGGTGGCATAAAGATCACCGCGTGTCCTGCGTCGGCTCAGCCCTGGCATCCCCTTGCCTTTAAGCCGAAACACCTGTCCGGGCTGAGTGGCCGCAGGAATCTTCAACCGGAGCAACGCGCCGGCCAGTGTCGGCACGTCCACCTCACCCCCAAGGACAGCTGTTGTCAGCGGGACGGTCGCCGTGACATACAGGTGTTGCCCCTTGCACTCGAATACTCGATGCCGCTTCAGACGGACTCGGAGGTAGAGGTCGCCGGCGGCTCCGCCCGCCGCCCCTGTCTCTCCCTTGCCGGAGACTCGAACGCGCGAACCCTCGGTCACGCCCGCAGGAATACGCACCTCCACATTCCGAGCTCGATCTTCGTCCGTCGGTCGAATGGAGAATCGCTGGGTCACGCCCTTGCACGCCTGTTCCAGCTCCAGTTCGATCGTATGCTCGACGTCACGTCCCCGACGTTGTCGTGGTTTTGACCTACGGTCCGATGTGGGGTCGCCCGCAGCGAAGAAGGTCTGAAAGAAGTCTGAGAAATGATTTCCCCCGAACATCTCACGGATTTCGTGCTCCGACATCGACCGACCATCTGGACCGCCGTCGAAATTGACGTTCCACTTGGCGTTACCCGCGGGGCCGCCGAACGGACCGCCCGCTCCCGGCGACATGTTCTCGTATTGTCGCCAGTTTGCGCCCAGTTGGTCGTACTTCCGCCGCGTGTCAGGATCACCGAGCACCTCGTTCGCCTCGTTGAGTTCCTTGAATTTTGTTTCCGCCGCGTGGTCTCCAGGATTGACGTCAGGGTGATATTTGTGCGCGAGCTTTCGAAAGGCCTTCTTGATCTCGCCCGCGCTCGCGGTCCTGTCGATGCGGAGCACCTTGTAGTAATCCTTGAATTCCATGTGACTACCCTGACGCAGATGTTCGCCGAATGGTTCGCGTGCCGAGCAGCCGGCTCAAGTGGTCAATCTCTCGTCGAAGGGCGCGGCGGCGTGCAGGGCGCGCTGTCCCTTCATCCAACAACGGACGGATTCGTTCGACGACGTCGGCGATGGAGAGCAGCTGCTGGACGCCGGCTAGATTGATTCCGAGCTCTCCGACGAGCCGCTTGATCGTGCGTAGACGCTCGATCTCTTCGGGGGAATACATCCGCATACTCCCAATTGTGCGGCTCGGTTGTACCAGACCAAGGCGCTCGTACTTCCGCAGTGTCTGGGGGTGCATACCCAGTTCTCGAGCCACCATACTGATGAAGAAGACCTCTGTCGCCATAAATTAAACCTGCGTCGACTCAAGTATGGATCTTGATACGATCAGTATCAAGGTGTCCACCCGGTGTTATTGACCTGCACACCTCCATTAGAATGCCTGGTCGACAGGACACGCTATTGCCGAGACCGGAGACTTTCTCATCGCGTTGGGCCGTCATCGTGGCCGGTCTGGGCATGGCGGTCGGCACGGGCAATCTCTGGCGCTTCCCCAGAGTCGCTGCCCAGAACGGCGGCGCGGCCTTCCTCATCCCGTGGATGCTCTTTCTTGTGGCGTGGTCCCTACCCCTTCTGATTGCCGAATTTGGCCTTGGGCGCGGGTCTCGCCGTGGACCGATTGGCACCTTCACGTTACTCGCGGGTCGGGGTTACGCCTGGATGGGCAGCTTTGTCGCGGTGACGACGATCATGATCATGTTCTACTACTCGGTCGTCACCGGGTGGACGCTCAAGTATTTTGTCGCCAGTTTGATAGCTGGAAGCCCGAGTGATCCCGGGGCCTACTGGTCGGAGTACTCTGTTTCGGTCTGGCAGCCGATCCTATTTCATATCGTTGCGGTAATCGCCGGCGTAACGATTGTCGCGCGCGGTGTCGTGGGGGGTATCGAACGCGCGAACAAGGTTCTCATCCCGGCGCTCTTCGCGCTGTTGCTGGTTGCAGTCGCGCGCGCCGTGACGCTCGAGGGGGCCGACCAGGGTCTCAGATTTCTCTTTCGGCCGGACCTTTCGGCGCTACTCAGCTACCGGACATGGCTGGAAGCACTGACGCAGTCGGCCTGGTCGACAGGCGCCGGTTGGGGCCTCATCTTGACCTATGCGGTCTATGTGAAACGCCAGGAGGACGTCGTCGCAAACTCCGCAGTCATCGGGCTCGGCAACAACACCGCGTCACTCCTGGCCGGGATGGCGATCGTGCCGACGGCGTTCGCCGTCCTGTCCACGTCAGAGGCCATCGAGGCGATGGCAGCCGGCAATCTGGGTCTGACGTTCGTGTGGATTCCTCAGCTCTTCTCGCGGGCACCTGCGGGGACCGTGGTGCTCCCAATCTTCTTCCTAGCTCTTTTTTTCGCCGCGCTGTCGTCACTGATTGCGATGATAGAACTGGCAAGTCGGGTCCTCATCGATGCGGGGCTCTCGCGTCGGGTGGCGGTCCGACTGGTTGGAGTCGCGACCGTGATCTGCGGTATCCCCTCTGCGGCCAGTCCGACCATTTTCGAGAACCAAGATTGGGTCTGGGGTCTTGCCCTGATGATCAGCGGATTGTTCATCTCTGTGGCCGTCACCCGTTATGGCCCTGAACGTTTCCGTACCGATCTGATCAACGTCGGCGATGGAGCTATTCGAGTTGGCCCGCTGTTCAGTTGGGTTCTACAGTATATGATCCCTATGCAATTCGTTGTAATGTTTGGCTGGTGGATGTATCAAGCGGTTGCGGTCTACGACCCGGAAAACTGGTGGAATCCGATCCGAATGTACAGTCTTGGGACGTGCCTGTTGCAGTGGGGAGGTGCACTCGCCGTGGTATTGGTCTTCAATCGTCGGCTGGCCGCGAGCAGCCTTACGCCGCCGGCCCCCTAGCCCGTGACCATTACGGTCGCTGTGCTAGTGCTGTGTGTTGTAGTGAAAGGAGTATGGTGTGTATCCAGAATTCTTTATAGCACCGATGCGCGATGAGCTCACCCGGCTGGGGATCATTGAGCTACGAACGGCCGAACAGGTCGAGAGCACGCTGTCGAAGGAAGGCACCGTGATGGTCGTGGTCAACTCGGTGTGTGGCTGCGCGGCCGGTCGGGCCCGTCCCGGTGTGGCGCTCGCTCTCGAGCACGAGGTCAAACCCGATATCCTCGCGACCGTCTTCGCAGGCGCCGATGTGGAGGCGACCGACCGCGCCCGAAGCTACTTCACGGGTTATCCGCCCTCCTCGCCAGCCGTCGCGTTGCTACGGGACGGCAAGCTCATCTACTTGATGGAACGTCATCAAATTGAGAACCAAGAGGCGCCTGGTATTGCCAAGCAGCTGACCGAGGCGTTCGACAAGTATTGTGTGCGAACCGCGGCCGGCTAGCCTCTACCTGACAGGTGGCGGCAACTCTGTGCGAGATGGAGGAACCGTGGGCACGATCGGCAGCGGAAATCCACGAGCGTACTGTCGGCATGTCGTCTCGACGACATCCGTCATCATATCTAGAAAGGATGAATGATCGTTGACGGCCGATGCGCGGCCCATCGCCAGGCCCAGTTTTCGTGAAACGTCGGCGGCCTCCGTGTCGAGGTCATACAAGACCTCGATATGGTCGGCCACAAAGCCGAGCGGACTCACCACCACGGCGCCGAGTCCCTTCGCGTGCTCCGTCCGAAGATAGCCGCAGATATCTGGTTCCAGCCACGGGTCCTGCGGTCGGCCACTCCGACTCTGGAATACCAGGTCCCAGTTACTGGTTGCCAGCCGCTTCGCCACCAGTGTCGCCGATTCCTTTAACTCCGCCACGTATCTGGATTCGGCCGCCATGGTGCTCGGAATGCTGTGGGCCGTAAAGACCACACGTGCGCTAGCTCTGAGTTCAGCTGCTAGGGTATCGCGCGCCGCTTCAACCTGGCAGGCGATGGCCTCGATGAATCCGGCATGGGTGTGCCAGCCTCCGACGTAGGTCACCTCGAGGTCGTCATATCCATCAGTTCGGATGGTCTCGCGTGCCTGCACGACGTTCTGTTTGTATTGTCCGCAGCTGGAGTAGCAATGATGGGCGGCCAGAGTCAGCGCCAGTATCCGTCGGACCCCGTCTCGGGACATCTGCTTGAGCGTGTCGTCGAGAAACGGGTGCCAGTTCCGCATACCGACATAGACCGGTAACCCGATCGACGCGAGGCGACGGCGGAGGCCCTCAGCCTGCCGCATCGTGATAGCGGTGATCGGTGACAGTCCATCGAAGAGCTCATAGTGGTGGACGACACCATCGATTCGGGCAGTCGGGATGTGGCGACCGCGTAGCACGTTGGCCAGAAAGGGCCGGATATCTTCCGGCGCTCCAGGTCCACCAAAACTGATAAGGAGGACGGCATCAAATGGCTGGGGTGGTCGCACGACGCTGTGATCATCTCACACCCCTTGTGAGGTGTGAGCGCCGCTTGGGGTGAGATCGTGTCGATGGAGCAGCAAGGCGGCGAATGACTATTCGACCGGCCCACCACGAACCGGGCGACGATCCAGTTCGCGACTGTTTAAGGAGCGTTGTTCGTGCAGTCGAGAGCAGATGGTCCCAGCGAGATTATCAACCGGATCGGTCCACTCCCACCTGAGTTTGAGCGTCAAGCAGTTCCCACGCAGCCGGTCACACATTAGGATCTTGCAATTGCCACTTTTTCCGCCAGACACGAGCGTGACTGTATAGTCGCGCCCTAACTCCAGTATGACTTGACGTGCAGTCTCTTTCATCTCGTTTGCTCGCTGACTGCGAGCAAAGAAAACACAAGAAGCAGGCCGGTCGAATCCGGTGTGTTCAACGATGAATTCAACCGGCTCGCCACCTTTATTGCAACCTACCGACGGTTTAGTGACAACTGGCGGTGTCGTAGCGACCACGATAGGCGCTGGGATACAATAACGTCTTGTCGGGGCGTGGCTCAGCCTGGTAGAGCACTCGGTTCGGGACCGAGGGGTCGGAGGTTCAAATCCTCTCGCCCCGACCACTTCTTTCGTGTGAATCCTTGGGGAACCTTGACCTTGCCCCCTGAAGCTAAACGAGCCCGAGCGTTAGAATTCTGGCGCGGCCTCGCTGACGGCTGGGTCGAAGAGCTGGTAGAAGGCGACGCTGAGGCGGTTACCAGTTTCGAAGGCACTTTCCATCGCGGGCCTCGCCTGGCTCGGGTTACCCACGTCGCCGCCGAAAATCGCCCGCCTGCACAAACGAGCGACCGGTTTAAGACTTGCACCTAATAAAGGAACAAGATGGATGCGCTGAAGAGTTTAATTCGACACGTTCCCGACTATCCGAAGCCCGGGATCCTGTTCTACGACATCACGACCTTACTCAAAGATCGGGAAGGATTTCGTAACGCCGTCGATGCCGTGGTTGAGCCATTTCGTACCTCACCGATTGATCTTGTCGTGGGGATCGAGAGCCGTGGCTTCATCCTAGGGGCGGCCGTCGCCGACCGACTGGGGTTGGGATTTATCCCGGTGCGTAAGCCGGGAAAGCTACCATCGCAAACCGTAAGTGCCAGCTACGAGCTGGAGTACGGCGCCGACACCCTCGAAATGCATCATGATGCCGTTGCCGGCGGCGAAAAGGTTCTGATCATAGACGATCTGCTTGCCACCGGCGGCACGGCACAAGCTACCGTGAGTCTTCTCAAACAGAGGGATGCTCAGGTCATCGGACTGTCGTTTCTCATCGAACTCGAGGAGCTCAGCGGACGTTCGAAACTGGAAGGCGAGGAAGTGTCAGCCGTGCTTCGGTATTAGTGTTTCTGCCTGGCATCGTGGCTCATGATTACCCCGCTGGTCCTCCTCACCGGGCTCGTTGGGATCGCCTACGCTGTAGCCGTTCTCGTCGAACCGAGATGACGGCGCCGCGAAGATGTCCTTGCATCGCTAGTGGCAACCTTCAACCCAGCCGTGGCGAAGGTCGAGATCGAGCCACGCGAGCTCGTCGCCTGGGACAGTGTCACGATGACGGCTCGTGCGCTCTTACCCGAGGCCTTCAAAGAATTAGACGCCGCAGCTATTGACCGTTTTCAATTTTGGGAACGGTCATCGAGGAGGGCCATGTTCGGTCGACGACCCAGTGGCTTGCTTTGGGGCGTGAGCATGACCTGGAGTACGGGCGCCTGGCAGCTTAGGTCGAAACCGAGCTAGCGAGCGGCTCGGCCGCCGACATTTCATCTCTTCACAGTCAGATGGCGGCGATCGAAGAGGAGAAGATCCAGTGCTATCAGGAGCGCTACGAAGAGTATGTCGGTGTCGAGAGATGCATGGGCGAGTCCCAATCCTGAGTACACACCGTCTCTTCGGCGTATGATTGGGGGGCGCTATGCAGTCACCGGCTCCCAAACTCGGTGACTTCCACGCTTTCCACGAGGCGTGTGGCTCGATTGTTGACATCAAGCCTGATCGTCGTCCGATTAAAGACGGTCAGCATGCGTTTTTCGCGTGGTGCCCTGCGTGTGGCGCTACATCTCGCGAAGTCGTGAACCTCGCAGAGATCGATAACTGGTTCGACTCCGGTATCGCCACGACTCTCGATGGGAACCAGTTTGCCCGAGCGATGCTGAGGGCCCGCCTTTGGCCCACCTCCTCGTAGGTGACGAATAGGCTCGCAACGAGTCGGCGATCGATCGCGTCGAACACCCATCGGTTGCAAACTGTCCGAAGTTTAATCGCGCTTTCGTAGTCGGTGTTTCACCTAATTACCATCGAGCATGCGACACGCACGAGCCTTCGGAAAAGGTGCCTAAGGGTGTTACCCTCAAGCCTTACAGCCACGACGTCAACGCCTCACGTGATCAGTCGCTTTCCCTTTCACGAGGAGCCTTTCAACCGGTTTAGCTTCGTATCGGTGGCCTGATAGGCTTGGCCCACGCTCGGTCGCCGAGTCGGGAGCCGACTTGCAGGGCCATGGTTGTGGTGGATCTGTCGACGCTGGTCAGCCAAATTGTAAGTTGACGAGGTGATGGTCTCCACCGGCCTGCACAGCATCGCCGTCAGAACGCATGTACACGTCCACTCCGGTACTTCTGGGGCTGAACGGTCCAGGAGGAATGGGTTGGTTGCTCACGGACCTTAGGCGACGTGCGTGCGCTTTCCGCAGAGCAGCGTGTTGCGCTCACGGTGAGCTGGAAGCTCCAACACACACCTGAGCGTCGCCCGCGGGCGCCTGGATGAGTCGATGCTCAGACTGGAGGCCGAGGGAAAGTTTGCACAAACCCGACGACCACAGCCTCGATCTGTCCCGCCAGCAAGGCGCGTCAGTGAACCTAAATCACTGATAAACTCGCACTTTCAACCATGTGCGCGTGTAGCTCAGTTGGATAGAGCGACGGCCTCCTAAGCCGTAGGCCGCAGGTTCGAATCCTGCCACGCGCGCCAGTTTTAAGTGGAGGGTCCATACCGGAGACATAGGTAGCACTTTCGGACTGAACGGGTTATCGATCGACGCGAACCGACAGGTCTCATCATCGAAGTAGCCGAGAGCGGAGTGCATGAAGCTCACGAGCCAGATGTTGTCGCTCACGTGTTTGACGCCGACGTTCTAACTGGCGAACACCGTACTCAGGTTGATCTTTTTTCGGTTGTAACAGATGCGGCCGCAGCCGGCGACGGTGGCGGTCCAATCATGGAGGGGGTAGTCCAGGTCGCCCAGGCCTGATACGGTCTGGGCGACCGAGAGTAGAGCTCTCCTGCGTGGTACTCCCGCTTGAGCTGAACGATCATTTCTCGATCTGCATCGGGAGCTGATTGGCATGCCGATACGGCCGCCGGCTTCGGGCGGTCAGCCCGTCTAGGTCGCAGTCCTGGTGCCGACCGTAGATCTTGCAGCCAGTCTTACGGGAAATATCGAACTCACGGCAGACGCTAGCCATCTTCTCGCCGCCGAGCAGCCGGGTAATGAATCGAAGTCATTCTTCCACGACATGGCACTCCTTCCAGGGCATGGCTCTCTCCCGCAAAGGAAGAAAATGTTCCGCATGCCTTCGGAATAAAGTGTCACCCTTCTCTCGGGAAGGGCAAATCGTTCGTTTACAATGGGCGCTCGGTGGAATTATCGGGGCAAGGACTTCGTGAACCGACAAATTCAGCTTGCGGCGCGGCCCAAGGGATATCCGAAGGACACTGATTTCCGTCTCGTCGAGGCCGAGATCCCACGCCCCGTCGAGGGTCAGATGCTCTGTCGGACGATCTATCTTTCGCTCGATCCGTATATGCGAGGACGGATGAACGCGAGGGCTTCCTATGTGGCCGGCCTGGAGATCGGCGACGTCATGACAGGCGGCACCGTCGCGAGCGTAATCGAGTCGAACCTCGACGAATACGAGGTCGGGGACTTCGTAGTGAACGGCAACGGGTGGCAGGAGTACGCCCTCTCCGATGGCCAAGGCGTCCGCAAGCTCGACCCGTCGGTGGCGCCGCTCTCGACAGCCATCGGGGTGCTTGGAATGCCGGGTCAGACCGCATACGTGGGTCTGCTCGATATTGGGAAACCTCAGCCCGGTGAGACCGTGGTCGTCTCCGCGGCGTCTGGAGCGGTTGGAGCGGTCGTCGGTCAGATTGCGCGGATCAAGGGATGTCGGGTGGTTGGTGTTGCCGGGGCCGTCGAGAAGTGCAAGTACGTCGTCGACGAGCTCGGTTTCGACGCGTGTGTCAGCCACCTCAGTGATCACGTCTCCGATGAGCTGGCCGCTGCGTGTTCCGAAGGGGTCGACGTTTATTTCGAGAACGTTGGCGGGAAGGTCTTCGAGGGGGTGCTGCCGCTCCTCAACACGTTCGCGCGCGTGCCGGTCTGCGGATTGATCGCCACCTACAATCTGATTAACCCTTCGCTGGGCCCCGAGCATGTAGCCAGAGTCATGAGGTTGATCTTGTTTCGTCGGCTCACCCTTCGGGGGTTCATCGTGTTCGATCATACCGACCGTGAGCCGGACTTTCTGCGGGATGTCGGGAGTTGGATTCGCGACGGATCGCTCAAGTACAAAGAAGACATCGTGGTCGGTCTAAACCACGCCGTCGAGTCGTTTCAGGGGCTTCTCAGAGGGAAGAACTTCGGCAAGCTCATAGTCCGGGTGTCGGACGACCCGACCCGCTAGGCACTTACCGCGCCAGGCACGCGGCGCCTACGCACGACACGTGCGGTGGTCTAAGAGCCTAGGGTCACGGTCGGCGTTCGTCGTGAGTATTCGCAGTCTTGACCGACACCCGGTAAACGAAAGCCGGCGCCGACGCTGAGTTTTAAAGGTGGAGTCAACCAGAACAGCCGCATTCTGTGCAAAAGTGGAAGATCGGCTGCGGCTCACTCCTTGCTTATTCCTGATCGGTGACGCCTCTAGATGGGAACCAGGTGGTGGCCGGAGTGCTCAACCTTAAGTCGCTCCACATTGTCTTTGAAGCAGCGAAGATCCTGATCGAGTAACACGCAGAACCTCTAGAATGGGAGTGGTGCACGGATCGAGATAGCTAGCGTCAGGCCGGGACCGGCACGCTATTCCGCGGTCACGATTTGGTCGTAGAAGGTCACGAAATCCTCGGGGCTGTCACCCGCGCGAAAGGCAATGGCCGCCCGCGGGTGGAGATTGAGTTGACCAGTGATGTTGTACGGAATCAGTGGCCCCCATTCCACCGTCTTTCGAATTTCAGGCATCTGCTCCTGTAGCAACTGAATCACCGGTCGCAGCTTAAACTTTGGATTGCGGAGAAAACCGAGTAGGAGCTCCATCGGGCAGTTTCCGGCACCCCGTCCGAGCCCAGCCATTGTCGCGTCGACACGATTTGAGCCAAGAACGATTGCCTCGATGGTGTTTGCGAACGCAAGTTGCAGGTTGTTGTGTGCGTGGATGCCTATCTCCTTTCCGGTGTCCTTCATTGCCTCGGCGTACTTTCGGTACAGCCGGTCGATCTGCTCGCGATAGAGATGACCAAAGCTGTCAACGATCACCATCGTGCCCGCCGCCGTGGCTGCAATCGCCTCGAGCACCGTATCGATTTCCTCCTCCGTGATATTCGATACGGCCATCAGATTCGCCATTATCTCGTAGCCTTGCTCGCTGGCGTGGTGGATCATATCCACCGCCTCGGAGACCTGATGAGCGTAGAAGGCGACGCGAATCATACCCAGCACGCTCTCGTCTGCCGGTCCGATGGCCGTCTTCCAGTCACTCTTATCAGCGTCGACCATTGCCGAAAGCGTCAAGCCGGTGATCTCCGCATCGTGGTCTCCGACGACCCGCCGGAGGTCTTCTTCGTAGCAGTGACGCCATGCGCCGAACTGGTCTTTCGGGAACAATCGTTCGGAGTTCTTGTAGCCGATCTCCATTGCGTCCACACCCGCCGCGACGCACGTGTCGTAGACGGCACGGACGAATTCGTCACTGAACTGGTGATCATTGATCAGGCCACCATCGCGAACCGTGCAGTCCAGCACCTTTAGCTCAGGCCGATACATAATCCACGGGGCCTTTTCGTTCGCACTCTTGCTGTCACTCATAAAGTCCTTTTCTGCGCTGTGTTCTGTCGCCGGGCCAGTTTGTCCGATGACTCGGTTCGATCAGTCGAGGCGAAACGTTCGGTCGTAGATCGTTCGGCCCTCCGCCCGGTATCTCTTCTCGTACGTTGTCTGGACCGCGATGACCGCTTCGTCGCCACCCGCAGAACCATCGACGCCCTCGAGAACACGGCCTCCTGCGGCGAGTACAGACAGTTCAGCGAAGTTAATCAGGTCGACGTCGTCCGTTTTTAGGTGGACATGTCCACCAGGGTACAGCAGCCGGCGATACCGTTCCAGAAACGGAGGTGACAGCAGCCTGTGCCTGGCCTGCCGATTCTTGGGCAGCGGGTCTGGAAACGGGAGCCATATCTCCACAACCCGGCCGGGCGGGAGATGGTCCTCCAGTTGCTCAACCGGCGCGCGGAGAAAAAACGCGTTGGTGAGGCCCTCGTCGACCGCCTGTTCTGCACCCTTCCACAGTCGGGCTCCGTTCCGATCGACGCCGAGTACTCCGCTGTTCGGCCGACTCCGAGCCAATGCCAGCGTATACTCCCCGCGGCCGCATCCCAGCTCGAGGAGAACCGGCCGGTCAGGGCTAAAGGCCTGTTTAAACCAATCCGATGCGCAGCGTCGCCCGTCGACGACGTTACCCATTTTTTCGAGTGCCGCAAAGCGGCGCCGTTTCATGCGTGTCATATATGGTTCTAAGATGAGCAGATCATAGCGGGAGCGGTCAGAAACCGCTGGCGGCATTGACAGGATCAGTGGGCCGGGTGTAAAACCGGTGTCAAATTCACTCGCACAACACGTGTCCTTGCAGGAGGCATAGAGATGAGGCGACGATCGCTGGAATCGGTCGGTGTAGTAATGGTGCTCGCAGCGGTTATCGTGCTACTCAAGCTCACCACAGCGCCGCTCATAGGGCAGTCGCCCGGCACAACTCCGTGGGGGCATCCGAACCTGGAAGGCATCTGGCTCGATGTTTACGCCACGCCGTTCGAGCGGGCACCAGAGCTTGGTGATCGTGAGTTTGCGACCGCTGAAGAGCGGTCCTCCAGAGATCAGGCCCGTATGGGTGACGCGGGCCGCGACCGGCGCGAAGGCGTCGGGACGGCGCAGGATGTCTCTGGCGCCTACAACGCCGTGTATACGTCGGTGAAGCCGGCCGGCCCACGCACTTCGCTCGTCGTCGATCCACCGAATGGGAGAATTCCTGCCCTCAGCCCAGAGGCGATGCAGAAGGACAAGCTTCAGCTCGAGTGGCGTCAAGCGCTCATGCGGAACACCCCGACGTGCGAGCAGGGCGCGCGCGGCTGCTTGGGCGGGGAGTATGGATCCCCATCGCCCCGCCGCTTCGACACTCCGCCCTTCTACAACACGCAACGGATGAACCGCCACGACGGTCCCGAGGATCAGAGTTTGAGCGACCGATGCATGGGAGGGCGCACCCCTGATTTCAATGGGTTCCGTCGTATCGTGCAGGGCGAGGATTCGATCGCGATGGGCTTTGACACCGGGCAAGGTCAGGGGTTTCAGCGCATCATCAACCTGAGCGGCAACCATCCGCCAACCTCGGTCCGTCTGCGCCACGGCGACTCACGAGGACGATGGGAGGGTGACACCCTGATCGTCGAGACGGCCAATTTTTCCCCCAAGTTCCCGTTTCGTGGCTCAACCGAGAACCTTAAGCTCACTGAACGATACAGACGTGAGGACGCAGAGACGCTTGAGTACCAGGTTACCGTCGAGGACCCGAAACGATGGGTTGCGCCTTGGACCGTCCGGCAAATCCTGAAACGTCAAAGCGGCCATGAGAATCGTATCTACTATGAGCCGCGTTGCTCCGATGGCAACTATGGCCTGTCGGCGATGTTCATCGGCGCCAGGGCGAAAGAGGCCGAGTTCGCTGCCGGGACAGGACCTGATCCGTTCTCACTGGATAGCACGACGGGTGGGGGCGGTGCCCGGTAAGGTTCCTGACTTGAAGTAGTGTAATGAGCGGCGTAACGGTCTGCTTCGTCGAAGATCTCGGGAGGCGTCTGGAATTGTGAAGACGCGCCTGGTTTCGGTTGGCGTGGCCAGCCTGTTCATGATCCTCCTCCCCGGCAGAGCAACGGCAGAGGTCATGAGATGGGAGATTGATGGCGACACGCGCGAAGCCATCGTCTACGCGCCTCCTGGATCGCAGGAAGGCAAACAAGTCCCGCTGGTCCTGGTGTTCCATGGCCGCGGCGACAACATGCAGAACTTTCAGCACATCAATGTTCACAGGGTATGGTCCGAAGCAATCGTCGCGTACTTTCAGGGACTCCAGGTTCGCGGTGGCCTCGCCGGCTGGCAAGTGGAACGAAATAATGGCGTGAACCGTGATCTGAAGTTGGTCGACGTGGCACTCGCGTCGCTGCGTTCGACCTACAATATCGACGACGATCGTATCTATGCCACCGGCTACTCGAACGGTGGGATGTTCACCTACCTGTTGTGGGCCGAGCGCCCCGACGTCTTCGCCGCTTACGCCCCGGTCGCGGGTCTCCTGCGTCCCTCTGTGCGGCCGACACAGCCGAGACCACTCTTTCATGTGGCCGGAGCGCGCGATCGGCAAGTGAGCTTTGCGGACCAGGAGGCGGCCATCGAGGTCGCTATTGAGGTGAACGGCGTCAGCGCTACGACGACGTCCTGTGGGGTCGGTTGCGCCCTTTATGGGTCTGCGGATACGGCCGCTCCGGTCATGACCTGGATCCACTCTGGCGGCCACGTCTATCCGCGCGGAACCTCTGAGCGGATCGTCTCCTTTTTTCACGATCATTCCCGCACGCACTGATCGTCCGACCGGACGTGGAGCGCCAACGGTGTTCAATTAGGGATTGACAACGGCCACGGCCGCTGCCAATGTTCGACACGCACAACCCAGCAGGGCTCAGTTCAACCGCCGTTGAGGAGGATCAGATGACCGAGCGGTATCTCACACGTCTTGTGGTGGTGGCGGTTGCCGCTGCATTATTGATACCGCTGCCAGCGGCTGGTCAAATCAGAACCCCCTGGGGAGACCCAGACCTGCATGGCATGTGGGACAACGGCACGATCACACCAATCGAACGCCCTAGTGATCTGGCCGACAGGCCGTTCCTCACCGAGGAAGAAGTGGCGGAACGAGAGCAGCGGGCCGAGGAAAATCAATTCTCGGATCGGGCTCCACGGGCGGGGAATGTTGGGACGTATAACCGATTCTGGTCCGACGGCGGAACACGGGTCGTTCCGGGTGGGCGAACGTCGCTGATCGTGGACCCATCCGACGGCAGGATCCCTTCTTTGACACCCGAGGCAATTGCGCAAGCAGCTGTTCTGCATGCGGCCGCCACGGGCCGCACAGTCGAAGACGCCAGGCAAAATTCTCGTGTGCCGAGCTACGCGGCACCCGAAAGTTTCGACACGGGCGAACGGTGTATCACCGACGGCCTGCCGTACCTTCCCGGCCCATATAACAACAACTACCTCATCATGCAGACGCCCGACCACGTCGCAATTTACTATGAGATGTATCACGACCTTCGCATCATCCCGCTGGACAGGCGTCCCCACCTCCCACCAGAGATCTCCCATTGGCTCGGCGATTCGCGTGGTCGCTGGGATGGCGACACGCTGGTCGTGGACACGACTAACTTTAAGGCGATTCTTGGTAGGTTCGTTAGGGATGACTTCAATAGCCTGCCCGGGCGGGACCTACGTCTGGTTGAGCGATTCACCAGAATCGATGCTGATACGCTGGCCTACGAGTTCACGATGGAGGACGAAACGACATGGACGAGACCGTGGACGGGAACGTATCCCTTCACGCGGACTAGGAATGAGATCTACGAGTTCGCGTGTCACGAGGGGAACTATGCGGTTCCGAACGCACTCAGCGGTTCTCGCGCGCAAGAGAAAGCCTCGCCGTAGCTTGTTTTACCGGACTTCGGCCGCAAGACCACTCTTCGCTTGAACAGTACCAATGACCGGTGGTAGGAGTGAAACCTTAACTCCTGTTCGCTGCTATTCCGCACACTCCAACCCACCAGAGACCGTGTCGACCACCGGCAATTGCCGGTGGGGCCCTGCCAAGGCCCCGCATGCGTACAGAATTCTGGTATGAAACAAGGGAGCATGAATAGGCTGCTCGGCATCGCGCTTGCGACCTGAATTGGAGCGGAGAACCTGGCCGATGTCACAGCTGCTGCCCGTCAAACCTAGTCTACCCTGGAGGGGATCTACACAGACGGGCAGGCGAATCGATGTCAACTTCTTTGCCCCGACGTGTGCGAGAGCTGTCACTCACCCGCTCTCGCGGGCGGCAAGGTGGTTCTCGAGATCGTGGGGCCGACGTTGATCACGAGGTGGAGTGGCCAGAGAGTAACCCATCTGCTCGAGCGAGTCCTCGTGTCGATGCCTGAAGATGATCTGTTCAGCGTCAGCCGGCAAGCCCAGGCCGACATCATGCCTTCATTCTTCCGGCGACTGGGTGAACCCGAGGCACCATCGGCACCCAGCTCGCTTGCGGCATAGACCGTAGGCACCGCCAAGCACGGACGTTCAAAGAGTGATACTCACGGCTGGTCTCCACGGGGCTCAATCGTCCCCATGTCAACGTCGAGTAACCTAGCGCCCAGAATACCAGGCAAATCCAAAAACTACCGTGTTTGTTTGGCTATTTCTTGGGCACGCGCGCCAATGAGAACGTTTGCAATCGAGTAGTTGCCCTCGTGACACGCGTATTCATAGATCACGTAGGTTGGGAGGTACGTCAGGGGTAAATCCACGGTCCAGGGTCGCGTGTAGGTCGTCGGGTCGTCGATGGTGAAACGGTACTCGATCGTATCGGCGTCGATGCGCGTGAAGCGTTCGACGGCGCGCAAGGTGCGGCCGACCCCTTGGAACCCTCTCCAGGTCGTCTTGTCGCTGTAGTTCGTAGTCTCGACGACCAGGGTATCGTTTTCCCAGTGACCGCGTGAGTCCCCATTCCACTGCCGGATGTTCTGGCTGACGTGGGGAGTCCCGTCCACAGGGATAAACCGGACGTCATGGACCATCTCATTGAGAATGGCCACGTATCCGGGGGTCTGCAAGATGTGATAGGTGTTGTTGTAGCCCGAGGGCACTGGAGGGACACGCTGGTATGTCATACATCGCTCTTGCAGCGGTCGGTCAAGCCACGAATCGAACTGGTGTGTTCGCCGGTACTCCTGTCGGTCCGCTCGCCGCTTCTCGCCTTCGGGTGTCAGCAGAGGAAGTCTGCCGTCGGCAGGATCCACGATCAGGGACGTGCGCCCAGTGGACGCACCACGGTCCCACCAGACCTGGTTGTATGCGAGACCGAGGTCGCGTTCGGGCGTGAGCTCGGCGCGGCGGTCGGAGGATGCACGGGTCGCTCCTTCGTTATTCTGTTCGGCCACCTCCTCTTCGGTTAGAAACTCTCTCCCGGCCAGCTCGCTGGGTCGTTGTAACGGCGTGATACTGGCGTAGGACCATATGCCTTGCAGATCAGGCTCACCCCAGGCTGTCCGGAATGTGGCGGTGTCGGGGGTTGCTCCCGCCGGCGCCCTCTCGTTTTGGCCGGCGACCGCGTGCGGAGACTGCAACAACACAGCCATGACCGCCGCAGACCATCCGATGAACGTCACTGAAGATCGATTGTTCATTTCATGCCCCCTCTTTCGGCACCCACTTCATTGCGCTAGCCAAGACTCCAGCACGTTTAACCCTAATCCGTCTTGACCGGAATTTCCATGGCGAAGAAGCGCCCTCTGGAAATGCGTGTGAGTTCGTCCTGCAATTACGTTTCGAAGACCGCTATGGACCACCAGCCGACGGATCGCCTTGACGGCATCGAAGCTTTCGTTTCCGACGGGTATGGAACCTTGTTGATGCCTTCTCGGTTACCGCGCTGTGTGAAGGTCTCTTCCCGGGCGAGGGCGGACGACTGGCCAAGCTCTGGCGAGCGAAGCAGCTCCAGTGGAGCCAGCTGGGCAGCCTGATGGGCCGTCACAATGATTTCTGGATGCTCACCGAAGATGTTCTCGTCTAAGCAGCCAATACTTTGAGAGATACGAAGCACTAGTGGTTGATGGCGGCTATCTGACGTTGGCGGGGTTTCCAGATGTCAAGCCATGTTTGCGGCGTTGAAGGACCAGGGTCGGTGTTTGGCGATCCTCTTGAAGGGCGAACCTTGGATGCTCGAGGCGGCGGCAAAAGCGCCGGTATCGACACGCTAGTCGACAGCATTATCAGTATCGAGGAGATCGAGATCTTCGAGGTCAGCCGACGCACGTACTATCTCGGGATGGAGCGACTGCGCCCAAGCCAAGGAAGCATGGGCATGGTGTCGTCCAATTCGTGGGACGTGTAGGACAGTGCCTCAGTGGGTCTAACCACCTTCTGGATTCAACGCACGGCTAAAGAACGACCCGAGGAACTCGGGGTCGTGGGCCGCCGCGTGGTCCGAGTATCACCGACCTCGCGCCGCTCGTGGTCGGATAAGCTGCCCAGCGGGACTAGTTAAACCGCAGGCCGACCAAAATGGTAAACGTCGTGATCGTGACATCTCCAGTGCTCGACGGATTGGCAATGTTCCGGAAGCCCCACGTGCCACGGCCTTCGATGATCATCCGAGTGATTTCCACGCCAACGCCGGCGACGAGGCTCACGTCGACGCTCTCGATCTCGCCGATTTTCGTAAAATATCCAAGATCCTCACCGATCCTCAAATCGAGGGCAGGTCCGCCGATGCCGTATGCGCTCACACCGCCGGTGCTTCTAGAGCCGAAGTTGATTCGCAGCAGCGCAGGCACCTGCAGGTAGTAGATCGTCGTGCTCTCCGTGCCGAGTTCGCCCCGCTTGGCCTGGACATTAATTTCACCCATGAGACCGAGGGTGCCCGACCGGTTGCCGCCAATGAACAGGCCAGTCATCCATCCGTTCCTGCTGTCGAGTACATCGGAGACACCATTAAAGCCGAACGACGTGTACAGGTACCCCCCCTTCACCCCCACCCCTATGCCCTGGGCGTATGCGGGAACCGCAGCGTAGATCGGTAGCAGTGCGGCAACGATGACCAAAGCACGAAACATTTGAAACATAGGATCCCTCAAGGCTGGTCTACTAGTCCGTAGACGCATCGTATCTGACATTATGACGAGCAAATTATTCACCCCCGACGAATTCAGTCGGGGAGGGTTCTGTGCCAATGGTTTACGGAAGTTAGTCACCCTAAAGTCTGGTCACGGATAGCCGGTGACGAGCGATTTAGGAAGAATTCTTCTTGCCGGGAGACGGTACTGGTCAGATCGTAAGATTCCCCCTTCGGTAGACACTCGAAGGTAGACTGCTTCCGGCTCAGAAAGGAGCAGTGATGAGGAAGTCGAAGCTCACCGAGAGCCACATCGTCTGGATTCTCAAGGAGCTAGAAGGCAGTGTTCCGGTGACCGACGTGTTGCGACGACATGGCATCAGCACGACGATCTTCTTTAAGTACCGGAGCAAGTATGCCGGCGCGTCGGTCGTCGATGTGCAACGCCTACGCGAGCTCGAGGGCGAGAACGCCGAGTTGAAACGGATGTATGCCGCCCCTCATGTTTCTGCCGAGGCCCGACAGGCTAGTGTAGTCCCCTTTAGTGCTGTCTAGTTGACGGGGAAGCTTACGGGATCTTCACGTTCTTGGTAAACGTTTCACGAATGGCGGACCTATAATTCGGCAACCACACAAGGGATAGAGCGGTGCGAACACGATCTGATCCGAGGAGGAACATCATGGAAAAGCTAAGCAGCAAACACGCAATGGTCGCATATCTGGGTTCCGCTGTCGTGTTGCTCACGGCGTCGGCGCTCATTGCGCAAGACCGCATGCCAGGCATTCCAGAGAACCAGATGACCGCGGCGCAGCAAGACGCGGTCGAGGAGTTCAAGAGGGCGCGCGACACCACCCGTTTCGGTGGACCGTTCGTCCCCCTGCTGAGAAGTCCAGAGATGTTGAGCCGCGCGCGCAATGTGGGCGACTACGTCCGGTTTAACAGTGTACTGCCGCCACGGCTCAGTGAGTTCGTCATCCTGATAACGGCCCGTCACTGGACGCAGCAGTACGAATGGACGGCCCATGCGCCGATCGCGGAGCGGGCGGGGCTTCGTCTAGAGATCATCAATGCGCTGTCCGACGGGCGGCGGCCTGACCAGATGGCGGATGACGAGGCCACGGTGTACGACTTCTGCATGGAGCTGTTGCGAACTCAGGGAGTCAGTGATCTGACCTACGCGCGGGCGGTGTCTCTTTTCGAGGAAAATGGGATCATCGATACGATCGGGATCATGGGGTACTACTCGATGCTGGCGATGGTCATGAACACCGCTCGCACGCCACTCGCCGACGGTGTGCCCCCGCCACTGAGAGCCTTCCCTCGGTAGGAGCCGGCCGCCGTCTAACGGCCTGGGCCAGTTGTCTCCTGCGACACGTAGTCATCGGAAACAAGCAAGCGAATGACGCCGTCGTGCTTGTTGAGCAGGAACAGGCGACCATCGGGTCCGGTACCGAAGCGTAGGTCCGCACGCGCCGTAGGCGCCTTGCCTTGTTCGGCGTTCTTGTCTTGAACGATCTGGAGGAACGTCTTCAACTCGCCGTTGTCGCGGAGAAGGATTCGACGTATGGCCTTCTGTCCGCCGTTGGGCAGATTGTCCGCATCGATATAAAAAATCTCACCGTTAAATAAGTCGCCGAACACGACCAAATTCTCCAATTGTGCAATGTCGCCGTGCCGGTAGACAATTCCGCCGCTGATGGCATACCTGGGGCCAAGCAGAGGGTCGCTATGGTCATACTCGGCCACAGGAAAGGTGACCGTGGTTTCACCACGTTGGTCGACGAGACTGACTTCCTGACGACTGACGTATCGGAAGCTGCCTTCCCAGTCGCTCCAGCCAAGGTTCGCACCTGCAGTCACAAGACTTAGTTCCTCGACAAAATTTTGTCCGATATCGCCGACGAACAGGTTCCCGTTTTTGGGATCCCAGTCGAAACGATGCGGGTTCCGTACACCGTAGGCGTAGATTTCGCCCAAGGTGGTGGGATCGCCGTCGTTCGCGAAGGGGTTATCGTCAGGGATCCCGTATTTACCGTTGACGCTGTTTGACCCCAGCGGGTCGAGACGGAGGATCTTGCCGAATGCCGCTCCGAGATTCTGAGCGTTGTCGAGCGGGTCGCCGCCGTTGCCGCCGTCGGCCATGCCGATGTACAGCAGACCGAACTCGCTGTCGCCCGAGCGGGCGAGCGGATTGAAGCTCATGTGACCGCCGTTGTGGTTCAGAAACGGTTGCTCGATCCGAAGCAGCTCGCGTGGCGGTCCGCCGTCGTACGCCGCGGCACCGGGAGTGTCGGTGGTCCACTCGAGCAGGACTGTGTCATGCGTATCATCGCCGCCGCCTGGGGTGAAATCGGGTGCCGGGGCAGTGTTGGAAGTGTCGGTCCAGACATACAGCTTGCCGAATCCCGGCGTGCCAGACTGGGTAAACTGCGGATGGAAGGCGAAGCTTTGAAGGCCGAGGCCCCGTCGCCTCGCCTCAACGCCAACGCCCCACTGTTCGGCATTGATGTCGACGTACGGCGTCACCGTTTGGCCATCGTAACTGACGCTATACAACGGGCCGCGCATGTCGTTGACGAACAGACGATTGGTGCCTGGTTCATCAATCAGGAGCGACATCCATGGCGTCTCGCCTCCACTGTTGGGGAGGGTGGCGAACTCGATGACGCGGACTTCAAGGAGACCATCTATTGCCTCGAGGGACGACGGAAGGGGATCGGTCGGTGTTTGAGCGAAGATGCTAGAGACGATCAACAACGACACGACTGTCACTACGCGAGTCATAGACATAGACAGCTCTGCTCCTTTGTCGATCCTGAGGGACTTCTGGCCCAGGTCGAGGGCCTCGAGAACCTCTCCCAGAATCAGATCGCGTCCGAGCGCCGCTGACAATCCTCGCGGCCAGGAAAAAGGCGTCCCAGGTAGTCAGAGGGTCAACTTACCCGTCCGTCTTCAAAATGTGACTGGCCTCCGCCTCAGCGATGAACCGCGCCGCATCTTCGTCGCGCAAGAATCGCTCGGCGACAAGCTCCTGGGCCGCTTGTCTGACGGCCTTCACATAGCCCTCGTGGCTCTGATATCGCTCTTCAAGAGACGGTCTCGGGTCGCCAGAGGCAGATCGCTCGGCCTCAGTTGCCGCGAAGGGAACATAGCTTCCGCGTAAGCCACACAGATTCGGTCCTCGAGCTCCGGCAGTACGAACGTTCCAGCCCGTGTTGGTGCCGAGAGGCGCTCTGATTTCCATCGGACGGACACCGGCGATGTTGAGCCCATCTTCGTTCGACTTCGGCACGAGTATCTTGTAACTCGGTCCGAGTTTCGGGGGAAGCACCGTAAGTCTGCCCCCTCCGGACGAAAACGTGGAACCGAAGTCGAGCAGCTGAAGCTCGGTGACGACCTCCGGAAAATTGACGCCAGGAATCTTCGGAAAGGCACTGCGTGCGTCTGCCAGCGAAACGAGGGTGCCGTCCGAAACGGACGGATAGTTGCTTGGTGGCGGCGGGGTCCCTTGATCGGCCCAGTCGTCGAGTGCCATCAGCAACGCGCGCACCGTCGGCCCGTGGTGATTCGGATTTCCTGGGTTCTCACAGATGCCCGCCGGGGCGGGAAACGCGGGCGGAGGACTGTTTCCCCCGTGCTGGAAGCTGGACAGAAAATAGAGACGTACGTTGTCTGGAGGTGAAACTTGTCGCCCCGTACCGTCGGCCACGTTGAGTGACGCCTTCATGGCCCAGAACTCGTTTTCGGTGTCGCTCTGAAAAATTAAGGGGTCTGTCGCCGGTCGCTTGGACAGACCATCACGGACCCCCGAGATGGGGTCGGTCGTGACCGCAAAGCTGAACGGGGGGTAGCTGGTCGACAGGAAGTTCTGCCGATCGTCTTGCCGCGCATAGGTATTAGGGTCCGCGAACTCCACATTGGCGAAGAGGCGGTGCGAACCGGGCTTGTGAATCCACATGGCGTCGAATACCTTGCGATGAGCCTCATCTTCGTTGAACCCGAGATACAGAAAATCCCGCTGATACATTCCGGTCGAGGAGCCTCCGAACGAATAGGCTCGCCTCGTACCAACGTTTGTGGCGTCCAGCGCCAGAGGATTCGGATTACCAGTATCGTCCACGACCTCGTTCCGTAGAAACGATCCGAGGTCCCGGGTCACGACATATGCGAGACCCATGACGAGGGGATCCTTCGCCGGGTAGATCAGCTCATACACGGCGTCAGCGCGAAAGCCGTCAAACAAGCAGATGTTCGTGTCGTCAGGAACCAAGCTGTCAGCTCCCGTTTGGCATGTTCCGAATGCCCACTTTGTCGGCAAGATCAAGGTCTTGGGGGCATCCAAGTCTTCGCGAACGGTCAGTGTGGACCGTGCGGTGTCCGTATCGGCGGCAGGATACGACACAAAGTTGGGCGATCCCTCGAGGCCGAGGGTAAACGTTCCATCGGCGGGAATGGTCCGATCCGAGTACTCGATCCGAATCGGAGCCACAATCGAACTCCCGTCGGGCTGGGTAGCCACGGGCAGGGTGGGAAACAGTCGACTGTTCCCGGCCGCCACATCACCTTGCCACCCAGCGTCGACAACTGTGTAGCCATGCCGCATCAGAAATCCATCGCCGGCATCGGCCGCGGTCAGCGGATTATTGATACCGGGTCCAGCGGGGCTGAAGTTGAAGTAGCCCAGCGCCTGTTTGTTGCCCCGGTTGTTGATCACATAGAAGATCTTCTGATTCCCCTTCGTCATGTCCTGCGGCTTGAGGATGAAGAATGGCGCACTGAACTCCACTAGCCCCTGCGCATTTCTGGGAGCCTTGTCGATATTGACAAGAACGGCGTTGAGGGGATCCTTCGGATCGACTTCGAAGTAGGCGATACCGTCCAGACGTTCGTAGAGACCGACGCTGCCGAACGACGTCCCCTCTGCGAAGACTCGCGTTTGCTCGACCACGAGCCGCACCAGACGAGCCTCGGACGGCCATGGCGACAGGGAAACGATGAGCGCTGATATCACGAAAAACTTCGGTAGCATGGCCCCCCCTGTAAATGGTAACGACTGACTCAACCGCGTCGGGCCTACACTACCAACCAGCCAGCATGAAGGTAAAGCCGTACTGCGGTTCGGCGGTCCGTTATATAGATTTTGGCACGGAAACGCCCGTTCGCGATGAAGAAGCTGGTGCTTGGGGGCGTGTTTTGATACAACATCCCTAAGGAACGAGGTGACTATGCAGATTCTTGCACGGGTATTGCTATGCGGCACCGCGGTGCTGATGTGTAACGCGCTGAGCTCAGGTCTGAGCATCGGTCTTCGCGCCCAGGCACCCGCGGGGCAGCCCGCGGCGGGCGATCCGTGTGCGGCTCCGGCCAACAAGATCGTGGCCGAGAACTGCCGGCCTGGAAATCCACGAGAGGAATGGGACGTGACTGCGGACGGCGACCCGGACATCCAGGGTTTCACGACCGATATCAGCGTCAATCTCGGTGAGACGGTGGAGTTCAAGATCAAGACCCACTCCCCGCGATACCGGATCGATATCTATCGGATGGGCTGGTATGGCGGTAGCGGTGCACGTCTAGTCGAGGGCATTCGGCCGTCAGCGACGCTGCCGCAGGCACAACCGAGTTGCCGCCTTCATCGTGATATGCGTTTTGTCGACTGCGGGAACTGGCAGGTGTCGGCATCGTGGCAGGTTCCCGCCGACGGCGTCTCCGGCGTCTACGTCGCCCGACTCGTCCGGGAGGACGATGAGCCGGAGCCGTGGCAGGCCGGGGGTTTTGGACTGTGGCCGACGCAGCGTCCACCGGAAGGTCCCCATGCCTACGGCGCGAATGGCCGTGGCGCACTCCGAGACGCACTTGTGGAGAAGCGAGCCAGTCACATCGTTTTTGTCGTGCGCGATGACGCCGGCGGGTCAGAGGTGCTGGTCCAGACCTCGGACCCGACATGGGTGGCGTTTAATCGCTACGGCGGCTCGAGTCTGTATGGCGCATGGTCGTCGTTTGATATCGCCGGTTCCGAGAACGACCGGTCCAGAGGGTTCATGGCCAGCTACAACCGGCCGCTCACGAATCGTCGCGCGAACATCAATGATCAGTTCTTCAATGCCGAGTACCCCATGGTGCGATGGCTGGAGCGAAACGGATACGACGTTAGCTATTTCGCCGGTGTCGACACCGACCGGCGGGGCGAACAGATCCAGGATCACAATGTGTTCATCTCTGGAGGACACGATGCGTTCTGGTCTGGAGCACAACGGGCGCATGTGGAGGCGGCACGTGACGCCGGTGTGCATCTCACCTTCTTGGGTGGAGGCGTCAGTATGTGGAAGACGCGGTATCGACCCAGTATCGATGGTGCGGAGACACCCTACCGCACCCTCGTCTCGTTCAGGGAAACCGTTTCCCATGGCAAGCTCGACCCCCAGAAGGCGTTGTGGACCGGAACCTGGCGAGATCCTCGAGAGTTCAATCCCGAGGGCGCCCACCCCGAGAACGCCCTGACCGGCACGATCAACACGGTGGGCAGTTTCCGGAACGATCGGCTCTACGTTCCCGCCGCCTACGGCCAGCGGCGGTTCTGGAGGAACACCGAGGTCGCCGACCTTGGGGACGGTGAGACTTCGGTGCTTGGACGAGGTGTGCTGGGACACCAATGGGACCAAGACATCGACAATGGCGTTCGACCCGGCGGACTCATCCGGCTGTCCGAGACCACCGTCGACAATGTCGCCTACCTGCAGGACTGGGGGTCCGTCTACGATTCGGGAAGCGCGACGCATCACATGACGTTGTATAGGGCGCCCAGCGGCGCCCTGGTGTTCAGCGCCGGTAGTGTCCAGTACTCGTGGGGTCTTGACGACCTGCACAACTACTTCACGAGACCATCTGGCCGTGTGCGACATGACCCCATGGGCGAGGTTCCGGCGATCCAGCAGGCGACAATTAACCTGCTTGCGGACATGGGGGTACAGCCGGCAAGCCTCCAACCCGGACTCGCGCCAGCCGAGGCTTCGCAAGACACAACGGGACCGCTCGCGCGGATCGCAGTGCCGAGTAACGGCGACGTCGTGGATGAGCTGGTGACCATCAAGGGCACGGCGGTCGACCGAGGCGGCGGTGTCGTCGCGGCGGTGGAGGTGTCGACCGACAACGGCCAGAGTTGGCACCCAGCCACGGGGACAGAGACCTGGTACTACGAGTGGCATGTGCCACCAGGTCTCGCCGCGATGACGGTTCTGAGTCGCGCCACCGACGACAGCGGTCACATCGGGCCACCGAGCCTGGTCGTGAGCGTGCGTGGGCCGGTCGCGCGGTCATGGTAAGTCTGGGGCAATTGGGACGTTTCTTGGAACGGGGGATGGTACGGACGTGAACTCAACTCGACGATGGTGGCTCTGCGGAACGGCTAGCATCGGCTTGATGCTGGCTGTCTCTCCAGGGCAGGCAGCGGCGCAAACGGCCGACCCGTGTGTCGAGCCGGCCAACTGGGTCATCACTGAAAACTGCAAGCCTGGGAATCCGTCGACCGAGTGGGATATCAACGGCGCCGGCGATACGACGATCCAAGGTTTTGCGACCGACATCAGTTACAACTTCGGGGAGACGGTACAGTTCAAGATCGATACCGACTCCGCAGACTACCGTGTCGACATCTATCGACTGGGGTACTACGGGGGTGAGGGGGCGCGTCGCGTGGCGACGGTCCGTGCGTCGGTACCGCTACCGCAGGTGCAACCGCCTTGCGCGACCGACTGGAGCGTCCGCTTGTACGACTGTGGCACGTGGGGGGTATCGGCGTCATGGCGGATCCCAGAGGATGCCGTGTCGGGCGTCTATATCGCACGACTCGTCCGTCAGGACGGGGACGCAAACTGGCGAGTCGATAACGGTCGCGGGTCGCGGGCACAGCCCGGAGAAGGACCCCATGCCTATGGGACGCTTGGTCTCGGCCAACTCCGCAATCCGATCCGGGAACCGAGAGCGAGCCACATCGTATTCATAGTGAGGGATGATGCGAGCCAAGCCGACATCGTCTTTCAGACGGCCGATCCCACATGGGCCGCCTACAATCAGTATGGGCTGGGAAGCACCTACCGGGGCTTTACCGCGACCGGGGATTCGGTTGGTGGGCGGAACGCTATCGCCGCTAACAAGGTGAGCTACAACCGACCGTTGATGAACCGCGACTTCAGCTCCGTGAACCAGCTCTTCGATGCGGAGTATCCGCTGATTCGGTGGTTGGAACGAAACGGATACGACGTCACGTATATCTCTGGGCTGGACACGCACCGCCATGGGCAGCTGTTACAGAACCATAAGCTTTTCATTTCGATGGGGCACGACGAGTATTGGTCGGCGGCACAGCGGCGGAACGCAGAGGCCGCGCGAGATGCCGGGGTGAACCTGGCTTTCATGAGCGGGAACGAGGTGTTCTGGAAGATCCGATACGAGCCGAGCATCGACGGGACGAACACACCGCTTCGGACACTGGTCGTCTACAAGGAATCGCATAGCAAGCAGACGGAGGTGGGCGAGAACCAGCCGACCCAGAAGACCGATCCGCTACCGGATGTGTGGACTGGGACATGGCGCGACGGGAGTGCGGCCAACCCCGAGGGGCCGCAGCCGGAGAACGCGCTGACAGGGCAGATCTTCACTGTCAATGCGAATCGACAAGATCCGCTGTTGGTACCTGCCAAGTATGGCAAGCTGCGATTCTGGCGGAACACCAAGGTCGCGGAGCTTGAGGCGGACGAACATGTGGCGCTGGCCAATGGGATCCTGGGTCACGAATGGGATGAAGACCTGGACAATGGGTTTCGGCCAGCAGGACTCATCCGAATGTCGGAGACGACGGTCGATGGGGTGAGTTTCATCATGGACTGGGGCGAAACATATGACTCGGGTACGGCGACGCATGCGCTGACTTTGTATCGGGCGCCGAGCGGGGCGTTGGTCTTTGGCTGTGGGTGCGTGCAATACAGCTGGGGCCTCGACAACTTCCACGACCACCCGACATCCATAAGAGGTCGCACCTTGAACCCACACTCCGTTCGTGTGAGCGTCGATCCGTATGGACCGGAACGGGCGCTTCAGCAGGCAACCGTGAACCTGTTTGCCGACATGGGCGTGCAGCCGGCGAATCTCCAGGCCGATCTCGTGCGGGCCACGGCCTCAACCGACACGACGGCTCCGGAATCGACGGTCGAGTCGCCGGACGACGGTGCGACGGTAACAGGGGCTTCGGTCACGGTGACGGGGTCGGCCAGCGACCGGGATGGCGTGGTGGCAGGTATCGAAGTGTCGGTCGACAACGGAGCCACCTGGCATCCGGCGACGGGCACTGACCAGTGGAGCTACGAATGGCAAGTGCCAGATGGGTCCCGCGCGACGACCATCCTCAGCCGCGCATCGGATGACAGCGTGAATCTGGAGGTTCCTGGAGACGGGGTGACGGTTACTTACGGGCGGTGACGGAGTAAAACCAGATGACGAATCGACTTCTTGCGGCAGAACTCACGCTGATCGCGCTGGTCGGGTGGTTGGCGGAAGGCGCGGTGCTGGCGCAACTGGCGGTGGGGGAGACCTGGACCGCCCCCCGTACGTCTGATGGCAAACCCGACCTTCAAGGCGTTTGGAATTTCTCTACGTTGACTCCCCTGGAACGACCGGATGAGCTGGCGGGGAAGGAGTTCCTGACGG
>Ga0310123_10000440_pt1 | contig 37307 bp, 24 predicted proteins | sample CB6_AW_1057_MG_FD_203505 | JGI IMG/M metagenome (GOLD analysis project Ga0310123, IMG submission 203505) | Marine microbial communities from Western Arctic Ocean, Canada - CB6_AW_1057 | ecosystem: Environmental > Aquatic > Marine > Oceanic | place: Canada: Western Arctic Ocean | collected... | reverse complement strand
CGGAGGACATCTGGAGGAGAGATGGCAGAGTGGCCGAATGCGCCGGATTGCTAATCCGGTGAGTCGGAATTAACCGGCTCCGAGGGTTCGAATCCCTCTCTCTCCGCTTCGCTACCGAAGTCCCTCGCACCAGCAGGGGGCTTCGGTCTTTTTATGTGACAGGTTGGAGTGGGGGCCTTCTTGGACGTCTCCCGGGGTGTTTCCTGAAACGGCCGCGATCGTCGTCGCATTACGTCTGGCAATGGGTTTCCTTTCAGTTGGGCCTGGATGACATGAGACAATTCGAGATCGAGACCCTCTCCGAGTCATTTTTCACGGCAGCCGCGATTTTGGCTCTCTGCTGCGGCCCGGTACCCGGTACCCGGTACCCGGTGCCGAGAGTTCTCGGCCCAACATCGTGGTGATCCTGACCGATGACCAGGGCTATGCTGATATCAGCCTGAACCCGGATCACCCCAAAGAAGTCTCGACTCCGCACATGGACGCGTTGGCCAAGGACGGCGTCTTGTTCTCGCAGGCTTACACCAGCGGAAATGTCTGTTCGCCAACCCGGGCCGGACTGATGCTGGGGCGTTACCAGCAACGGGTCGGGGTGTATTCGGCCGGCGACGGCGGACGCGGCTTCGACCCCCGTATCCCGATCTTCCCGTCGTTTCTGCCCGCGAAGTATGTCTCGACGGCGATCGGCAAGTGACGTCTCGGTCTCGACAGTGACTTCCCCGCGTTGAAGTGGCACGCGATGAGCCGGGGTTTCGACGAGTGCTACAAGTTCATGGGCCGGGGCGGCCACGACTACTTCGATCTCCGTTCTGATTCTGACGGCAAGTTCGCGCATCCGATTTACCGCAACAAGCAGCGGATCAACGACAAGGGCTACCTGACCGAGGAGGCGGTCGCCTTCATCGATCGCAACAAGTCGCAGCCGTTCCTGCTCTACCTGGCCTACAACGCGGTGCATGCACCGCCGCAGGCACCGCGGGAGACGATCGAGAGCTTCCGCCGTCGCTTCCCCGAGTTGCCCGAGAAACGGGTGACCCTGATGGCGATGCTCAAGCATCTCGACGATGGCGTTGGCGCGGTTGTCGCAAAGCTCCGCAAGGAACGCCTGTTTGAGAACACGCTGTTGTTCTTCCTGACCGACAACGGTGGTTCCCGCGCGATGACCGCCAACAACGCCCCGCTTCGCGGATTCAAGGGCAGTCTCTTCGAAGGTGGCATCCGGACACCGATGATCGTCAGTTGGCCGGCGAAGTTCGGCGGTGGACGGTCGATTCCGACACCCGTCATCTCACTCGATATCCTCCCCACCGTGCTCGACGCTGTTGGGGACCGGTCCGTCCAGTCGAAGTCGTTTGACGGCAAGAGCCTGCTGCCGCTGTTGACCGGCCGGGCCACCGCTCATCACGACACGCTTTACTTCAGCGAAGGCAGCCGCGGCGAATGGGCCGTGCGTCGTGGCAACTGGAAGTTGTATGCCATGAGGGGGCAGACGCAGCTGTTCAACCTGGCCAGGGACCCCTCGGAGAAGATGGACCTCTCCACCAAGTCTCCCGGCCAGGTCAAGGAACTAGAAACCGCATTTGACCGCTGGATCGAGCAGATGGCCGATCCGATTACCGGTGGTGAGAAGCGAGTCGATTCGCAGGCTCCGGGGTCCGGCCAACCGTCGACCGAACGCCAGGTGCCGCGGGCACGCATTCGGGCAGAGCAAAAGACGAAGCGGGAGGCCCAACGCAAGGCGAAGAAGACAGGTCCGGCCGTGTCACGGCCTGCTGAGGTTGCCAGCACGCTGACTGGCAAGGTCATGGTCGGTTACCAGGGATGGTTCAACTGCCCGGGTGACGGCGCGAAGCTTGGTTGGAAACACTGGGCACGCGATCGCAAGAGACCCTTCGCGCCGGGAAACGTTACGGTCGACCTGTGGCCTGATGTCTCTGAACTTGATCCCGACGAACTCTACGCGACCGGCTTCAAGCACGCGGATGGCAGCCCGGTGAGTGTCTTCAGCAGCGCGAACCGCAAGACCGTGCTGCGGCACTTCCGCTGGATGCGTGACTACGGCATCGACGGCGCCTTCCTGCAGCGTTTTGCAGTGGGCCTCTCGGGTCCGGCATCGCTTCGGAACAACAACACGCTGCTGTCACACGTTCGCGAGGGGGCGAAACGCTCGGGGCGAGCGTTCGCCGTGATGTATGACCTCAGCGGGCTGCGGGCCGGACAGGTCAGTCGTGTCCGCGGTGACTGGATGAAGTTACGAACCGAGCTGAAAGTCGCCGGCGATGAACACTACCTGCACCACAATGGCAAGCCGCTGGTCGCCGTCTGGGGGATCGGCTTCAGTGACGATCGCAATTACTCACTCCGCGAATGCTTCGAGCTCGTGAAGTGGATGAAGTCGACGGGCTGTTCCGTGATGCTGGGCGTGCCCTCGTTCTGGCGAGAACGCAAGCGGGACGCGGTCGATGATCAACTGCTGCACGAGATTATCAAGGCGGCGGACGTCGTCAGTCCGTGGACGATCGGCCGCTATCGAAATCCTGGGGAAGCCGCACGTCACGCGACAAGGGTCTGGCAACCTGATCGTAAGTGGTGCGAACGCGAGAACGTCGACTTTCTACCCGTCGTGTTCCCCGGTTTCAGTTGGCACAACCTGCATGGTGGAAAGCTCGACCAGATCCCGCGGCTCAAGGGCGAGTTCTTCTGGTCGCAGGTCAGGGCCGCGAAGGGAATCGGCTGCGACATGATCTACGTCGCCATGTTCGACGAAGTCGATGAAGCCACCGCCATCTTCAAATGCACCAATAACCCACCGACCGGCGAGAACGCGAAGTTCATCACGTATCAAGGTCTGCCAACGGACCACTACCTCAAGCTGACCGGAAAAGCGGGGCAATTGCTTCGGAATGAGATTGCGGCGGGCGAGTCCCCGTTAGGCGAGCCCGAATCCAGGGCGGATCCTCAACCAGAAAAGACAACGCGGCCCAATGTCCTGTTCATCGTGTGCGATGACCTGAACACTCACGTCTCGACATCCGGTTACCCACACATCAGAACGCCCGCCTTCGATGCCCTGGCACAGGGCGGGATGCGGTTCGGTCGGGCGTACTGCCAGTACCCCGTCTGCGGTCCGTCCCGCGCCTCGTTTCTCAGTGGGCTCTATCCGGAATCGACCGGGGTGCTGGACAACAGGGTCGATATCCGGCGGACACGGCCCGGGACGCAGACCATGCCCCAGTGCTTCCGGGAACAGGGCTACTGGACCGCATCGGTTGGCAAGGTGTTTCATTCTCCAAGACACGAACCGGGCGAGGCCGCCTGGAACCAGTTCCTGCGATTTCAGAACGACGAGATGCCTCACGTGACCGTTGCCAGGAAGGCGTTTGAAGCCAAGCACGGCCCGGTCGACAAGGGAAAGACCCGTCGGCTGTGGAAGATGCACCTCGATTCGCTGTCGACACAGACACGTGGACAGCAGCGGCCGGGGTACGGTCGGTCCGGGCTTCGTGACGAGCAGCACAAGGACGGCAAGAACGTCCGGCAGGTCGTCGCGTGGCTCGACCGGAAGACCCACGGGAAACAGCCCTTCTTCATCGCCTGTGGAATCCAGAAGCCGCACGTTCCCTTCCTGGCTCCCGACCGCTACTTCCAGATGTACCCCGCCAGGGGACTTCGTTTCTCGTTGACGCCGGCGGGATTCTGGGACCAGGCTCCCCGCTCGGCGATGGTCAAGCGGTTCCAGGGGTTCGGCTTCAAGCTGGCCGAAGAGAATGACTCGCTGAGACGGGAATACACACAGGCCTACCATGCCTGCATTTCGTTCATCGATGCACAGATCGGCATGCTGCTGGCATCGCTGAAGCGAAACGGCCTGTGGGACACCACGATCGTCGTGCTCACCTCCGACCACGGCTACCAACTCGGGGAGCACTTCATGTGGGGCAAGGTGACGCTGTTCGAGGTCTGTGACCGTGTCCCGCTCGTGATCCGGGTCCCCGGCCTGACCAGGCCGCGTTCGTCCAGCGACGGGCTGGCCGAGTTGGTCGACCTCTTTCCAACACTGGCTGAGCTCTGCTCGGTGAAACCACCCGGGGACCTGCAGGGTCGCAGCCTGGTGCCGATGCTTCGCGATCCCGCGGCAAAGGGGAAGCCCGTGGCCTACACGGTCGTCAGGCGTGGCCAGAGACTGGGCAGGGCGATTCGGTCGGGCCGCTGGCGATACGCCCTCTGGCCCGACGGCGAGGAACTCTACGATCTGGGAATGGATCCCCAGGAGAACGTCAACCTGGCAACGTCCAGGAAGCACGCCGACGTGATTGCCGGCCTGAGAGCCGAGTTGACTCGAGCCGGGAAAACAGCCGTCTCTCGACGAAAACAGGATCGCGAAAGAACGCCGTCACCTCGATGAACGGTGAAGGATGCTCGCATCCCGCGGCAGGGAACGGTCCAATGCGAGGCTTCGGGGGTGATCGGGCGTGAAGTCGGTCACTCGAAACGTGAAGATGCCGATACCAGCCCGTCGTTGAGTCTCCGGTCGCCGGGCGTGGCTTTCTTTGTATGACCTGACACGGATTGAAGAGGCAGCCATGAGTTTACTCGCGCGTCGCAGATTTCTGCTCGGCGTTGTTTCGCTTGGTGCCTTTGTGTTCACCAGCGGGTGGACCACTCCGAGTGACGCGGCGGGCAAACCTCGCCGCACGTCGAGTTCGATCGCGGTCGGAACTGAATGGGAGACTCCCTACTACAGGATCGAAACCGACAAGCCCGGTCCGACGGTGATGATTGTCGGTGGAATGCACGGCAACGAGCCTGCCGGTGCCTACGCCGCCGAGCAGATTCGGCACTGGAGCATTCGTCGCGGGACACTGGTCTTACTGCCGTGTGCGAATCGGCTGGGGCGTGCGGCCAACCTCCGGTACGTTCCCGACCGGCCGATGGACGAACGGGATCTCAATCGGAATTTTCCCAGGCCGACCACGACGACGACGCGGGGAGTGCTGGCCGCGGAGATCTGGAAACTGACCCTCGCGGTGAAGCCCGACTGGGTGCTTGATTTGCACGAGGGCTACGAGTTCAACGTGAGTCACAAGCCGCCGCAGGGCAAGAAGAGATCGGTTGGCACCAGCTTGATCTACCTGAGGGCCGGTGAGATTCAGCCCCTCGTTGAGCGGATGCTCAACACCGTCAACCTGACGATCACCGATAAGGATCGCCGGTTCGTGCCGCTGGGACGTGGGCCGGTGATCGGCAGCTGGGTCCGCGGCTGTCTGCACCACCTGAAGATCCCGGGCATGATCGTGGAGACCACCTTCAAGGATCAGCCGCTTTCGCTGAGAACTCGTCAGCACCGGCTACTGGTCAACGAGGTGCTCGAGTCACTGGAGATGATCGAGGAATCGCAGGTCGACACGCTCGTGGATCCCCGGTCCGAGGCCATCTCGGTCGGCATCTTCGACGGACCGGGGGCGTCGGCGGGAGGCGTGAATCGCTTTATCGGGTTGATCGATTGCGAGACCGACATGCAGTCGTCGGTGATCGGACCTGGCGATGTCCGCCCGCAGGCCATCTCGCAGTTCGATGTACTGTTGTTTCCGGGGGGCAGCGGTTCCCGCCAGGGGAATTCACTCGGTGATACCGGTCGGGCCGCGGTGCGGCAGTTCATCGCCGCAGGCCGTGGGTGCATCGGGGTATGCGCCGGCGCATTTCTCTGTTCGGCGCATTATCCGTGGTCACTCAAGGTCGTCGACACCTCTGTGTTTACCGGGGCCCGTGAGATCGAGGGGGTCGGCTCCAAGCAGATGTGGTACCGCGGAAGAGCGGCCAACGTGCAGATCGAGTTGACCGACGACGGAAAGAGCTTCTTTGAGGGGCTGCCGGAAAAGATCACGGTTCGCTATCACAACGGGCCCATCGTCTCACCGTTGAATGATCCGTTGCTGCCCGACTACACCGTGCTGGCCCATTTTCGCACCGAGGTGGGGCTGTACCCGCCGCAGAAGGGGACCATGATCAACACGCCGGCCATTGTCTCCGGCTCGTTCGGACGTGGACGCGTCGTGTCGATCAGTCCTCATCCGGAAGCGACCAGGGGGCTCAGGAGTATGATCGGGACCTCGATCCGCTGGGCCAACGGGACGGCGGCCGCGAAACCCGTTAGGGCCGGGAAAGCCGACTGAGGCCGCGTTCCGGGTGCGGTCAACTCAGGCCCGCAATCGGATCCGCTTCGTACACGTGGTAGGGTCGCCCACCCACGTCGTGCCAGTCGGCAGAACGGGGGATTCCCAGCGTCTGGTAGAGCGTGGCTGCCAGGTTCTGAGGAGTCACTGGCTCGTCGATCGGGTAGGCACCGATCCGATCGGTTTCGCCGATCACGCGGCCTCCGGCAACGCCACCGCCGGCCATCAGCATCGACTGGGTGGCTCCCCAGTGATCGCGACCGGGCAGCTTGTAGTGTTTTTCGAGTCGCGAGATTTTCGGCGTGCGTCCGAACTCGCTGCAGACGACCACCAGTGTCGTCTCCAGCATCCCGCTTTCGTCCAGGTCGTCGATCAGGGCCGAGAGAGCGCGGTCGAATGGAGGCAGCAACCTGTTTTTCAGCAGCGGGAAGTTATCTCCGTGCGTATCCCACGAGACACCTCGTCCCAGGTGGGCCTGTACCATCCGTACGCCGTTTTCGATCAACCGCTTGGACAGCAGCAGTGTTTTTCCGAACAGGTCGTTCCCGTATCGGGCCAGCAGGCGAGGATCGCCGTGTTCGACGTCCAGGGCGTCGCGAACCTTCTGCGAGGTTAGCAGGGCCAGGGCCCGTTCCCGCTGGCGTCCGAACTGCTGGACGCTGGCGAACCGGTCAAGTTGTCGCTGCTGTTGTTCCAGTTCGTCGAGCAGGTTGCTGCGTCGATCCAAACGGCGGATCGTGACGTCCTGGGGGCGGTCCGGGTTGGGGGCCCGGAGCACTGGAAATCCGGAGTGCTTGTGCGTCGTCATGTTCGAGAACATGAAGCAGTTCGGACAGGAGCCATACTGGTTGCAGTTCGCGGCAGCGTTCAGCAACCAGGGGTCGAATCGGTCTCCCATCCGTCCGGCGGTCTGTCCGCCTCGGACCTGCCGGGCGACGTTGATCAACAGCCGTGGCAGCATCGCCGCGGTGGGCAGTGGTCCTGTGGTTTCGAGTTTCGAACCAGCTATGGCCGTCATTGACGGAAAGTCACCGGGAGCCGGCTTCGCTCGATCGAAGGGAGACGGCAATTCCATCTTGCCGCACAGCACGTAGTGATGGGCCTGCGTGTGGTCATTGGTCGGGTGGCCGAAGGACCGGACCAGGGACCATCGGTCGCTGCGTGCGGCCAGTTGGGGAAGGTGCTCGCAGATCTGCAGGTCCGGGACCCGCGTCCGAATCACGTCGAAATCACCTCGGGTCTCGGCGGAAGCCAGCGGCTTGGGGTCCAGGCTGTCTATGTGCGACAGGCCACCCGGCAGGTAGATCAGCAAGACCGAGCGGTCGTTCGACCGGGACCCGGCCGTCCCGGCACCCTCGGCCAACTGTTCCACATCAGCCAGTGACAGGCCGAACAGGCCGAGCCCCCCCGCCTGGAGTGCCAGGCGTCGGTTGTGAGTGCGTGTCGGGTGAGCGTAATCGGCCATCGTGGAGATGCCTGAGTAATGACTCGAGAAACCGATCCCTGTTGTGTCAAAAGGGACGGTCCGGCTCAATTCTTGTTCTTGGCTTTGTCCAGGTTGGGCAGCACCTTGGCCAGGAACTTCACGAAGGCCATCACGCCCGGCGAATGCAGCTCTTCGTCCATTTCCTGCTTGTCTTCCAGAAGCGTGTCGAGTTCCTGGTCGTCGAGCCACATCCCAAGACACTGCGGGCAACCGTCAACCTTGACTGGTTTGAAGTACGAGATGTGGCGGCTGATCAGTCCGATGTCCTGGCAGACCGGGCACCGCATGTGGTCGCCGACGGCGCCCGGTTGCGTCACCGGGTTGCCGTATTCTTCTTCGACGTCCTCTTCGAGTCCCGGTTGGCTCAAATTCCTCAGCTGGTTCAACTCGGAATGGTCCAGCCAGATGCCGTCGCACTGGTGGCACTTGTCGATGGTGACTTGTTCAAGCTGGATCCTGGCGAGTTGGGTACCGTCTGACGGACACTTCATCGCGGTGATTCCTTATACGTCGGTTTGGTTGACACGACAGCGGATTGCGTTGTCGCATTCCATCCGGACGCCATGGCCCGTGTTGCAGTCGAGAACTGGGACACATGGTTTCGGTGACGGAGGCGTGGGCCGCGCGTTTCTTGCACCATTTTCCTGGTCCGCGGGCAGAGCCGTTACGGGTGAGGCCGGCCGGCTAGGCCAGCACGTCGTGGACCACGTTGCCGTGTACGTCGGTCAGGCGGAAGTCGCGGCCGCTGTAGCGGTAGGTCAGTTGCTTGTGGTCCAGGCCCATCGCGTGCAGCAGCGTGGCGTGCAGGTCGTGGACGTGCACGCGATTCTCGACGGCTGTCAGCCCGAACTCGTCGGTCGACCCGTAGCTGAAACCCGGCTTGACCGCGCCACCGGCCATCCAGCAGGTGAAGCCGTAATGGTCGTGGTCGCGGCCCTTCTTGCCCTCGGACGTCGGAGCCCGGCCGAACTCACCGATCCACAACACCAGCGTCTCGTCCCAGAGCCCTCGCTGCTTCAGATCGGTCAGCAACGCGGCGATGCCCTGGTCGCAGGTCTGGGCCAGCCGCTTATGACCGCCGGCGATGTCGCTGTGGCCGGTGTCCCAGGCGATGTCATAGCCGTCGATGGAATGCGACAACTGGATCGTGCGGACTCCTCGCTCGATCAACCGCCGCGCCAGCAGACACCCCTTGGCGTATTCGCTGCCACCATACATCTGGAGCGTCGACTTCGATTCTTTCGACAGGTCGAATGCCTCGGGCACGGCGAACTGCATCCGGAAGGCCATCTCCATCGCCTCGATGCTCGCCTCCAGCTGCTGGTCCTGCTCGATCCGTTCGAGTTGTACTCGGTTGAGCCGTGCCAGCAGATCGGCCTGTCGCTTCTGGTCGGCCCGGGCCAGGTGCTTGTTCTTCAGGTCCCGCATGATCGCCTCGGGCTTCATCGACGCGATGTTGACGTAGGTGCCGGCGTAGGCGCCCGGGAGGAACGAGTTGCCCCAGTTGGCGAGCTTGCCTCGAGGCTGCGCACGGGGGCTCATCGCCACGAAACCCGGCAGGTCCTGGTTCTCGGTCCCCAGCCCGTAGACCAGCCACGACCCGAGGCTGGGTCGTGAGGGCTGGAGGTGGCCGAGGTTCATCATCAGGATCGCACCGGCGTGCTCGGGGATGTTGGTGTGCATCGAGTGAATGAAGCAGAGTTCATCGACGTGCTGGCCCACATGAGGAAACAGGTCGCTGACCCACTTGCCGGTTTCGCCGTACTGCTTGAAACCAAACGGGCTGGGGAACAGGCCACCCTTGGTGTTTCTCAGCGACTTGCGGTCGACCAGTTGAGGCCTCTGGCCGGCGTGCTGGGCCAGCAGCGGCTTGTGATCGAAGGTGTCAACCTGCGAGGGACCACCGGGCATGAAGAGCTGGATCAGGTACTTCGCGCGGGGAGCGAAGTGGGAGGCCAGGGGAGCCAGGCGGCTGTCGAGTGAACTGGTAGCGGAAGCCGGGGCCGCCAGGCCGGGGCTGCCGGCCAGGCCGGCCAGGCCCAGCGTGCCGAATCCGGCTCCGATGCGGCCGAGCATGTCGCGTCGAGACAGTGGAGGGAGCGGGTTGACGTGGTGCATCGGAGATCCTGCCGCGGGGGCGGGTTGTCGGTCTGTGGATTATAAGTCGGCTCGATCGACGACGGGACTGTGGGCTGGTTCCTGTCAGACCCCTACGGTGCTGTCACCTCACAAACAAGAACTCGTTGCTGCCCAAAAGGACCTGCGTGTACTGGGTCCAGCGGTCCAGCGGCGGTTCCCTGGGAGCGGAGGCCTGCTGCGTGTCGGTCTGGACGATGTGATCGATGTTGATGTGACCCCAGCCACCTGTGACCTGGTCGACGATGCGGATCCGAACCGTCTTGCCGGCGAGGTCGCCCACGTCCCAGTTGCTCCACTGCAGCAACTCGTTGTTCTGGCCGGTTGTGGAGCGGACCACCTTGTCGGCGACCAGCAGTTGGATGCAGGTCTTGCCCGGGTGGTGGCCTCCACCGATCAGGAACGCGATCCGCTTGCGATTGATGGGGAATTCGGGCGAGGTCAATGTACCGACGGTCTTGTCGTGGTTGAAGAACGTGTTGACCAGGCCACGGCCGCGGAACCCGCTGACGTTCATCTGGTTGGGCAAAGTGCCGGGAGCCGGCTTGGGCCCGAACGCCTCACCGCTCTTCGTCCACTTGCCATAATTGCCATCCTCAAAACTGCTGACCAGGATGTCGTCGCGGTTTTTGGGCTTGGTCGTGGCCGCGGTGGTCGGGGGAGATTCGAGGAAGTCGTGAGCGAGTTGGGCTTCCAGCGGGGTGGGCGAGCGGCCGTACAGCAGGTGGTAGGCTCGATCGATCCGCTCCGACTCGTCTCTGGCGTCGGACTTGAGCCGGGCGACGAGGCTGCGGGCCCGGTCGATCATCATCGGGCTGTTGAGCATGAAGAGGTACTGCTGGGGGACGGTACTCAGTGGCCGTTTGGCGATCGTCGCTCGCGGGATCGGGAAGTCAAAGAGTCGCAGGAAGACGTCGGTGGCAAAGCGGTCGCCGGTGCGGCTGACCTTGTAGTACATCGTCCGCCGCCGGCTGCCTCGCAGGTCCTCGGTCGGGGCGCCTCCAAGGTCGAGTTTCAATTCGCCGGTGACCGACAACAGCGAGTCTCGCCACGCTTCGACATCCAACCGCCTGGGGGTGAATCTCCAGAGCAGCCGGTTGTCGCCGTCGTGGGCAAAGTTCTTCTTGTGGAACGACGAATTCTGGCGGTAGGTAGCCGAGAGCAGGATGGTGCGGTGTAGCCGCTTGATCGACCAGCCGTGTTCGACGAAGTCGGCGGCGAGCCATTCGAGCAGTTTGGGGTGAGTCGGCCTCTCGCCCAGGCTCCCGAAATTGCTCGGGCTGCGGACCAGACCGGCTCCGAAGTGCCAAGCCCAGACTCGATTGACGAAGACCTTGGGCGTGAGCGGATTGGAGGGGTCGACGAGTGCGTCGGCGAGTTCGAGTCGCCCGCTGCCTCGAGTGAATCTCTTGGCGTCAGCTCCTGAGAGCAGCCGCAGGAAGCGGCGGGGTACGATCGGGCCGGGCTTGCGGAGGTTGCCGCGCAGCGCCAGTGGCATGTCCGTGTTGCCGGTGTCGCCGAGCACGTGCAATTGCGGGAAGGCCGCCGGAGCCGTTTCACGGAGTTTCTTCAGTTCGGCCTGCTTCGCGGCCAGCTCCTGCTTCTGTGCCGCGGTCGCCTGTTTGCCCGCCTTGCCGATCGCGGCGGCCAGCTGCTTGACCTCACCGTCGACCCGCTTGATGGCGGCGTGATGGAGGTTGTAGGCCTTCTGCTGAGCGGGAGTCGCCTGGCTGCGGACGACCATCTTCGTGTTGTTGAAGACACCGGCCAGCGAGTAATAGTCCTGTTGCGGAATCGGGTCGAACTTGTGTGCGTGACAGCGAGCACAGGAGACGGTCAGTCCGAGGAAGCCTCGGGAGAGTATATCGACGCGGTCGTCGAGCGTTTCGGAGCGGGCCTGGGCCTTGCTGTCGGGGTCGCCTCCGTCGGACCTGTACGTGGGCCCGATGGCAAAGAACCCGCTGCCGGCCCACGCCCCGGGAGTCTCGGGCATCAGGTCTCCGGCCACCTGCTGCCGGACGAACTCGTTGTAGGGCAGGTCGGAATTGAAGCTGTTGACGACCCAGTCTCGGTAGCGCCACGAGTGGGGCAGGGCGGTGTTGTCCAGGAAGCCTCCGAACCCGTCGCTGTAGCGGGCCACGTCCAGCCAGTGTCGACCCCAGCGTTCGCCGTAGTGAGGCGATTCGAGCAGTCGGTCGACGAGTCGTGCCCAGGCGTCGGCCCGGTCGTCCTCGAGAAACGCTGCGACCTGCCTGGGAGTCGGAGGCAGGCCGAGCAGGTCGAGTGTCACTCGTCGGATCAGCGTACGGCGGTCGGCGGCGTCGCCGGCCTCGAGACCGGCGGCTTCCAGCCGGGCGAGCACGAAGTGGTCGAGTTTCTTGCGCGGCCATGCGGATCGCTTGACCGCGGGTTGCTTCGGTTTTTGCAGCGAGCGGTAGGCCCAGTGAGTGGCCCGGACTGTCTTGAAGTCGTAGTTCCCCTCGGGAGTCCGCGCGACGGTCGGAACGGTCTCGGTGGGCCAGAACGCACCCTGCCGCACCCACTCGACCAGCACTGAGATTTCGGCCGATATGAGTTGCCCGGTCGGAGGCATCTCGAAGGCCTGGTACCTGATCGAGCGGACCAGCAGCGACTTGTCGGGGTCGCCGGGTACCACCGCTGCGCCGCTGTCGCCTCCGGCCAGCACTCCCTTCTTGCTGTCGAGTCGCAGGCCGCCCTCGAGTACCTTGGACTTGCCGCTGTGACACTTGAAACAGCGGCGGACCAGCAGAGGTCTCACCCGTTTCTCAAAGAACTCCAACTGCACCGGCGTGATCGCCTTATCGGCTGCGGTGGCTGCGGTGGCTGCAGTGGCTGCGGTGGCTGCGGTGGCCAAGAGCAGTCTGATCACGGCGCGAGCCTGCAGGCGTCGAGCGGGGCTTGGGCGTTGGGTGCACATCGAGCGATTCTAGCACGTTGCCGGTGTCTGAACTCAAACAGATGGACTCACCGCCTTGGAAATGTCACGATGGGTACCGGTCAACTCACCATCCTCTCAACCCGACCATGACCGCCCTCTCACCCAACAGTGGCTCGCCCAGTTCGCTCGAGCGTCACATCGACGCGGCCGACGGGTACCTGATGCTGGAAATGCCCGAGCAGGCGTTGCGAGAATTGCGGGTGGTTGAGGCTCGTGTCGGCAGCGACGACCAGCTGTTGGCTTCGATTGCCCGGTTGCGAGGCGAGGCGTACCGTCTGCAGCGGGACTATGAGGAGGGAGCCCGGCAGTTCCTGGTCGCCCAGTCGGATGACCCCGAAGACCTGGAAGTTTCGATCGGGCTTGCCTGGTGCCTGAAACGGACCAATCGTCTCGAAGAAGCGATCGACGTGATGATGGCCGCCTACCAGTTCCACGAAGACGAACCGATCGTGCTCTACAACCTCGCCTGCTACTTCGCTCTGGCCAGCGACAAGGTGCGGGCGTTGAGCTGGCTGGGTCGGGCGATCCGCATGGAGGCTTCGCTGAGGGAGCTGGTTTCGGAAGAAACTGACTTCGACGGACTCCGGCACGATGCCGACTTCCAGCTGATCGTGTCTGAGCGGACCGTGGAGAGTGGTGAGTGAGTTGCGGGTCGTGACGTGTACGGGACCTGGGAAGGAGATCGGGGCTGCGATGGAGGCCCTGCCGTGTCCCCTGCCATCGGATTGCCGACACCAGTCCCCCATTCGAGGTGGTTTGTGACGTAAGCTAGATGGGGTTGTTTTGGCCCGGCACTATCCAAGCAGCACCCGACAGATTCTCTGTAGTTGGAGCTTCCATGTTCGACTCAACCGACCCCACCGAGACGCCTGATGCGTCAAGTGACCCGGGTTCGATTCCGGATCAGTCTCAGGTGACTCCGTCACAGGCTGAGGCCTTCCCGCCGTCTGTAGATCCGGTCGCATCGCTTCCGTCGCACATGTCGATGGCCGGCCCCAACCTGATGATGCGGGCGATGGTCGGCGTGTTGATCGCGTTGGTTGTCGTGGGTGTCGTCTGGGTCTGGTCGGTTCCGTCGGAGAACGGGGACGCCGTGGCCGACGGGCCGCAGGACGCCAATCCCGAAGAGGCACCCGACACGTTGGCCAGCCGCAACCCGTTCCTTTCGACGGGATCTGCGCGTACGACGCTGGAAGGGAACTGGGTGCTGATCATCAGCCAGCCGGACGACGTCGAGCGTCGATTCGACGAGATCTGTTCGGGCCTGTTCATCCTCACCCCCCGCCGCGGCAACCTGGACGACATGACGATTCGGATTGCGTACCGGACCCAGGTCTTCCCCGACGCGAAGCTCGATGCCGCCGCCACATCGGCCGATCGTAAGCACGCGCGGGTCGTATTCCAGCAGGGTCTGCAGCGGATCGACTTCGACGGCATGTTGCTGGAGGACGGCATTGTCTACGGCAACGTCGTGCGGGGCGATGTCTGCCTGGCGGCTCGATTGATGCCCACCGACGAGGTCGAACTCGACCCGCAGATCGCCGTCATGTCGACACTCGATCGCCCCAAGCTCGATGCGGTCGTCAATCAGGCCAAGACCAAGAAGTTGACTCTGTACGACACCTACCGCATGTTCTGCGCCGAACACTCCGACACGTCGCTGGCGTTGGACATCAGTCTGAAGAACCTGATGGGTCACGCCGACCCGAGCAAGATGCCGTTGAGGGAGTTCCGCGCGGCGGTCAACGAGCACCTGAAACTCACCAAGCGGTGGGGATTTCGGATGAAAGTGGTCAACACCTTGATCCTCTCGCACGTCGCCTTCACTCACGGCTACCCGCCCACCACCGCCATCTCACTCACCGACGGACTCTCCGAATCGCTGGGCGACCATCTCTGGGGTGAACCGTTCAAGCGGCGGCTCGAAGAGTTGTTGGACCGTTGTCATGGCAAGCAGGGTCGGATCGAGGCGGAGGATGCGTTGAAGCAGTTGGCTGCGAAGTCGACCACCGACCGTGAGACTCCTCTGGCCAAGCTCCGGGAACTCCGCAAGGCGCTGCCCTATAGCCACTTCGTGACCTACGGGCTGGCCGAGGAGGCCGAGAAGGCCAAGCGAGTCGACGAGGCGATCCAGCTGTATGGCGAAATCGTGGCTTTGCCGCTGATGGAACGGCTGCTCGAGTTCGAGTGGGAGAGTGCCGGGTTCAAGGCGATTCGACCGGGGGACACTCTGGCGAAGCTGTGGAAGGCGAAGCACGGCGACACCAAGGGACTCGCGGCTCACCTCGAAGGCGTCTACGCTGCCGCGGTCCAGGACCTGGCCAAGTCGACGGAGGTCACGCTGCCCAAGTTGGCCACTCGCAGCGTGTTGTGCGAACTGTTCACCAGCGTTCGCGCGGATGCGTCTGTGGCGGCCGAGATGTCCACCGCGGCCCTGGCCCGTCGGCTGGGAACCGACAAGCTGATCGTGGTCCGCTATCACCCCCTGGACGTGGCCAGGCGCAACCAGGCCAACGGGGACCCGCTGGCCAACGACGCTTCGCTCAATCGCCTGGCCTACTACCGAGGCCGAACCATCCCCTCGATCTATCTCGACGGCAGCCGCCTGGCCGGGACCGACGGCCTGCTGGCCGACACGACTCGAGTCCACCGACAGCTCGTCCACCAGACCGTCAAGCGGCTGGCTCAACCCTCCGACTGGTCCATGACGCTCGCGGCCCAGCGGAACGGGCCCTCGATCCAGGTCACGGCTTCAGCCAAGAGCAGCAAGCCGGCCGAAGGCGAGTATCGTCTCAGGATGCTGCTGGTCGAGGAGCGGGTGCCGATGCCGACGGCCAGTTGTGGGATCCGGGTCCAGGAGATGGTGGTGCGGTGGCAGATCGACGGTGGCGACGGGGTGGCTCCCAAGGACGGCAATTTCACCGTCAGCGAAACGGTCTCGATCGACCACGTCCGCAAGCAACTCAACGACGACCTGGCTCGCTTCGAGCGATTGCAGGGGATGAACTTCCCCGAAAAACCTCTCGAACTGAAGTCGCTGTTCGTGATCGCGTTGGTCCAGGACGAGACGACTCGGGAAGTGTTGCAGGCGAAGCTGGTCCCGGTCACCTCGGCTCCGGCTTCCAATTGACCAACGCGATACCGGCGGCCACTGCTGCCGCTGCGACCAGGAGCCACGGCGAGGGTGCCGCTTCGCGGAATCCCCACGCGATCAGGACTCCGAAGATCGGGGTGGAGAACGCGAAGACGCTCAGCCGCGCGGCGGGGTGCCGTTTCAATAGCTGGGACTGCACAGCGAAACAGAAGCCGGCGACGACCAGTCCCTGGTAGAGCAGTCCCAGGCCCGTTTCGACGCGGAATCGGCCCAGGTCGATCTCGTCCGATTCCAGGGCCAGGGAGGTTGCCGTGAACAGAACGACTCCCACCAGGTCGTGCCAGAGAATCAACCGTGCCGGCGGGACGACTCGTACGGCGTGCTTGGTGTAGATGATCTTCACGCCCAACAGGAATCCGCTGCCGACCAGCAGCAGGTCGCCCTGGATCGTGGGCTGGTCGAGCCCCGCCGAGGCCGCGTCGGGGTCACCCGAGGAGGCGACCAGTACCAGCACGACGCCCGAGGCGGCCAGGACCAGGCCACACAGGCGGCGGGCATTGAGCCGATCGGTGCCGGTGACGAAGTGCTCGATCGCCGCCACCCACAGCACAAAGGTGTTGATCAGCAGCGAGCCGTGGGAGGGGCTGGAGGAGTGCAGGCCGAGGTGAAACAGCGAGATCTGGGCAAACAGCAGCAGGCCGCAGATCAGAGCCGGACGCCGTTGCGAGGGTTCCAGGCCCAGGCCGACCCGCTGCACGCGGCACCACACGACCATGAACCCGGCCGCCAGCAGGAACCGGGCGGCCGCCACGCCGATGGGGGGCAGCACATCCTGGGAGTACTTGATCGCGACCGGTGTGCCGGCCCACAGGAAACTGGTTAGCATCGCCCAGGTCGCCGACGAGGCTCCGATCGGTTGGCGACCCTCGTCGGGTTCCCGGCTCGTGGACATCCCTTCCCCTGCACACTCGTGCGGCCAGCCGTCGACACAATTGCCCCACTCGGCACGAACGGGTTACCGTAGTGGCCCGCTTCCAAAAGTCAATTCGCCCGGATTCCGGGCCACTCCCGGAGATACCCATCGTGAGACCGCTTGTGCTGCTGGGCCTGTTGCTCGCTTCGGAGTTGACACTCGCTGAACTGGCCGCGGCCGAGAAGCCGCCGGTCAGCCGCGATCCACGGTTGGTGATCGAGCTCTTCGCCGAGGATCCGGATGTGGTTACACCCACCGGCCTGGACGTCGATCACGCCGGGCGGGTGTTCGCGATCGAGAGTAACACTCACTTTCCGCCCGAGGGCTACGACCGGCATCCCACCGATCGGCTGTTGGTCCTCAGGGACCTCGACGGTGACGGGCATGCCGAGAAGCCGGTCGTGTTCGCCGACGGGTTCGTGCACGCGATGAGTGTCGCGGTGCGGACCTCACACGACCCATCTCGACCCGACACGGTGCTGGTGGCGACGCGGAAGGAGGTGATCGCGTTGTGGGACGATGACGGCGACCTGGTGGCCGATCGCCGCAGCCGCATCCTGCAACTGGACACTCCGGGCAACTACCCGCACAACGGCCTGGCCGGTTTTGCCTTCGACGCCCACGGGCACATGTACATCGGCCTCGGCGAAAACCTCGGCGCAAACTACAAGCTTATCGGCAGCGACAAGACGATTCTCGAGGGTGGCGGCGAGGGAGGTAACATTTACCGGTGCCGACTGGATGGTTCGCATCTGCAGAAGTTCGCCACCGGCTTCTGGAACCCTCACGCCAACTGTGTCGACGCCTTCGGCCGCCTGTTCTGTGTCGATAACGATCCCGACAGCCTGCCTCCGTGCCGGCTGATGCACATCGTCGCCGGCGGTGACTACGGCTACCGCTACCGCAACGGTCGCAAGGGGTTTCATCCGTTCACGAGTTGGAACGGGGAGATTCCTGGCACGTTGCCGATGCTGGCGGGCACCGGTGAGTCTCCTGCGGGAATTGTCGCCTACGAATCGGACGGGTTGCCCGATGAATACGTGGGCAACCTACTGGTGACCAGCTGGGGAGATCACCGGATCGACCGGTTCCGGTTGAAGGAACGCGGAGCGTCGTTCGAATCGGTGGCCGAGGTGTTGATCCAGGGCGGAGTCAACTTCCGGCCGGTCGGACTGGCCACGGCGCCCGACGGGAGCCTGTTCTGCACCGACTGGGTCTTGCGGGACTACAAGGTCCACGGCCGGGGTCGGGTGTGGCGGATCCGCCAAAAGGGGATTCGTAACCCAACGCGATCGAAGCCGGTTCGCGACGTGGTGACGGTGAATTCCAAGACCCCGGTCGATCAGCTGATCGGCCTGGTGCAGTCGCCTCGAATCGAGTTGCGACGAGTGGCTGCGAGGATGTTGGCTGAGACTACCGAGGGTCGAGCGAGCCTGCGGCGGATGATCGCCGACTTTCGACAGAGCCCGCGGACACGGATCGAAGTGCTGTGGGCGATGGCCGGGGTTGATCGCAGCGACGAAAATTTCGGGTTCCTGAGACCGGGAGCGAAACGGGCTCGATTGGCCGGCGGGTCGACCGAGGTCGAGATCGCGGTGATCGAGCTGATCGGGTCGGCTCAGTTCCCCTTCGATGCCAGCAAGCGAAACTTTCTCGAGGACGAGCGGGTGGCGGCGATGCTATGGGTGCCCGACCCGCTGGACCGGCCGGGTCCGACCCACGGGCATCGAGCCCGCTGGGCGGCCGCGGCGATGCGACTGCTGAGCCTCGAGCAGGCGATCGGGTTCCTGGAACCTGACGATCCCTTCCTGCTGGCTGCCGTGCTGGGCAGGACGATGCGCAAGGACGTCACCGGGCCGGAACTGCTGAAGGCCGTTCGCCTGTCTCTGGTCGCGGCCGGCCGTGACACGCGGCGGCAACAGGCGATCAGGACACTGCTGGTGCTGTCGCTGCTGAAGCGGTTCAACAACCCCGCACTGACCCGCCAGATGCTTGGCGGCTTCGGAGTCGATCCGGTCGCCCGTCGGCTGGTCGTGCAGTGGGTGGCCGAGTCGGGCCAGAAGGAACTCAGGCCCCAGGTCGCCTCGATCCTCGACGACACCGACATCACCGCCGACCTGTTCCACACGACTCTTGCCGCGCTGGACATGCTCGATGGAGGCGACCCCAAGAAGATCGACAACACGCCGCCGTCGGACCTGGCCCTGCCGTTACTGCGGGACCCCAAGCGGCCTGCTGCCGTGAGGTCTCTCGCCCTGCAGCTGGTCGATCCCTCGTCGAAAATGCTGGATCGCAAGCTGTTCACCGAGCTGTTGGCCTCGAAAGAACCCAGGCTGGTCGCCGAAACGGTCCGCGCGCTGGGCCTTTCGACTCACGGCTTTGCCTACGCGTTGCTACTGGAGGTGGCCGGTGACGAAAAGCGTCCGCTGGCGGTGCGGGCCGATGCGGTGGCGGGACTGGGCGGATTTGGGACTCGGCCGGAGGTGGTCGGGGCGTTGCGGGGTTGGGTCGCGGCCCCCGAGCTGGTGATTCGGGCCGAGGCGTTGCGGTCGTTGAGACCGTCGCTGGGTGCCGACGTGGGCAGCCAGGTCCAGGTGGCGGGGATGATCGAGGAACTGGTGAAGGGGGGGCGACCCCCCGGTGACCCGGGACGCGACCTGGTCGATCGATTGATCACGTCGCTGAAGGTCGCCGGGCGGAATGTGCCGATGTCGCTGAAGGGGATCGCGGACAAGCGGCCGGCCCGGCCCGAGGACTGGGAACGGCTGATCGGGAGTGGAGGCAGCCCGGAGGCGGGGCGGCGGGTGTTCTTTCACAACGCCGGACCCCAATGTGCCCGCTGTCACATGGTCAACGGGCGCGGGCGTCGGGTGGGGCCGGACCTGTCGCTGATCGCGAGATCCAGGAATCGACTCCAGTTGCTCGAATCGATCCTGATGCCCAGCCGCGAGGTGGCTCCGCAGTTCACGTCGTGGACGCTGGTGACGACCGACGGCAAGGTGCTCGACGGGGTGATCGTCTACGAGAACCGTGACCGGTTGACGATCGAGGACGCCAAGGGGAAGCAGACCAATCTGGCCAACACCGAGGTTGAACTGAGGACGCCGCGCAAGACGTCGCTGATGCCCGAGAAGCTGATCGATCGCCTGGCGATCAGCGAGTTGCGGGATCTGCTGGCGTTCTTGGAGACGCTGAAGTGAGTCGGCGTCTGACCCGAGCGTCTTTCCCCAGCAGGCTGTTGAAAAACTCAGGTGCTTCCGGAAACAGTGACACAAATGTTATCCCTCGCTCCGCTCGGGATGACATGATGCCACGGGTCCAACACGCCGCTCGGGTTTTTCAACGGGCTGCTAGGATAGGACTCACCTCAGACCAGCTCACTCAGCACACTCACGGTCCGCCTGATTTCCTCGAGCGTGTTGTAGTGCAGGGCGCTGATTCGCAGCGTGCCATGAGGTTCGAGACCCAGTGCCTCGGTCGCCGGCAGAGCATAGTGGTTGCCCGGCCAGGTGAAGATGCCGCGACGGGCCAATCCCTCGGCCAACTGCAGCGGGGTGTGTTCTTGGTGAGTGATCGAATAGGTAGCCACCCGTTGGTCGATCTGTCCGGGGTCGGTGATTCCGTGGACCGTGATTCCGTCCAGGCCTTTCAATCCGTCGAGCAGCGCCAGTGAGAGTTCTCGTTCGTGTTCGCCGATCGCCTCGAAGGCTCTCACCAGCGCCTCCCGCCGGGACTCCACCTGCGGATCGACCTCCCGTCCCAGGTCAGCCAGGTACTCGATCGCCTCCCGCACCCCCGCAATGCCCTCGTGGTTCCCCGTCCCGGTCATCCACTTCCCGGGCAGGTCATCGGAGGCTGGACGCAGCTTGTAGGGTTCCAGCGACTCGAGCAGTTCGCGTCGTCCCCACAGCAGCCCGACGTGAGGACCGAAGAACTTGTAGGCCGAGCAGGCCAGCAGGTCGCAGTCCCAGTCGACGACATCCAGCAGGCGGTGCGGGGCCAGGTGGACGGCGTCGACGAAGACGAGTGCACCGACCTGGTGAGCGATCCGGGTGATCTCGGCGACGGGGTTGACCGAGCCGGAGAGGTTCGAGGCGGCTCCGACGGCGACCAGGCGGGTGGATTCTGTGAGGTGGCTGCGGAGGTCGTCGAGATCGAGTGTGGCGGTTGCGGGGTCGATGGCCGCATGGTCGACGGCGACTTTGGCATCGCCGGCCGCCAGTACCCAGGGCGTGACGTTGGCGTCGTGGTCGAGCTGCGAGACGAGAATCCTGTCGCCGGGGTTCCAGGTCGCGGCCAGGGCGCGTGAGACGGCCAGGGTCAGCGTGGTCATGTTGGCGCCGAAGGCGACCGTGTCGGGGTCCGAGCCGCCCAGAAAGTCGGCGGCCGCACGGTGGGCCGAGTCGAGCACCGCGTCACTCTCGATGCTGGTGGCAAACGGGCCGCCGTGGTTGGCGTTGGTGTCTCTCAGGTAATCGCCCACGGCGTCGGCCACGCGGGCGGGCACCTGGCTGCCGGCGGCTCCGTCGAGAAACACGGCAGGGTGACCGTCGACGGTACGGCCCAGGGCCGGGAACTGAGCCCGGATGGCGTCGAGATCGAAGCGGTCCGTCATGAGGCCACTCGCAAGGGCCGTCTATTCGTCGGATTCCGCCTCGGCCGACTCCTCGTCACTGTCGGCTTCGTCGCCGCCGCCGTCCGCTTCCTCAGCCGCTTCTTCCTCAGCCGCTTCTTCCTCAGCGGTTTCTTCTTCAGCGGTTTCTTCTTCGGCGGTTTCTTCTTCGGCGGTTTCTTCTTCAGCGGTTTCTTCTTCAGTCGCTTCGGGTTCGGGAGTCGGCTCGGGAGCCTCCTCTTCAGGCTCCTCCTCGGGCGTCTCGACGATTTCCAGTCCGGGCACGCTGATCTCGGTGACCTTGATCTGGGTGTACTTTTGTCGGTGACCGGTGTGTCGCCGGGAGTTCTTTCGTCGTCGGATCTTCTGGATCTCGAGCTTGGGTCCCTTGACCTCAGTCTCGACGACTTCGGCGGTGACGGTCGCTCCTTCGATCACCGGTTGACCGATGGCGCTGGCTCCGCCTCCGTTGGCCAGCAGCACCCGGTCGAATTCGATCGTCTGACCCGGCTCGGAGTCCTTGCGGAAGTCGATGGTCAGTTCGTCACCCCTCGACACGCGGTACTGGTGACTTCCGTCGGTGATGACAGCGAACATGGCCGGGGTTCCGCTTGGCGTCGGGTGGTATGTGAGAGCAGGAGAATCGGAAATTGTAGAGGGTTATTTTTTTGAATTCGAGCCAACCGGCTAGGAAATCCGCAGGTCCTTTCCGTGCTGGTCCTTGCAGGTGACCTTGAGGTGATTGGGTGAGCAGTCCTTGAGTGTTGAGATCGAGACGGTGGCACCGCAATCCTGCTCGATTTCGTTGAGGCTGCTTCGCTTGCGGTTGTTGAGGTATTCGCCGACACGTTCGTGGACCTCGAGCCTGATGGCCTTGACGCTGCTGCGGCTGGCGTTGCTGGCCACGAGCCTCATCACCTCGATCGCCACGCTCTCGGCCGTCTTGACCAACCCGGTCCCGTCGCAGCACGAGCAGTCCTCGTAGACGCTCCGCTTGAGCGACGGCCGGATTCTCTGCCGGGTCATTTCGAGCAGTCCGAAGGCGCTGATCTTCTGGACCTTGGTCCTGGCCCGGTCTCGCTTGAAGGCATCCTTGAGAGCCTTTTCGACTCCGCGACGGTGCTTTTCATCCCGCATGTCGATGAAGTCGTTGACGATCACTCCTCCCAGATCCCTCAGTCGAATCTGGCGACAGATTTCTTCTGCGGCCTTGAGGTTGAGTTTGTAGGCGGAGGTTTCCGCGTCGTCCTTGGTGCGGAAGGTGCCGCTGTTGACGTCGATGGCGACGAGGGCTTCGGTCTGGTCGATCACGATGGACCCGCCCCCCTTGAGCACCACGGTGCGGTCCTGGATCGCCTCGATCTCGGACTCGATCTTCCACTTCTGGAAGATCGGTTCGCTTTCCTCGTAGAGCTTGACTCGCTTGGTCTGCCTGGGCATGCAGATCTTCATGAACTCCTGGGCCCGCTGGTAGGCGGCGGAGTCGTCGATCCAGACGGTTTCGATCTCGCTGTTGTAGATATCGCGGATGGTGCGGACGACCATGTCGCTGTCCTCGTAGATCGCCGCGGGGGTGGGCGAGGAGGTGATCCGTTCGACGAGGACTTTCCAGAGCCGGATCAGGTAGTTCATGTCGCGTTGCAGGTCGCGTTTGGTTCGGTCGCTTCCGGCGGTGCGGACGATGAATCCGACCCCCGGTGGCGGTTCGAGTTCGTTCATCAGCTTGCGGAGTTTCCGTCGCAGCTCATCACCCTCGATCTTGCGACTGACTCCGACCCGGCCTAGCGCGGGCATCAGCACGAGGTAGCGGCCGGGGATCGAGACGTAGGTTGAGAGTGTCGGGCCCTTGGTGCCGATGCCTTCCTTGATCACCTGGACCACGACCTCGCTGCCCTTCCTGAAGATGTCCTGGATCGGCGGTTTGTTGCGTCCTCCGCGGTCATTGCCGGCCCCGCCCTGCCGCTTGCCCTCGTTGCGTGCCACCTGTTCCTTTTCGGTCAGCAGGTGCTTGTAGTACTGGTACTCGACATCGCTGACATGCAGGAACCCGTTGCGTCCGACCCCGAAATCGACAAACGCGGCCTGGATCGACGGCTCGATGTTGACCACCCGGCCCTTGTAGATGTTGGCCACGCAGTTCTCGAGACTGTTGCGTTCGACGTAGAGTTCTTCGAGCACCCCGTCTTCGGTGATCGCGATGCGGCTCTCCTCGGGCTGCAACGCGTTGATCAGCATCTCCTTCTTGACCGTCCGGGAGCCCTGCTTGTCGTCCCGCCGAGACTCCGTCCGTCCTGCCGATGTCTCGGCCGAGCCTGCCTGCTCGTCGGACGCCTTTTCGGAGCCCGACTGGCGACCCGACTTGCCCGATCCGTGCCGGCCCCGCCGGCCGCGGCCTCGACGCCTGCGTGATCCCGATCCGGTGGAATCCTCCGACGAACCGCCGTCGGACTCCGATGCGGTCGCCTCGGTCGCGGGTTCCAGCCCGGCGCCGAACTGGCTGTCCGTCTCACCGACCGGTCCGGCCTGGGGTTCGTCAGGGACCGCGGATTCGGGTTCCAGCCCGCCGCCGAACTGGCTGTCCATCTCACCGACCGGTCCGGCCTGGGGTTCGTCAGGGACCGCGGATTCGGGTTCCAGCCCACCGCCGAACTGGCTGTCCGTCTCACCGACCGGTCCGGCCTGGGGTTCGTCAGGGACCGCGGATTCGGGCTGGGGCACGAGCTCGCTTGAGGTATCCGGGACCAGTCCGGCTCCGAATCCGACCTGAGCGGGTTCGGCGTCGATCCGGTCAAGCGCTCGTTCGAAGTCCTCGTCGACCGAGTCGTCTGTGGTGGTCGCGGAATGGGGGCTTGTGGTTTCGTCTCTCATCTTTGTGTCCTTGGTGGCGGGCGAAGGTCTGGTGCAGGTGGCACCGGTTTCTTACAGCGCCGCGCAAGCCAACAGCCCAGACACTCGCACCGGCCCGTTTGGGGTCCGGGAGTTGCCGGGTTGTGGTTGAAGCCACCGCTGGGGTGGCCGTGCGCGGTCGCGCCCTTGTTTGACTGATTGTCGTTCGGGTCACTGTGACGAACTGGATTGATTCAGCATTGTGTGGTTGATGTCTTGCGGTGGTCTGCTCGAAGCCGGCGTGCCGCCGTCACCTTGCGAGTGGGCTACAGGACCAGGTCGGGGCAGATACGGTTGAGTTCACCGCGGAGGTAGTTTTCGACGTCGCGGGCGAGGTCGAGCGATTGGGCATGTGCCGCGATCTGCTCGGCCTGCTCGATCGTCAGGTTTCGGATGACTTCCTTGAGTTCGGGGATCGCGTGGGGAGTCGAGCTGAATTGCCGGACTCCCATGCCGACCAACAGCGGGATGAAAACCGGATCGGAACTCATCTGTCCGCAGACGGTCACGGCAACATCGTACTTCGCGGCGGCGGAGATGACGGCACGAATCAGGCGGAGGATCGAAGGGTCACCGGATCGGTAGAGATCGGAAACACTCGGGTCCGCCCGGTCGACCGCCAGAGTGTACTGGATCAGGTCGTTGGTGCCGATCGAGAAGAAATCGACCTCTCGGGCGAACTCCTCGGCCAGCATCACCGCCGCGGGCACTTCAACCATGATACCAACTGGGACGTCGCGACGGAATGGCAGCTTCTGTTCTTCGAGGTCATCCATGACGTCTCCGAGAATCATGCGGGCCTGCCTGAGTTCCAGCAGGTTGCTGACCAGGGGGAACATCACCCTCACGTCACCCTCAACAGCCGCCCGCAGGATGGCTCGCAACTGGATCTTGAACAGCGGGATGTTCCGCAGCGAGAGTCTCACGCTCCGCAGCCCCAACTGTGGGTTGACCTGGTCGGGGGCCAGTTCTCCGAGCGAATCGGGCACCTTGTCGGCTCCGATATCCAGCGTGCGGATCGTCACCGGATGCAGCGGATCCGCGGCGATCACCTTGAGGTACGCCTCGTAGTGATCCTCCTCGCTGGGTACCAAGTCCTGTTCCAGGTAGAGGAACTCGGTGCGGTACAAGCCGATGCCTCCGGCGCCCCGGTTCCGACAGACTTCCGCCTCCTCGGGAAACTCGATATTGCCCAGCAGCGTGATCGAAGTTCCATCGAGTGTTTCGGCCGGGAGTGATTTGAGCGATGCGAGTCGTTCGCTGACCGAGTGGACTCGTTCTTCGAGCACCCGGTACTTGGCCAGGGTGGCTTCATCGGGATCGAGAATCACTTCGCCGTGGTTCCCGTCGATGATGACCATTTCGCCTCCGGAGACATCCGCGAGGCAGTGACCCAGTCCGACGACGGCGGGGATTTCGAGTGCCCCGGCCAGGATCGCGGTGTGGCTGGTGTGGCCTCCGACCTCTGTGGCAAACCCCATCACGAAATTCCGGTCGAGGTTGGCGGTTTCGCTCGGGGTCAGGTTGTGGGCCAGCACGACGACCGGAGCGGTCAGGTGCACCAGTTCTTCGCGGCGTTCTCCGAGCAGGTGCCTGAGGATTCTCTTTTCGAGATCGAAGATGTCGACGGCTCGTTCGGCGTGGTAGTGGTTGCCGAGGTTCTGGAGTTCGCGGGCGAAGCGGCGGAGGACTCGGCTGGATGCATATTCCGGCGAGAGGCTGTTTTCGCTGATCAGGCCCTCGATCTCGGCGAGCAATTTCGGATCGCGAGCCATCTGCAGGTGGGCTCCGAAGATGGCCCCGAACTGGTCCCCAAGTTCGTCTCGGGCCAGACGCTCGTTCTCCTCGATCTCCTCCCAGACCGCCTCGAGCGTATTGCGGAATCGTCCGAGTTCGCTTTCGACGGCATCGATCGAGACGAAGCGGTTGGGGATCCGAAAGTCCTCGGTTCCCAACACGAGAACTTCACCGGTGACGACACCCGGAGAGACGGCGATCCCGCGCTTGATCTGCATCAGGCATCGACTTTCCCGCGTGCTAGCGATCCGACCCGGTGGCCGGTTTCGAGCCGGAGGCCGGGTCGACGAAATTGGACTCGAAGAGCCGGGCTAGTGCCTCGACCGCTTCGCCCGCTTCCGCCCCCCGAGCTTCGAGCACCAGCACGTTGCCGTTTTCGGCCGAGAGTGTCAGCAGGTCGAGCATCGTCTTGGCGTCGGCCGACCGATCCGCCTTCTGGATCTGAATCTCGCAGGAAAACCGCTCGGCAGTTCGCACGATCAGCGAGCAGGGCACCATGTGTAGGCCCTGTTCGAGACCGACGCGAACGGTCTGTTGAGCGGTCTGGGTCATCTGGTGATCGCCTGCGGGATGGGACGGGTCTTGACCTCGAGTCGGTCGGTCGTCGTCACAATTGACGGCAACCGAGATCGACCGGGATCGACTGGGATCGACTGGAACTTGGGAGTACTTGGAGATGAGAAGGAAGAACCGTCGCGGCAGTGTCTCATCGAGTGGATTCGAGCGAACCCGGGTGATTCCGAATGTGTTGGGGAACAGGGGGTGGCGACGGTTGAGAATGATCGCGAGTCGGACCTGATGGGTCCTGTTCGTGATCCGAGTGGTCAGTCCAACTGGTCGTTGTCCGCTTCCTCGAGTAGTTCGACAACTTCCGAGGCGGTCTCGGCCTGTCGGAGGAAGTTGCAGAAGTTCGAGTTCCGCAGGTGCCGGGAAATGCTCTCCAGCCCACGCAGGTGGTCGCCGGGGAGATCGGGGGGCGAAATCAGCAGGAACAGGATATGGACAGCTTCCCCATCGAGGCTTGCGAAGTCAACACCTCGGTCCGAGAGTGCGACGGTGGCGGTGAGCCGATCGACGGCGGGGTGCTTGGTGTGCGGGACGGCGACGCCGTTGCCGATCCCGGTGGATCCGAGTTCTTCTCGCTTGAGGATCCCCGAGACGATGGCATCGCTGTCGCTTTCGGGGATCCGTCCGGCCGCCGAAAGACTCTCGACCATACCGCGGATCGCCTCCTCCCTGGTGCTCGCCTCGAGCGAGGTAAGGATTGAGTCGAAGACGACGAATTCAGTCAACCGCATGAAATGCTCCGTGGAATCTCGCCAGAGTGCTAATGGCCGGCGGTGGCCTTTTCATCCGCCCCGTGGCGGCTTGCTCGTCCCGCTCCTCCTCGCGGGTCAATTCGCCCAACGGAACTTCCCGCTGGTGATCCTGAAGACGCTGTTTGTGGCGTATGAGTTGACCTTCGATCTTGTGCAATGCCGCCTCGAAGGCGGTCAACGCGTCGCTGGGTGAGTCCTGGGCGGCGGCATGAGCCACAAAGGTGTCGGCCCCTTCCACGTCGACCACGATCTCCACCTCGACCCCCAACCTCGGCTCCATGTCGACGGTGACCTGGAGCGCCGTCACCCGTTCGAAGACGTGCAGCAGTTTCTGGGCCTTCTGCTCGATCAACTGCCTAACGTCGGCAGCCACTTCGCCGTGTCGAGAGGTCAACTCGATGTGCACGTCTGAGGCACTCCGGGCCAGCGGCTACTAGAAGGGAAGCCGTCGATTGTAGTGGGCGCGCCGGGAGCGTCAATTCAACCGCATCACCCGGGAGGCTCGCCAAGTCAACTGCCTCGCCCGTCTGCCCGCTTCAGAGGCCCCTGCTGGTTACTCGGCCTTCGACGCCCCGCCACCGTCCGACTCGATCCCGTCGGCACTCTCCACCGGAGGCTCCGACTGGCTGGGGATCGCCGAGAATTCGATTTGCGGCAGTCGAAAGTTGCTGTCGATCGACGCGGAAAAGTCCCCGACGTGGCAGCCGGCGATCGAACCCAGTATCAACACCAACCCCGGCACCAGGCCCCGCGGGGGCCTGACAGCGGGTCGCGGCCGGGCGATCGGAAAGCAGCGTATCATCGGCGACGTTCCGGGGGTCGGGTCCTCGCAGCGCGGTGTTGATAGCAGCCCCGGGGTTGGTGGGGCAAGAGGGAGTTGTCGGGGTCAAAAACGAGGGAGAGCGGAGACGGGCCTGTAAGCCGGGTTCTGTCGAGAGTGGTCATTTCTCTGGGATGCCGGTTGCCCGGCACCTCGAGCGATCGACCCGGGAGTCACAGCGGACCGGACCGGTCCGACAAGGCTCCCTGCTTGATCTTGCTCCCGGTGGGGTTTACCAAGCCGAGCCGGTCACCCGGCCCGCTGGTGCGCTCTTACCGCACCGTTTCACCCTTACCTCCTGGGGCTCCAAGGAGCCCCCGATCGGCGGTCTGTTTTCTGTGGCACTGTCCCTATCCTCGCGGACGGTGGGCGTTACCCACCACCGTGTCCTGCGGAGCCCGGACTTTCCTCCACGCGGTTGGCTCGTGAGAGCCTCCCGAGCAGCGACCACTCGGCCCACTCCGGCTCCCCCTCAATGACCAGTGTACGCCGCCGGCGGTGGCGGGCCAATGACCGGGCCGGGTCCGCCAATTTGACCCACCCTCGCAGGGGGTCTCTAATTGGTGACTATCAAACTGGTCTCGAGGTGTCACTGTTGGGCAAGAAGAAGAACCAGCGGAAACGCAAGGTCCGGGTGGCCCTGAAGAAGAACCGGGGCAAGCGGGCCCGGCAGGGCAATCTGACTCAGCAGGCGAGATCGGATCCGGAGCGGATCGAGGACATTGCGGCCGGGGAACGGGTCTCCGGCAAGGGAGATACCTCTCGCTACCGAACCGTGATCGCCTCGGAAAGTTCCGAGGGAGATCTGCAGATCGAAGTGGACCTCTCCAACTGCCACCCCGGCCGGGTGCTCAGCGCCATCGGACAGCACTCAAGAGTTCAACTCGACGACGGTCGGCATCTGGAATGCACCATCCGCCAGGTGGTCCGTTCACTGGTCCGAGATCAGCGGAACGCCGTGGTCACCGGCGACCGCGTGCTGGTCGGCGAGGTCGACATCGACACCGGTGTGATCGAGCGGGTCGAGCCGCGACACGGTGTGCTCTCACGCAGTAGCCGACACCGCGCCCACGTGATCGTCTCGAACGTCGACCAGCTCGTCATCGTCGTCCCCGCCGACGATCTCAAGCCCGCCTTGATCGACCGATTCCTGGTCAGTGCCGAGCAGGGCCAGATCGCATCGGTGATCTGTCTCAACAAGATCGATCTGCTCGATCCGGCCGAATTGGTCGGCTGGAGCGGACTCTATGCCCGGCTTGGCTACGAGGTGGTGCTCACCAGTGCCCAGACCGGTGCGGGGATTCCTCGACTCAGGCAACTGCTGTGCGATCGTGAGACGGTGTTTGCCGGCCAGAGCGGAGTCGGCAAGTCGTCGCTGTTGAACATCATTCAGCCGGGCCTGAAGCTGGCCACCGGAGAAATCAGCCCCTCCACAGGGAAGGGCCGCCACGTCACACGCCGGACCGAGCTGATCGAACTCAACGGAGGTGGCTACGTCGTCGACACGCCCGGCATTCGGCAACTGGCACTCTGGGATGTGATCCCCGAGGAGGTCGAGGGGTTCTTTGTCGAGTTTCGGCCGTTTGTTGCGTTGTGCCGCTTTCCCGATTGCTCGCATACTCATGAAGAGGGGTGCGCGGTGAAGCGGGCTGCGGAATCGGAGCTGATCCACGAGTCGCGGTATGCGAGCTACTTGAGGATCTACGCTGGTGAGGATTTGGTGTAGGTGGCGTCTGACCCCAGTCACCTGGGGGGTCACCGCTTGGGCCAATTCAGGTGGCGGTGCAGGAAGTCGTAGGTGCCCTTGCCGTTGATCGTGTGGGGCCCGACAAATACCTCCATCTCCACCCGGTCGCCGATCCCGATCAGGTCGTAGTGACGCTTCACCTTGGCGAATTCCCAGCCCACCCATTCGTCGGGAGCCACCCCGTCGTGGTGGCCGCGCTCGACCATGAACGGCCGCGGGGTCATCAGGTTCGAGAGTTCCGCGTAATTGGCCACGTGACCCATGTTCCACTCGAAGATTTCGTATTCGCCGGTGAACACGTAGCTGTAGCCGTCCTCGCTGCTGGCGTTTTTGACGACCCACTCGTTGAAGTCGGCCGAGCAGATCGAGAGTGCATATTGCTTGACCATGGGCGGAACCCGCACAGCGGTCTTGCCTCCGTAGGAGAGCCCATAGAAGGCGATTCGCTTGGGGTCGACCTGCGGCAGGCTCGAGAGCCATTCGAGTGTCCGTTCGTGCTGCGGGATGATGTAGCTGAACAGTGACCGCTTCAGCGGGTTGCTTTTGCGCTGAATCGTCCGGAACCGGTCGCGGCCGCGGTAAGGATTCTGGGGGGCGTAGGTGATGAATCCCCGCTCGGCAAGCCTTGATGCGAACGCCTTGTAGGGGCCATACCCGGAGGTCCCCTTGCCGCTGATCGTGTCCATCGGGACCCCTTCCAGCCCGTGCTGGCAGACGACCACCGGCCGTTTCTCGCCCGGCTTGATGTCCTTGGGCATCAACAGGATTCCCCCGGCGATCACGTCGGGGTAGACATCGATGGTGGTTTCCCAGCCACGGTAGGCCGGTGTGTCGAGTACCTGCCGGGTACGGACATTGAGGGGCATCGTCGGCTTCGACAGTCGACCGATCAACTCGTCGTAGACCATGTCGCGGTACGTCTCGACGCTGTCGGCCCAGGTCTTGAGGTTCGTGCGGTTGGCTCCTTTCCAGAGCTTGTCCCGCAGCTTGGCACAGCGGCGGAGCAGGGTCTGTGTGAAGGCGACCAGTTCGCCGACCTGCTGTCCCTGTCGACGCAAGGGGTCCGGCAGTGGCCCCTCGACACTTGGTTTCTCCCCTGCGGCCGCCAGGGGTCCCCGGGCTCCGAGTCCTGCCAAGAGTGTGACAAGAGCCTCGGAGGTGCCCGCCGGCCCGTCGCCTTCTCCTGAAGCAACCAGCGTGGCGTGATCGGCGGCCTTCAACCGTGAGTAGATGGCGTGGGCGCGGTCGAATTCGGCTCGGACTTGGCCCAGGGTGCAGTTCTCGATCGCGCCGGGTGCCGCGCCGCCGCCGCGTCCCTTGCCCGCGGGTGGAGGGCCGGTGACTTCCGGAGCCCGGCAAGCTTCGACCACCAGCGTTCGGGGCGCGATCAGCCCGGCCAGTTCGGCGTCGCCGAACTCGGTCAACTGGCTCCAGACGTTCCGATAAATCGGCTCGCGCCACACCTCGTCTCGTTGATCGAAGTAGCCGCTGACCATCGCGGCATTGATGCGGGTGTCGAGAGCGGCCGAGTGCAGTGCCAGCAGCCCGCCCTCGCCGACTCCGACCACCGCCAGCGGCAACGGCTGCTTGCCGTCAACGGCCAGCGCGTCGATCGCGGCCTGGATCTTCTGCACTTCGTAGCCGATCACGTGTCGACCCAGTTCAAACGCCATCCGGTAGACGAATTCGCGGTGCGGCTGGTTGGTGAAGCGGACGCGGGGGTCACCCGAGAACTGGGCGTCACGGCTGATCAGGGTTGGCACGATCACCCGGCATCCGTTTTCGACCAGCCGGCGTGCGAGTTGGGCCTGCGGTGTGACTCCTTCGGCCAGCCCGCAAAACTGTTCGGGGGTCCAGTCGGCATCGGGCAGAGCGATCACGTTGGCGATCGGCTTGTCCGAGGGGACCAGCACCAGCCCACGAGCGGTCACGCCATCGAGCACGTCCCAGCGGGCCAGGTGAGCCGACCAGGCCTTGGTGCCACCCACTCGAGAACTCTTCTCGAGCGTGCCGATGAGTTGGATCTGCGGCGAGGTGGTCCGGGCGTCGACGGCTCCGATGATGGTCCGAAACCGTGCCCGGTTCGCCGCGACACTCTTGGCGTACGCCGCCGGGCTCGAAAAGTCCCGCTTCCAGCGGGCGGCTCGGAGTTCGGCCGATCCGGCCAGGGCCCTCAATGCGAAGCGGTTGATCCCGTCGACCATCACCTCGTCCAGGGGCCCCTTGAGAGTCAGCGGCCGGGTGCCGGGAAACGGCGCGGGGTCCGCGGCGGGGGCTGTCGCGGCGATCGACAGCAGGGTGAAGGCCACCAGGGCAGGGCCGGCGACTTGGTGAGCAAGTGGGCGGTTCATCGGTCAGGCTCTCTTGGTTGGGTGTCTCGGGCCGTACTCTAACCGCACCCCCACCGGGGATGCCACGCTCCGGGGCGGGTGCACACATTGCCCAGGGCCCTTTGTTGTTGCTCACCCGGAACCACGCAGGTAGGCTGTCGAAGTCTAGGTACTCAGAGACCACTTTGATTCAACAACGATACTCTCTCACGTTCCAAGGGGATCACACGATGGCACACGATCACTCGAATGACTGTTCCGACTGCGGCAACCTGTCGCGGCGAGATTTCGTTCGCACCGTGGGCGGAGCGGCGTTGGCCGTCGGGGCCGGCTCTCTGACCGGCTCTCTGACCGGCTCGCTGCAGGCAGCGCCTTCGGCCAAGAGCGCTGCCGAAACGGTTGCAGCGAAGCTCTACGGGTCGCTCTCCGAGGCCCAGAAGAAGATGATCGCCTTTGGATTCGATCATCCACTTCGCAAGAAGATCAGCGCCAACTGGGCGATCACCAAGCCGACGATCGGCGGTGATTTCTACACCGCCGAGCAGCGGGTGCTGATCGACAAGGTCGTCCGCGGCATGATGAGTGAAGACGGTTACGACCGCGTGATGCAGCAGATGGAAGACGACAACGGTGGTTTCAGCGAGTACCACATCGCGCTGTTTGGCGAGCCGGGCAAGGGGGGCTTCGAGTTCGAACTGACCGGTCGTCACCTGACGCTACGGGCCGATGGCAACAGCGTTGAGGGCGCGGCCTTCGGCGGCCCGATCGTCTACGGCCACGGACTCTCCAACCCCAAGAAGCAACTCTACTACTACCAGACCCAGGCCGCCGACACGGTCTTCAAGTCGCTCGATCCGAAGCAGGCCGCCGCGGCCAGCATCGGCAAGGAGCCCAAGGAGACGGCCGTGCTGCTGAGTGGCAAGAAGGGCAGCTTCCCTGGGATCAACGTCGGAGAATTGTCCAAGGACCAGCAGCAGTTGGTGATGGCGACGATCAAGACGGTGCTCAACCCCTACCGGGCCGAGGACGTCAAGGAGGCCCTCAAGGTGCTCAAGGCTGGTGGCGGTCTCAAGACCCTCAACATGGCCTTCTACACCGCCGCAGACCTCGACAACGACAAGGTCTGGGACGTGTGGCGACTCGAAGGTCCGACCTGGGTGTCGTACTTCCGCGGAGCTCCGCACGTGCACGCCTACATCAACGTCGGGCTGAAGAACGTCTGAGTTTCGCTCCTCGACTCGGCTGAAACACGACACCCGGTCCTGCATGCAGGGCCGGGTGTTGTCGTCTCAGAACCCTGCAACCCAATGGAACCCGATTCGATGAACAGCAAGTACAGATTGCTTCGCTGTGGCCTGCTGGCGACCCTGCTGGCGACCCTGCTGGCCAGCCTCGTCTCACCAACCGCCGCCGCCGCCGACGTGCACCTGGGCATGGGTCTGCGGGTGGGCGAGGTGCGGGGCCATTCGGCGATCGTCTGGACCCGGGTCACGGCGACGGCGAAGCGGAACGAGACGGGTCATCGCGAGCCGAAGAAGCGGACGCCGCGGGTCGCCGACTACGTGCCGTCTCAGGTGCCGTTGCCGAGTCGCCAGGGTGAGATCGACGGGGCCGTCGGGGAGGTCCGGGTGCACTGGTACCGGAGGGGGAAGAAGAAGGACCGCAGGAAGTCCGAGTGGGTCCGGGTCTCTTCGCAGCACGATTTCACTCACCAGTTCGCCATCGACGGACTCTTGCCGGGCCAGAGCTACCGGGTGACGGTCGAGGTGCGTGAAGGGCCCGGGGCGAAGATCTCGGCTACCGCACAGGGCAGCTTCCGGACACCCTCAGCCGCCGACACGCCCCAGGATGTCACCTTCACCGTTGTCACCGGCCAGTCCTACTGGGACCTCGACGACCCCGCCGGCTACCACATCTACCCGGCGATGGCCCGGCTGAAGCCTGAGTTCATCGTCCCCACCGGCGACACGGTCTACCTGGACAGCGAGGAGCCTCGGGCACGGACCGTCGGCCTGGCCCGTTTTCACTGGCACCGCATGTACTCGCTGCCCCGTCACGTCGCCTTCCACCGTAAGGTACCCGGCTACTGGGAAGTCGACGATCACGACAGTTGGGTCGACGACGGCTGGCCGACGAAACGGTCTCTCTGGATGCTGCCGTTGACCTTTGAGCAGGGTTTCGGGATCTACCGCGAGCAGGTGCCGATGGGCAAGTTGACCTACCGCACCATTCGTTGGGGCCGGGACCTGCAGATCTGGATGGTCGAAGGTCGATTGTACCGGTCGGCCAACTCGATGCCCGACGGTCCGCAGAAGACGATCTGGGGAGCCGAGCAGATGGCGTGGTTGAAGCGGACGATCCTGGCCAGCGACGCCAGCTTCCGCGTGCTGATCAGCCCGACTCCGATCGTCGGCCCGGACCGCCCCAGGGGTAAGAACGACAACCACTCGAATGCGGCATTTGCGACCGAGGGGAACCACTTCCGTAGCTGGACCCGGCAGCACAAGCTGGAGAACTTCTTCGTCTGCTGCGGGGACCGGCACTGGCAGTACCTCTCGATCGATCCGGCCAGCGGTCTCCGCGAATTCTCATGCGGACCGGCCAGCGACGAGCATGCCGGCGGCACGCCCGGTCGCAATCCAGAGGTCCAGCCCTTCCACCGGGTCCGGGGCGGCTTCCTCAGCGTACGCGTCAGCCGCAGCGGCGGTCGCCCCGTGATTTCTCTGAAGCATCACGGAGTGCACGGCAAGGTCTTCAACGAATACCGCCAGGCGGTCGAGTAAACGGCGGCTCGGCAGATTTCCTGCGGGGCGGTTGGCCCGGACCTGGTCTGTTCCCGAGCCCGCCACCGGCCGGGCCGCGACGTGGTCGAATCCGTCCCAGCAGCCTGAAGTAGCGGCGGTACAACTGCAGCGGGCCGGCGATCGCGTTGGGGTTTTTCTGCTGGTAGAGCGATCTGCTGAGTCGTCGCTTGGATTCCGATGGCGGAAGTCTCATCAACTCGTCCTGCTTCTCACGCGACAGTCCCACGAAGTGCTCCTGGAGATCTCGTTCCGACGGACGGTTCCGCCTGATTTCCCGGAACGACTCGTAGACCAGGCCGCGGATGATCATCAATCCCGTCCGCATCCTGCGGGGTTCGGGTCCTTTGGCCTCTTCGATCCAGCTACGGATCGTGGGGCTTTGGATCACGGCAAAGATGGCTCGAGCCAATTCACGATTCGGCCAGCGGGGTCGAATTCGCTCGGTCGGCGGGGGCGAACCGGCAGCGGGTCGAGCGACGTTGGCTGTCGACATTGTCGAGAGTTCCAAGACGAGAATCGCTCGAGCGGTCCCGGTCAACTCGACCTGATCGCCCAGTTGTTCTTGGGCGGCCGGAGGCAATCGTTCTTCGATGGTCGAGATGACCCGCACAAAGTCCTCGCCGGAGAGCGAGGGACCCTGTCCGAGTGCTGCGGCGGCCTGGGGTCCACCCAGCGTGCGAACCTTCTGTTGCTCTTCCTGTTCGTCGAGGTATCCCAGGACCAGGGTGATCTTGTCCGAGGCTCCCGTGGTCGTCTTGCGGATCTCGTCTCGCTGCCACGGCCGCAGCGTTTTCAACCAACCATGAAAGTCGGCAGCGACACTCGCCAGGCTGGGCGATCGGGTGATTTCGACGTCGAGTTGAATCAACTCGGCCTGCTTGGCCTCAGCCAGGGCCGAGAAGTCCTCGCGGTTCTTCGTCAGCCGTTTGCGGCGGTCCGAGGGCAAGTCGGAGATGTAGGTCCACCGCTCCTTGGTCTCTTCGGGGATGGCGGTGAGCAGGATTGAGTTGCTGGTGATTGGCTCGTCGAGCTCTGTGTCGCGGGGAAACCGCGCGGTATCGGCCAGCGCCTTGACGAACTCGAGATCACCGATTTCGCGGTAGGACTCGAGCCGTTCCACGACCGAGAGCTGCTCGATCAGTATGTGGGTCGGGTCCGGTTGCAGGCGATCGGCCAGCAGGACTCCGGCGACTCCCGAGACCGAGAGCGCCACAGCCCAGACAATCGCCAGTAGACCGCGGCGAGGCCAGGGCGAGGGGGGTGGAGGCTCCTCGTCCCGGATCACTTGCATGGTCGCCAGCGTCTGGGCCGAGAATTCTTCGGTGATCGCCGGACGGGGCAGCACGTCCAGTAGGTCCCAGGTCTGCCTGAGCTGTTCGACGTTCGCTCGAGCGTCGGGCTGCTTGACCAGCACCTCGTCGAGTTCCTGCATGTCCTGCTCGTTCAATTCGCCGTCGAGGTAGGCGACCAGGTTGTCCTTCCAGCCGGGACCGAAGTCGGCGGTCGTTTCACCTGAGGGCTTCGTGGCACCAGAGGCCACCAGGTCGGCAAGAGTCTCCTCGGGAGCCTGCGGCGACATATCCTCCGCGTTGGTCTCGGACACGGGGTCCGGAACGGCGGGTTCATCTGTCGGCGGGGGGGGATCGGGAGTATTCATGGTGACGGGAGGAGGGTCGGGGGCGTCAGTGGGAAACGTACTTCTTGAGGTGCAGTTTCAGGTTCTCGCGGGCCCGCGACAGCAGGCTCTTGACCGCCTGCGGCGTCAGGTCCATCGACACGCCGATGTCCGAATAACTCATGCTCTCGAACTTGTGCAACAGCACCGCCAGCCGCTGGCGGTCGTTGAGCGATTCGATGGCGTCCTGGACCTGGTCGCGAATCTCGCGGGTGACGAATTGCCTGGAGGGGAGCAGCGAAGACTGGTCGGCCAGCAGTTGCTCGGCCGGTCGAGGTCCCAGCGGCCCGGAATCGTCGGGGGCGATTGTAACTTCCTTGCGACGTCCCAACGTGCGGCGGGCGTTGTAGGCCAGGTTGTTGGCGATACGGAACAGCCAGGTCGAAAATTTGGCCGTCGGGCGGTAGGTCTCTCGAGCCCGGTAGACTCGCAGAAATACCTCCTGTGCCAGGTCCTCGGCCGCGTCTTGGCCGCCGACCAGGTGGCAGAAGATGTG
>Ga0310123_10000438_pt1 | contig 37354 bp, 29 predicted proteins | sample CB6_AW_1057_MG_FD_203505 | JGI IMG/M metagenome (GOLD analysis project Ga0310123, IMG submission 203505) | Marine microbial communities from Western Arctic Ocean, Canada - CB6_AW_1057 | ecosystem: Environmental > Aquatic > Marine > Oceanic | place: Canada: Western Arctic Ocean | collected... | reverse complement strand
ATCCGACAACACGGGTTGTCACTCGGATGCTGCGGGGAGTGGTGACACAAGCCCTTGTGACGTGTCACCTTCAGGCACACACAGACAAAAAAAGGCACCGTCAGTCACTGACGGTGCCCAGTGGAGGCGGCGGGAATCGAACCCGCGTCCCGTGACATTTCCACAAAAGCCTCTACGTGCGTAGTCAATTATTTGGGTTTTCGCCAAATCGATCGCCAATCGACAGGCTATCGGTCCGACTAGCCGAGAACTTTTTTAACCTCGGACGTGCTCGACGTGAACCGAGGCGATTCGGAATTAGCGACTGGCTTTCAGGCCTCTCCGACAAAAGCCCTCAGCCAGGGTTACCTACTGCTAGGCAGCCAGTGCCATATGAGAATTGGCAAGTAAAAATGTTAATCGGCTTTTAACGTGGGCCACCGATCAACCACGGCACGCCACTTTCACTTCAAGCTATCCGGTCGAAACCAGTTCGCCCCCAGAAAGTTGCTATGAATCGAACGTTCTAACAAAGGAAATTGATACTGATGATCCTACGATGATTGCATCCCGCAGACACCCTCCGGGGCCGACTCCCTACAACCACGATCGAGCGAGTGATTTCAACCGAAAAGGAAAATCGCACCTGCAGGCTATTATACTTCAGAATGAAGTTCAGGGCCAGAGTTGCCAGCAGAGCACAGCGGTACCCGCGACAAAACACCAGGGTGCAAACCACCAAAGACGGCCCTTGGCCAGCCAGGACACCAGCCAGCGAAGCGCTACGAGCCCAACGGCAAAGGCAATCGCCGCTCCGATCAGCAAGTTGACGACAGAAGTTGTCGGCTCCGCGGCAAAGACAATGTCCTTCAATTTCAATAGGCTCGCTCCCCCGATCACGGGAATGGCCAGCAAAAACGAGAACGTGGCCGCTGATTCACCCGTCATTCCCACACCCAGCCCCGTACAGATCGTGGTGCCACTGCGGGAGATGCCAGGTAAAATGGAGGCTGCCTGACTCACACCGACTGCCACGGCCTGCCAAAGAGTCAACTGCTGGTAGTTCCCTGTGCCTTGCCTACAACGCGCACTTGTCAACAACACAACCCCTGTCAGCAGCAGCATGAAACCGGTCAATACGGAATTGTCGAGTAGTTTTTCGTAGTAGTGATTGAGTGGAAGACCCACAATCACCGCCGGAATGGATCCAACAATCAGTAAGCCAATCGTCCTGCGATCTTCGGTAATGATGTGGACAATGCGCCGCGCGTAAAAGACGAGGATGGACATCAGAGTGCCCAGGTGCAGTACAATGGTCAGGTTCAGAGATTCCGGCCGCTTTTGGCCCGACCAGGCAGCAAGAATTTCGCCGACAATCACCAAATGGCCCGAGGAACTGATCGGCAGGAACTCTGTCAAACCCTGGACAATCGCGAGAATGACAATTTGCCAGAGAGGCTGTTCCATCCTAGTCAGTCGGTGTTTGAATCGACTCCTCAGGGTTGCATTACCGTCTCACGGGCCACTCAGCCAGGACCTGTTTTGCTTGCATAAGGGCCTTGCCACATCTCATCCGGGTCGAAAACGACGTCCATTGGGGTAAATTCACGGCGCGAACATTTGAACCCCGATTCTGTCGGTTCTCAGCGGTTGCCAGCCTAGCCCACAGGCGTCACAATGCCTAGAGCATGGCTCTTGAATCCCCCGGTCTTTTGCATCCAGATTCACATGTCTTCCACGAAGTCGCGCTTGACGGTCCCGAAATTCCAGGCCATGAAGGTCGAGGAACACAAGATCACCATGCTGACGGCTTACGATTACCCCACGGCTGAACTGCTGGACCAGGCAGGCGTGGAGGGTATTCTGGTTGGTGATACCGTCTCTGAGGTCGTCCAGGGTCATGCTAATACTCTACCGGTCACGCTGGATGAAATTATCTACCACGCAGAAATGGTGGGAAGAGCTGTTCAGCAGGCCCTGGTCGTTGTCGACATGCCGTTTCCCAGTAATCATCTGGGAGTGACACGAGCGATTGAAAGTGCCGGCAGAATCCTCAAGGAAACCCGCTGCCAGGCCGTCAAACTCGAGGGGGGAGCCGAGCAGGCGGAAGTGATCGCCGGACTCGTCGGAGCCGGCATTCCTGTCATGGCTCACGTCGGCCTGCGACCCCAGAGTGTGCATCGACTAGGTGGCTACAAGGTTCAACGCGACGAGCAGCAATTGCTGGCGGATGCCACCGCAGCCGAAGCGGCAGGAGCGTTCGCAGTCGTACTTGAATGTATTCCTGCGTCAATTGCCGCCAAGATCACGCGCACCATTGAAGTACCCACCATTGGAATCGGCGCGGGAGTTAATTGTGATGGTCAGATCCTGGTCGTCAACGATCTGTTGGGGATTTCAGGCGGCTATGTCCCGCGTTTCGTAAAGAAATATGCTGATCTGCGCACGACCATTTCGGGTGCCGTTACTCAATTCCGGAACGAGGTTCGAGAGGGAACGTTTCCTGCCGACGAGCAGACCTTCAAATGACGCTCGCTTCCTCTCTGGTTGCTAGACAACCATTCGCTGCACCCTCCGCAACCCGTGTCTCCATGCTCTTCCTTCGATCACACGACTAACATGCCCAATCGCTTAGCCGACGAAACCAGTCCTTATCTACTGCAACATCAAAATAATCCGGTCGACTGGTTTCCCTGGGGATCAGAAGCACACACCAAGGCACGCGAAGAAGAGCGACCTATTTTTCTCTCGATCGGCTACTCGGCATGTCATTGGTGTCATGTGATGGAACACGAGAGTTTCGAAAATCATGACATTGCCAAGTTGTTAAATGAGAGCTTCATCTGTATCAAAGTCGATCGTGAAGAACGGCCGGACCTGGATCAGATTTACATGAACGCCGTGCAGCTCATGACGGGTCACGGCGGCTGGCCGATGTCGGTTTTTTTGACACCCCAATTACAACCTTTCTACGGTGGCACCTACTGGCCCCCGAAACGTGCGCAGAGCATGCCGGGCTTTGACGAGGTACTTGCCGGGGTGCTGGAAGCGTGGCAAAACCGTCGCGAACAAGCGCTCGACCAGGCTGACAAAATCACCTCTCACCTTGCGCAATTCGGAGTGCCGGAAGCCTCATCCGGCGAATTGCGTCTGGAACTGCTGCGGGCAGCCGAAGTCAAGCTGGAAAGCATGTTTGACTTCACGCACGGAGGTTTCGGACAAGCGCCCAAGTTCCCCCATTCGATGGACGTGCAAGTTCTGCTGCGAGTCTGGAAAAGATGGCCGCGTGAGGGGATTCTCAACATGGCCACGTTGAATCTCGACAAGATGGCAGCCGGTGGAATCTATGATCATCTGGGGGGTGGATTTTCCCGCTATTCGGTTGACGAGCGCTGGTTGGTGCCTCATTTTGAAAAAATGCTGTACGACAACGCTCTGCTTACCAGCGCCTATCTGGACGGCTACCTGGCAACCGGCCATTCAGATTATGCACGGGTCGTTCGCGAAACCCTGGATTACATCCTCCGGTACATGACCGACGAACAGGGCGGATTTCACAGTACCGAAGATGCCGATAGTGAAGGCGTCGAGGGAAAATTCTACATGTGGTCGCCTGATGAAATCCGAGAAGTGCTGGGAGACGAGACAGGAACTCGTTTCTGCTATGTCTACGACGTTACCGCGGAAGGAAATTTTGAAGGAAAAAGCATTCTCAACTTACCTAAGACCATTGCGCAGTGTGCGTCCTTGCGCGGCTGGGACCTGGACGAACTCAAAACGGAACTGGCAGCTGCACGCGCCAAGCTACTGGCAGTTCGAGACCAGCGCATCCGACCGGGAAAAGACGACAAAATCCTGGTGAGTTGGAACGGACTGATGATTGACGCCATGGCTCAGGCGGCGGGCGTTCTGTCCGATTCAAGTGACGGCCAGCAAGTCAATTCGGGGTACCTTGCCGCCGCCACGCGGGCCGCCGATTTCATCCTGCAGAACATGCGACAATCTAATGGGCGTTTGCTCCACAGTTGGCGGCATGGAGAAGCTAAATTCGACGCTTATCTGGATGACTACGGCTGCCTGGTCAACGCACTTGTCAGCCTTTATGAAACAAGTTTCGACGAGAGGTGGATTGAGGAAGCCGTGCACCTGGCCGATACACTGATGGAACATTTTCGGGATGAGTCAGCCGGTGGATTTTTCTATACGGCGGATGACCACGAGACGTTAATCACACGAAACAAAGACCTGCAGGATAGTTCCGTACCCAGTGGCAACTCGATAGCAGCCACCGCTTTACTGCGACTGGGAAAACTCACCGGCAACTCGGATTATCTTGAAGCGGCGGAAGAAACGCTTCAGATGGCAATCGCCTTGATGGAACAGTCGCCGACAGCCAGCGGCCAGATGCTGTTGGCCCTGAATTGGTATCTGGGCCCCACTCCTGAAGTGGTCATATTCGGTGATCCAGATACGGATGACACGGGTGCCGTTTTGGCAGATTTCCGCCAGCGTTTCATTCCCAACCGCGTACTGGCCTGTCGACCTTCGCCAGCGCATTCCAAGGGTTCTTCGTCACTCGATCCGATCTTTCACCAAAAGAACTCGGTCGGCGATGATCCCACGATCTTTGTCTGTCAGAATTTCGCCTGCGACGCACCGTCGAGCGGTAAGGCGGCCGCACTTGAAAAGTGGATTTCACTGGAGTCTGAATCTTGACTCGCGTGATTTTCGGACGAATTGACTGACAACCTTGCGACGGGTCAGGGCCGTGGCCACGTTTAGGATTCGAGCCTGACATTTTCCCGCCCGCAGCTCGGGTGTGCCTGACCATTCTTTCCTTTGCCGAATTTAGCAAGGGCCGGGTTAAACCAACATGCCAGGCCCAGCAGTTCGTCAAACATCGAGGCACTTCTGAAACGCTACCACGCATGCAGTGACAGCTTCGGGACAAACACCACCCGGCAGAGGGACCTGCAAACAGCCGAATAATCGGTACATCCGGCAATTTTAATTCAACCGCTAAACTTTTTCTAACCGAAGCTTCTTAATAAGGCGTTTGTTGTTAGGTCACGTTGCGCTGTTTTTGCAAGCGATTGCAGAACAAGACGTCGTCCTCGAGGGGGGAAAATACATGCCGTTGCGTTACCCGTACTGGCTCATTGGGGTGATTTTTCTCGCACTCCTGCCCACGGTTTCCATTGCAGGAAACAACTCTGCGCCTCTTCCACCGTGGTTGGATTACGAGGTCGACATGCCACATGCGCCTCCCGCAGAATTGGCCCGGATATCGGAATCTTCCAATTTGGCGCACGGCTCAGCATCCGATGAAACACTGGATCGTGCCCCGTCTCCGCCGGCCGATTTGTTGATTCAACCAGACGTGGAACTGAGTGATTTTCATTACACCGGAAAAGAAGGTCTACTGCCGTACGCACGTTGCCGCGCCAGCACTTGTACCGATGCGTCCTGTTGCAACTGCGATCCGAATCCCTGTTACATCGATCTCTGGCTGCAACAGGGATACACAGGCAACTTCGCAAATCCCGATAACCGGTTCAATGGTCCTTTGTCGTTCAATGATCGTTCCAACGAATACCAAATGAACCAACTCTATTTGAGTCTTGGGCGCAGGATCGATCCCGAGGCTTGTCAATGGCAGCTGGGAGGACGCGCTGATTTGCTGTTTGGCACCGATTATTTTTTTGTGACTTCCCTCGGACTCGAAACCGATCTTGACGGGACGCCACGCTGGAATGGTGATCATGGCCCACGAGCACAAGGAGCCGCACTTTACGGCTTGGCCATGCCTCAATTGTACGCCGAAATGAATGTTCCCTGGGGTCGTGGCCTGAACGTGCGGCTGGGACATTTTTATTCACTGATCGGTTACGAGTCGGCAATGGCGGCAAATAATTTCTTCTATTCGCACTCCTATGCCCGGCAGTATGGACAGCCATTCACACACACGGGTGTGCTTACCGATCTCAATCTATCAAAGGGTCTCAATCTACAAACGGGTTTCACGCGCGGATGGAATTCGTGGGACAACGTCAACGGCCAACTCGCCTTCCTGGGAGGCCTGACCTGGAAACACCGGGATGAAAGAACCGCAATCCGCTTCGCAATTCATACGGGCCTTGAAGACCCGGACGGAAACAACAATCGCACGACCTACAGTCTTGTCTGGACACAGCAACTGACCAGTCGCATGAATTATGCGCTGGAACACCATTTGGGAACCGAGGAAAATGCCCGACTGAAAGATGGTGACTTGGTCGATGCACAATGGTATGGAATCACCCAGTATTTGACATACTGCGTGAGTCCTCGCCAACAAATTGGCGTGCGGATTGAATGGTTCCGAGACGAAGACAACGCCCGGGTGCTGGGTATTCCTATCGATGGAGTCCGGGGAGGAAACTGCTACCAGGTATCGATGGGCGCCAACCTCAGGCCCCACTGTTTGCAGCGTTTTGTCATTCGACCCGAACTTCGGTGGGACTGGTCGGACGTTGAGTTTGCTGGCCTGGAAGTTGGCGGCTTGTTTGACGATTTCAACAAAAACAACCAACTTACCTGGGCCATCAGTGGCATGACCCGTTTCTAAATTCGATCAGGCCTCCACTGATCTCGACCCCTCTGCTTTCACGCAACAGACTGATTTTCAGTCTCCTGCCGCTCGCGAACAATAACGGTCGAACTCCGAGACTCGATGACTGCCAGGCACCATTTCCAGCCTGGCTCATGCACGGAATTGGTGCAGGCCAGCATGGGGTCCCATTGGTGCACGACGCTACTGGGCACCAGGTGTGCCACGCCTCTCTTCACTTGCTTCCGGACTCCCTGTCAGTTCGCGTTCATAGACCAGAAAGCTGTACTCGAGGCCTTTATCGGAAGTTGCCACCACACCATTGTCTTGAACCAGTGACCAATCTCCCCAGTTCAATTCGGGGAAGTAGGCATCCCCCTCAGCCACAATGTGGACGCGCGTCATGTAGAGACGGTTGGCACGCGGCAAAGCCAGTTCATAAATTTGCGCTCCTCCGACAACAAACACCTCTTTGTCTTCCTGAGACAGTTCCAAAGCGTCGTCCAGGTCTTCGGCTACCAAAGCCCCTTTGGCGATGTAGCCTGCATCCCGCGTGATCACGATCGAAGTTCTGCCGGGTAACGGTCGGCCAATCGACTCCCATGTTTTGCGGCCCATGACCAGATAATGGCCCATCGTCAGCTTTTTAAAGCGTTGCAAGTCTTCCGAAATGTGCCAGGGTAATTCGCCACCCAGGCCAATAACGTTGTTTTCTGACATGGCGACGATGATCGAGAGAGACATGGCTGAGGATCGAGTTCAATAGGTATTAAAGTTAAAAGTCCAGATTCAGCAGTCCATTGTCACTACTCGGAAAACATCAATCAACCAGTCAAACGCCCACACGGCCAATGATTTCGACCTTCATCCTGCCGGGGAAATTGTGCTTGCACTTCTTTCGTCTTTCTAGACGGATACTTCGGCTGCGATGCGGGGATGCGGATTATAGTCTTGAAGCTGGAAATCGGCATACTGGAAATCAAAAATTGACCGGATCGAGGCATTGATCTTCATGGTCGGTAGTGGTCGGGGTTCACGAGAGAGTTGCAGACGGGCTTGCTCCAAATGGTTTTGATAGAGATGAACATCGCCCAGGACATGGATGAAATCACCGGGCATTAAATCGGTAACGTGGGCAATCATCATCGTCAAAAGCGCATAGGATGCGATATTAAAAGGTACTCCTAGAAAAAGATCCGCGCTGCGTTGATACAACTGGCAAGACAACTTTCGACGTTGGGTGTGTGGATCTTCGGCCACGTAAAATTGGAATAACAAGTGGCATGGTGGCAGTGCCATGGCAGGTAAATCTGCCACGTTCCAACCACTTACAATGAGACGGCGCGAATTGGGATTGGAGTGGATCTGGTCAATCAACTCCGTGATCTGATCAATGGACTGGCCATGTGGCCCCGTCCAGCGCCGCCATTGATGTCCGTAGACCGGTCCGAGTTCTCCTTCTTCATCCGCCCATTCATCCCAAATCGTGACGCCCTTTTCATTGAGAAACGATGTGTTCGTCTCACCTCGCAAAAACCAAAGTAATTCGTAGATGATCGACTTGAGATGTAATTTCTTGGTAGTCACTAAAGGAAATCCCTGGGAAAGATCAAATCGCATCTGGCGACCGAACTGACTAAGTGTCCCCGTCCCCGTACGATCACCTTTTAAGACGCCCTGATCGAGTACATCCCGCATAAGTTCTAAATACTGGCGCATAAGAGCTTCCTAGCTGTCGACCAAACGGTCCAGTGAAGTGGTGTAGACATCAACCGTTGCCGCTCGAGCAGACAGGCGGAGCCGCAAACAGCACCGCGACTGAAAAAGAACGGCAGAACCAACCACCAATTTCATCTCGTTGTTATCCCACCGTTTTAGGACCATCAGAACGTCAGATTTTTCTTCCATGGAATAAAGTCATCTTGTCCCAATTGTTCAGCCTTGGTCGGTGTGCCGCTTGCAGTAGCAATCATCGCTGCAAACAACTGCTCTCCCATATTCTCGACATGCGCCTCTCCGCGGACAATCGACCCCGTGTCAATGTCGATGATATCCGGCATGCGCTGGGCGAGTTCCGTGTTGGAAGCTACCTTGATGACGGGCGTCACTACATTTCCGGTGGGGGTTCCCAGCCCGGTTGAAAATAACATCACCGTTGCACCCGAGCCTGCCATGGCCGTCGTCGATTCGACATCTCCTCCCGGCGTACAGAGCAAATTCAAACCTGGTTGCGTCACCGATGCGGGATAGTCCAAAGCTGCTACAACAGGAGAAGAACCACCTTTTCGCGCTGCGCCGGCTGACTTCATCGCATCGGTGATCAAACCATCACGAATATTTCCGGGACTGGGATTCGCGTCAAAGCCATCACCTTGGTTGATCACATGCTGCTCGTAGGATTTCATAATACCGAGGAAACGCTGGGCAACTTCTTCGCTGACACAACGACTTGCCAGGTCGGCTTCGCAACCGGACAATTCAGGAAATTCCGAAAGAACCACTGTTCCTCCCAGCGCAACAAGCAGGTCACTGCAGTGGCCCATGGCCGGATTGGCAGAGATTCCGGAGAACCCATCTGAACCACCGCACTCGACACCTAAACACAAATGGGAGAGTGCCACCGCCTCACGCCGCACCTGATTCGCCCGCATCAGGCCGGCGAATGTTTGCTTGATAGCCCGTTCCAGCATCGTTTGTTCGGTACCGATCTGTTGTTGTTCGAAGATGTAAAGCGGCTTTTTAAAATCCGGGTTGCGCTGATGAATCTGTCGCTGCAAGTCGTCAATCTGTGCTTTTTGACAACCCAAGCTGAAAACGGTAGCACCCGCGACGTTGGGATGATTGATGTACCCGGCCAATAACCCGCACAGCGATTCGGAATCCGCATAGGAACAGCCGCAACCGCTTTCGTGCATTAGAAATTTGATTCCATCAAGATTTTCAAACACTCGATTGGAATCACCCGACTGACCGGAAACTGGAAAGGAGTACTCGGTGATTTGCTGGCTGTCCGCGCCGCTTTGAAACATTTGGACCAACTGGCGAGTGTGCGCCTGGTAGCTGCGATCCCGACCATAACCCAATTCTTCGATCAGCGCGTCGCGCATCACTGATAAATTGCGATTTTCACAAAACACCAATGGAATCACGATCCAATGATTTCGTGTCGCCACACGACCGTCTTCACGCAGATAACCTTGAAAGGTTTGATCCTGCCACCGTGAAACATCGGGCGGTCGCCATGGCCCACAGCGTTCATACGCATCGCTATCACCCGTAGCGTGCACCAGGTTTTGGGTCGTGATCGGTGCTCCTTTGCCGATATCCGCCAGTGCCCGACCCACGACAATGCCGTACATTTTGAGCAATTCCCCGGCGGCAACACTGCGAGCTGCAAATTTGTGCTTGGCAGCCACATCTTCGGTGAGCAAAAGCTCGCCGCCATCAGCGGGCAGCATCCCACCGCGCGGCAAATCCTTCAGAGCAACGAACATGTCGTCATCCGGGTGGATTTGCAAATAGTTTAGTTGCTTCATCGGTTGTTCTCGTCGATATCGATCACGGTCGTCGTAATCTGGGCCGGTAAGACAAAAATCTTTCCGTCACCCATCCGCCCGGTTCGCGCAACTTCGACAATTCGCCGCACAATTTCTTCGGCTCGTGAATCATCAACCCACAAACTGATTTCAACCTTGGGCAGGAAGGCGAGCGAGTATTCACTGTCCACGTATTGGTCAAGATAGCTCTTCTGACGACCGTATCCTTTGACCTCACGGACGCTCAAAGCTTCCAGCGGTGCTCGTTTGAGTCCCTCCAGCACCTTCTCTGCTAAGTACGGTTTCACAATGGCCAAGATTTGTTTCACGGCCTCGGTGCCCGCTTGTTCAGGATGAGACTGGTCGTCAATTCATTCGTGAGATGTTGTCGCCCGGTGGCAGACCGAACTGAACACTGCGCTAACCAAAAAATTTATCACCAAACAGGTTCAATTCGGGACTCGATTCAACTTCGATGTCGCCTATCACCTTGGTCTGGCAGGCCAACCGCATGGTCTCTTCATTCCCCAGGTAAGCAATGCATGGCAGCGGATCGATTCCACCAGGAGTGACTGGCGTAGGTATCGGACATCGAAAACGTAATTTCTCGACGATTCCCATGGGGCTTGTGTTTTCCGTGCCTTTCACGATCTTGACTCGACAAGTACCACATTGGCCGAAGCCGTGGCAATTTACATACTTCGAGACGGATTTGGCAAAGCTGTCAACTCCCTCGCTAACACCGCTGATGGCACAATTCACATTAATTCCTGCCTTCACGGCTTCCTTCCGCAAGTTGGCACCTTCCGGAACTTCAATTTCCGTCTTTTCTTTCAAAAATTTAATGATTGGCATATCTGATCGCGCTTTCTGAACTCCCCTAGCGGACAGTCCATCGCAGTCGTCCGGTTGGGGTTATAAAAACAACGTCGAACTTCAAATTTACCACGAGAAACTGCGTGCGTTAAGGGCTAACTTGTTCTTTACGGCCAGCGTCAAGTGTGCCAGGATGGCCTGCCAACGATCCGAGCAGTGATAGTACCCGCAGGAAAGGCTACAATGGCGAAGCAGTATTCACAACATCAGGAAAAGATTATCCGGAGTTACTATCGCAACCGCGATGCCATCTCACTGCAAAAGCTTCAGGAACAGGTCACGGAGCTCTTTCTCGCCGAGGGGAAAAAACGTGAAAAGTACTGGAAGACGATCGCGGGACATCTGGAAAAATTAGGCATTCCCCAGGACCGGATCGATCATTTTCTGCGCCAGGATGATCCCCAGCTTGTCGCCCACGAGATCGAAAGATTGATCAATAAGTGATGGCAAATTGTCTGAAAGACACCTGCCGTTTTCGAGACAGGATCGTCTGCTCCGGCTGGTCTGGCTGTCAAAAGATCTAGCACCTGGTGCCCAGTTGGCTGGTCCCAAGAAGAGACTCGCGACGGGTACTCTCACGCTGGCGGCCTGGTGATCCTTTATTGCGAACTCGTGCCACCGGTTCATGACAAACCGGGTACTCAGCCTCAGCTGACAAATGTCCTCCCTGAGTCCCTATCTTACACAGTCGTGGCCCAGAAGAAGTCGGGGCGATGTCAAGAGACTAGGAAGAGTCTATGGCCATGACATGAAGACGGGAACCAGCACGCTGGATCTCCGCCAGCCGATAGAAAATTGGCCCTGAAATCCGCAAAACAAAGTCTTCTCTGCTCCTCTGCTGCCATCCATCAGCTATCAGTGACAGAACTCTGCGGCGTTGTTTGTTACCGCTTTTACCTCATCGTCAGGGTTGCGTTTGACCGAGTATAAAACTCGACGATCCTGTTGACAGAATCCGGGGTATTTTGATGCGAATCGGAGTGATGTTGCCGAACTGGATTGGCGATGTGGTGATGGCCACGCCCACACTGCGCGCCTTGTACAACTGGTTCGGTCCAGACGTTCAAATCACCGGTGTGATGCGTCCGTATGTCAGCCAAGTTCTGGAAGGCACTCCGTGGATTAACAAAAAATTAACTTACGACCGTAGGTCGAAGAATTCAAACCATCGCTGGGTTGGTGTTTCCAAAGCGCTGCGACAACTTGATGTCGAGTGGATTTTCGTACTGCCGAATTCTTTACGAGCTGGAGCAATCGCCTGGCTGAGCGGTGCGCGGCAACGAACAGGATATGTTCGCAATGGCCGGGGCTTGTTGCTGAATCGCTCATTGCGACCCTTGCGCAACGCTGGGAGATGGAAACCCGTCTCAGCAGTTGACTACTACTTGAAACTGGCTTATTTGGCTGGCTGTCCGCCATCACCGCAGCATCTTGAACTGGATACCACTACGGAGGAAGAACGGCAGGCCGACCGCGTCTGGGACCGTCTTGGTTTATGGTCAGCTAGTCAGGTGGTAGCGCTCAACACGGGTGGTGCTTACGGTGCATCTAAAAACTGGCCTGTTGAATATTTCATAGAACTCGCACAGCGCATTAGCGACGAAACCAATGCCAACGTTCTTGTGTTGTGCGGACCCCAAGAACGAAGGACCGCAGACGAAATCGAGGTTCGTGCCCGCCGTCCGCAGGTCAAGAGCCTTGCCAAGGACGATCTGAGCGTCGGACTTTTGAAAGCCTGCATTCGGCGATCGACCTTGCTTGTCACCACGGATAGCGGACCCCGCCACTTCGCCGCGGCATTCAACATCCCGTCGGTGGCGCTTTTCGGGGCTCAGGATCCTCGCTGGAGTATGAACTACCACCCACAGGAGATTCTCTTACAGCATCAAGTTCCCTGCGGGCCGTGCGGGCAGCGAACGTGCCCGTTGGTTCACCACCAATGTATGCACCAATTGAGTGTCGACCGAGTTTTCCAGGCAGTGCAACAACAAACGAAGTTGAACCGGCTAGCACCCGCTGCTTAGACGTGTCACACAATGAACAGTAACCAACTACAGGAAGTCTTCGGTCGTCTAATGCCTCCCAGAATCCTCGTATTGGGCGACCTGATGCTGGATCGCTATACGTGGGGCAACGCGGAACGAATCAGTCAGGAAGCACCGATCATTGTTCTCCGGGCCGACCAACAACAAACATCGCTCGGAGGTGCTGCCAATGTTTGCCACTTGGTTCGTGGCCTGGATGCGCCTGCAGCCTGCGTGGGGATCGTGGGGAATGATGAACAAGGAGCAACCCTGCGGCGTATGCTGTGCAAACTGGACGTCCATTGCAATTCATTACTGGTTGATGACAACCGTTGTACAACCCTCAAGGAACGCTTTGTCGGGCGGGCAGGCGGCCGCCACCCTAGCCAGATTCTCAGGGTGGACCATGAAACATCTGTTCCGATCCAACCTCAGTTGGAACAGGAACTGATACAGCAGGTTCAAAGGATGATTCCCAAATACGATGTGCTACTGATTTCGGATTATGGGAAAGGAGTTTGCACACCGCAACTTGTCCAGGCGGCCATCCGTTCGGCCAACAAACACCAAGTCATCGTGCTGGTCGATCCGGCTCGAGGTGCTAATTTTCAAATTTATCGGCAAGCCACACTTCTTAAACCAAACCGTGCAGAATCTGAATTGGCTACTGGTGTGAACATCACGAGTCCGGAACAGGCGTTCCTGGCAGGCCAGCGGTTGTGCACACAACTCGACTTGAAACTGGCCGTGATCACACTCGATCGTGATGGAATGGTCGTCGTGCAACAAGACGGCCACCATGAGCAGGTACCCACTGCGGCACGGGCGGTGTATGACATTACCGGCGCAGGAGACATGGCCTTCGCAATGCTGGGATTCAGCTTGGGTGCGGGTGCCGCACCACGCGCTGCAGTTCAACTGGCTAACATCGCAGCCGGTCTGGCAGTCGAAAGGATGGGCGTCGCGACAATTCGCCCCGAGGACATCCAGGCCCATCTGGAAGGGGGACGTCAATTACAAGCACAACACGCGACCGAGGAAAATAAAATTGTCACTGTCGAACGCGCTGTGCAACTTGCTAACCAGTATCGCCTCGCTAACCGCAAATGTGTTTTTACCAACGGGTGCTTCGATCTCTTGCATGTGGGACACCTAACAAACTTAAAACAGGCCGCGAAATTCGGGGACAAACTCTTCGTAGGCGTGAACAGCGATACCAGCGTCCGACACCTCAAAGGCCCACAACGACCCGTGATTAAGCAAGAAGATCGGGCCGCACTTCTGGCCGCGCTGGAATGCGTAGCACACGTTGTCATTTTTGACGAGGCCACTCCTCATTCATTGCTGCGAGCCATTCGCCCCGATGTGCTCGTCAAAGGGGGTAACTATACGCGGCAGGAAGTGGTCGGTCACGAAGTTGTCGAGGCGTACGGTGGGCAAGTGCGAGTCACAGGAATGTTCCCGGGAATGTCTACCACTCAGCTGCTTGAATCAATACGCCAACAGGAGTTGTCATCGCAAGCCGCTTGAAAACCGGATTTACAGCACCCGGATCATTGACAGGACATCAAGCCCCACCAGACCCATTTCGGATACAAACGGTTTTGTGTACGACCCGATACTTTCCCGCAAACGAAGCTTGACCCAGCTCGGCTTTTATCCGGTCCCTGCTCGGGGACCTCCGGCGTGACAATCTACTCCAACCCGGAACCATGGACCTGCGGAGCATTGTGTGTCATAGTCTTAGTCGTGTTCCCGTGCCGGGTCCGGTCCATCGTTCCTGGCACCCATTTTCCAGCGGTCCGCTTCTGATATGAAAGCCATCCTTCTCGCCAGGCCCGAGGAATTCAAACACATTGATGTCGACGAACCTGCGCCACCGGGTCCTGGCGAAGCACTCGTCGAAGTTCATCGGGTGGGTATTTGCGGGTCCGATGTATCGGGTTTCCTAGGCAAACATCCGTTCTATAAATACCCGGTGATTCCAGGGCACGAGTTAGGAGTACGCGTGCTGGAAGTGGGTCCGGAAGTCGTGAACGTGAAGCCGACTGACCGCTGCTCTATCGAGCCCGGCATGAATTGCCAGGAGTGTTTTCCCTGCCGGCGCGGCGCCCCAAATTGTTGCGAGACACTAGAACTCATAGGAATTCACAAAGATGGTGGCATGTGCGAAAGGCTGGTTGTGCCGGCACGTAAGTTACATCCTTCCGAGAAGCTGACGATGGAACAGTTAGCTCTGGTCGAGACCTTAAGCATCGGTTGCCACGGCGTACGCCGCGCAGCACCGGAGCCCGGGGAAAAAGTTCTCGTGATTGGAGCGGGACCCATTGGGTTATCGGTCGTCGAGTTTCTGAAGGTTGCAGAAACTGAAATCACTGTGATGGAAATGAACCCGGCGCGGTTGGACTTTTGTCAAAACCAAATGGGTGTAGACCACACCATTCTCTTCCAGGGGGATGATAGCGACGTCGATCGCCTGCGAGACATCCAGCAAGGTGAATTGCCGACAACGGTCATCGATGCCACCGGGAACCATGTCTCGATGTCCAACGCCTTCCAGTACGCAGCCTACACCGGTCAAATCATCTACCTGGGCAATACCACTCAAGAAGTCAGCTTCAAACATGTCATGATGCATCGGCCCGAATTGACACTCAAGGCGTCGCGGAATGCCTTGCCAGTTGATTTCCAGCGTGTGATAGGGCTGATCGAGGAGGGAATCATCGACACTCGGCCATGGTTATCACACCACGCGGATTACGACGAATTCGTCACAGAATTCTCGACATGGCTCAGGCCAGAATCGGGTGTTATCAAAGCGGTCCTGCACATGAATTGAATGAAAACAGAAACATCCGGGCGACAGACACATCCGGGCGCTCGATTGTAACAATTTGCGGCCGGCAACCTTGTCACGTTCGGGAAGTCGGAGCGGGCCGACCATGGAGCACATCTTGCACTTAAGTCATTTCTCGCACCAAGGGACCTAACGGACATCAACGACCACCAACCTGATTCGAACCCGTTATTTCACTCAAACTCCAAGATTCCAAATTGGTCGGGCCGATGAAAATTCGGTCCCTGGGATTTTACCTGCGACCAGGTCAGCCAATGCGGGTGCGACGTACTATCTGCGCATTTGTAGAAGTTGGCCCGCCACTTCACACCTGGAGCGGGTTGATCAAAGTCGCTGGAGGCGTATTTCCTTAGCAACTCGAGTGGCAAACGATAGGCCACCGTCCAGTCGGTCGGGCCTTCGATTTCCGGATCAATAATTTTCGGCATGTTGTGTGCTACCTCAATCTGATCCAAGTCATTCTGCTCGATCGATGCGGAGGAATTTGTTCGACCGTCCTGATAGCGAAACAGCATGGTTCCCCCGCAGTTCATCTCGAGATTAAAATATCCTTTGGATACCTTCTCGCTCGGCGTGAAGAAAAATTCCACGCAGCTATCCAGACAGACTGCTTCCTGGTGCTTTTGGGCCACCGCCCGGACATAGCGATCCGCCACGTGGAACATGACATAGATGGCGTGGTCGTCATAGGCGACCCTCGCCTGTACACGGGGAAAATGGTCCGGCTGGGAGCCCATGAAGTAGCGCAATGTGAGTGGTTTGATAGTCCGCCATGCGGTCTCCTGCCACGCCGCTTCGACCACAAGCGGTTGTTTCACTCGTGACACCCGATGGGTTCGTGGTGATTCACCATCCGCAGCATCGCCCGCCAAGGTGCATCCGAGCACAGTCAACAACGAAAGGATTGCGTGACCAACAGCCAACTTGGTTGCCCGGGTTGGAGTCCTCCTGTGAGCCACCCCCCATACGGTGGTCAATTGAGGAGTGGCTTGTGCTCGCATTTTCATCTTTTATCCCTCCTTCACGTGACGAAACACATTGACGTTTCAATCGACGGTTCGTTAGAACTTCTGCGACGCCATCCGAACCTTTCCCGGCAGTGAATGTTCTTCTCGTTATAGAAACCGAACCTTACCACGGTTTTTAGTCGACGTGAATTGCGGTCGGTGCCGTGGCAGAAACCAGTCTTGTCGTTGGTCCTATTACTTCTTGGTGCTGTGCCTCGAATTTTGTCCAGGCAGGGTTTTGTTTCTTTCTCTGAGTCTATTCTGCTGCTTCGATGGTTTCAAATGCGGAGTTTCCACGACCAATATCGACCCGATCTGCCAACTGCTCCGGGCAAAACGCTTGCAATCTGGCCTGAGCTTCACCGTGGCTTAGTATGGGGACTTCCCAGCTTGTAGTGTAGGCATCCCCGAGTCCGATTGCAGCCCAGACGGTCTTTTCACTGCCCACTGGCTGACAGTGGCAACATGGCTGCCAGGAAGTTAACCAGCCTTGCTGGATGACACCCTAACCCAGAAAAGTCTCCTGACCGGACAGCGCACCTCCCAAGACAACCCTGGCAGCTGGATCGTGTCATCTCACAGCCCAGCTCCACCCGGCGATCCCGACTACTTGAGATACCCCAAAGACTTGAGTCTCCGCTGCACCGCAGGATCAATAGGGGCATATTCTTTATCGGGTGCGATGAATTCAGGAACGGTCCCGCGCCCCGCTTGTAACAGACCGGCGACAAGTCGCTGGACTTGTTTATCGTGCTCCTGTTCAAACAAATCGTGTGTTTCATGAGGATCGTCTGCAAGATTAAACAGGGCGGTGATCTTACCGTCCGGACCGGCCTGAGGTTGCCAGAGAAGCTTGTAGGCACCTTGGACAATTGCCCGGTGTGACGGTTTTCCGCCCACGCCTTCAACAATCGTCGGCCGCCGATTCATCTTTTCTGGTTCCGAGTTCGTGGTGAGCCAACTTTCGCCAAACGCCGTCTCCGGACACTCAATCCCCAAGTACGTACAACAACTGGGTAATAGGTCAACCAACCCGACCGGTTGTTGAATCCGATTTTCGCTGGACAGCACACCCGGCAATCGAGCCGCAAAGGGAATTTGTGCCTCGTCGTTATAAAGCCCTTGTCCGTGATTCCCGTAACCGCGAGTGTAGAGCGCTTCACCGTGGTCAGAGATAATCAGAATCGCTGTACGCTCGTAGGCAGGATGGTCAGCGAAGCCAGCAAGGAATGCTTCCAGTGCCTGGTCAAACTGCTCCACGCCACCGTCATATGCCATTTCGATCAATTGTGTGGACGGCCGAATCGCCGTGTCCCTTAATGACTGCCCTCCTTCGATGCGAACCTCCCAGCCTATTTCTTCAGCAGCTCGCCGCGAGAGAGTTCGACCTTCCGGTTGGGATTGGGTTGCACGTTCAGCAAGTTGGCTGATACTGACCGGAGCATAGGGCCGGTGGCAATCCATGTAATGAAGGTAAAGAAAAAATCTTTCACCGGTCCCGACATCTTGCAGCCACTGTAAACCGGCATCACTAATCACGTTTCCTGCAACATCAAAATCGGCAAACGAATCGTCGTAGACTTGAAAGCCTTGTGAAAATCCAAGTGGCTTAACCATCCAGGGATTGCCGACAAAAGCTGCCGTGCGAAATCCTGACTCGCGCAAGACTTCGGCCATCGTTGTGAACTTTTGATTCAAGACATCACACTCAAGGATTGGCCGGGACTGGGTTGTTCCGCTACGACCTCTGATCGGTTGCGGATGATCCAGTACCTTGTGTTGCGAAGGGTAGATCGATGTGAACGTCGTTGCCATCGAAGGCTTCGTCCAGGGTGACTGCGTGTAAGCATGCTCGAACAGAATGTTCTGTTTTGCAAAGGAATCAAACGCGCGCGTCTGGGCCGGACCACCGTAAACACCCATGCGATCACGGCGCATCGTGTCGCTGACGATTAAAATGAGATTCGCATCTGGAATGCGTTCTTCAATACGAAGTTTGGTAGAAGCGGGTGTGTTGGCCACCAGGTCTTCGGTGGAGAGAAGCTGGTGCTCGTCTGGCGAGCAGCCCAACAACAACATCGCGGCAAAACCTGCACCCATGGCGAGTGCTTTAATTCGCATGGAGTAGAAGTGGTTTCGCATAGGGGCTCTGAATTCACAAAACAGAATTTCGTGAGCTCATCAAGACGTCGGGCAGTCGATCGATGACGGATCGCCGTTCTCACTCCCTTTTTTAAGTATAGCTTGCCGCTGCGCTGGGATCAAGATTTGAGGGCCGTGTTGCTGGTGGTGCTAAATCAAGCGGGAGAAGCCGGTAGCTCGCCGTTTCATAACGAAAAGAACCTATGGTTCCCCCACAACAATTCAAGGGTCAACCAGCCGCTTCCTGACTAATAATATAAATGGTGCACCACACCAACCGGCTCATGCCCCCCTGGCTGGGGAAGCACGGCCCGGTGGTTCCCACCCGGCATTGCCCGCTTATTTGAACATTGCCTTCGATTGCAAGTTGTTTTACAGCCATGAATTGCGTCTGGCGGCAAGATTTTTTGCCAACCAACGAACTATTGAGTAGTTGCGTTTTTCTCGCTGAAGGCGTACCACAAGTTCTACTCGTATGAATCAGTACAGGAAACTTCTCAATGACATTCAATCGGTTAGCCATTGTTTCAGCCATCACCGCAGGTCTTTGCGTTTCAAACCCCGTGGTCGCAATCAGTTTTGCAGATGAAGGGCAGTCGCGTGACAAGGACTCTGCACAGCAGCATTCTAAATTCATCCGGATACAAACCGATAAGAATGAGCAGCCCCTGGCGATGCAAACAGCAATTACCAGCTATCGGCTCAAGAGGGATGGTCGGGTCGTTGATCTGATTGCAGCTGTACACCTGGGCGAGCTGTCTTACTACGGTGCCTTAAACAAACAGTTTGAAAGCTATGATGTTTTACTTTATGAGTTGGTCGCACCCAAGAATGCCATTCCAACCCGTCACACTGGTCAGGACACAAACATTTTTTCCATGTTGCAGCGACTTCCGGGGATCATGCTGGGGTTGGAATCCCAATTGGATCACATTGACTACGCAAAGCCCAACTTCGTACACGCTGATCTTTCCCCCGAAGAAATGGCCCGAAGAATGTCGGAACGAGGCGAGGACATGTTATCGATCGCCATGGAGGTGTTTGATGACATCCAGGAAAAGCAGGATAGGATTCAACAGGACCAGCAGAATGATCCCACCAACCCGTCCGCAACAACCAACATTCTAGAGATGCTAAGTGATCCGCTTGATATGAAACGCAAGTTGGCGGTGTATTTCACGGATTCCGACAACCTGGAGTCGGGTTTAGGAAAAACGTTGAACCGCATGTTAATTAACGACCGAAACCAAGCCGCCATGCGAGCATTGCAAACCGAGCTGTCCAAAGGCAAGCAGCGGATTGGTATTTTTTACGGTGCAGCGCACATGCCTGATTTCGACCGCCGCCTGCGAGAGGACTTGGAAATGCAGCCTAACGAACAGCAGTGGTTAACTGCCTGGGATCTGACGTCTGCGAAAAGCAATCGATTCCACCGGGCGTTGCAATTCCTGAGACAGGTAGCGCCTGAAAGATAGTTCTTCATGCCACTACTGCTGGTGCTGCGCACGAACCGGTCAACGCAGATTTCCGGATGTGCATAACGGATTTCAACAGCTCGGTTGGTGCCCCGTTGTCGTTTCTTCCAGGGTACTTCATCCGGTCAGGCGCGAACTAATCGCGCCGCCAAGTTATTTTGGCCACCCACGTCGGTCAAACGATGGTTACGACCCTCAAAGAAATAAGTCAACTTCTCGTGGTCGATGCCCATCAGACCAAGCATCGTCGCATGCAGGTCGTTGACATGGACTTTATCGTCAATTGCGGCAAAACCAAAATCGTCCGTCGCCCCGATCGTCTTTCCCCCGGCGATACCGCCACCGGCCAGCCAAGCGCTGAACCCGTAGGGATGATGATCGCGGCCGTTGGTCCCCTGTCGGATTGGTGTGCGTCCGAATTCGCCAACCCACACCAGGAGTGTGCTTTCTAACAGCCCACGTTGCTCGAGATCGGTGATCAAACCGGCAATAGGACGATCGACTTTCTGGCCTTGAATTTCGTGATTGGATTTGCAGTCGCTGTGGGCATCCCAACCACTGCAGATCAGCTGCACGTAACGAACTCCTCGTTCGACCATACGACGGGCCATCAAACACATCTTGCCGTATCGCGCGGATGGCTCCTCGTCAACGCCGTACAACGCACGAGTCACCCGGGACTCACCTGAAAGATCGATCAACTCCGGCGCAGCCGACTGCATACGAAACGCCAGTTCGTAGTTTGCGATGCGGGCATCCAGACGGCTATCCGCGGGGCGCATCTGGCGATGCTGCTGGTTCCACCGATTGATCTGATCAAGTAATAGTCGTTGCTCGGGCGCCGAGATATCTTGGTGGCGGACCAAGTTCTGGACCGGTGTTCCCGCGCTCCGCATGGGCGTACCCTGAAACACGGCAGGCAGAAAGCCGGAAGTATACATGGAGGCACCATTGCGGAAGACGTCATCGGTCATAGCGATGTAAGCTGGCAGATTGTCGCTTTCCGAACCCAACCCGTAGACCGCCCAGGCTCCCACGGTGGGATGTCCAAGTAAGCGTGTACCGGAGTGCATCATGATCATCGCCGACCCGTGAATAAAAAGCTCGTGGTGCATGGAACGAACAATCGCCAGCTTGTCCGCTTGCTCCGCCAACCGAGGAAAGATGCTGGAAATCTCCTGACCACTTTGACCGTATTTTTGAAAAGAAAACTGTGGACCCATGACTTGTGAATCCGCGGTGTTGATCTGGGCCAGGTCAAACTCTCGCAGGCTTTCCGGCAGCAGCTGCCCTTCAAACTTCGTCAACACCGGCTTAGGATCAAATGTCTCCAACTGGCTTGGTCCGCCTTGCATGAACAAAAAGATAACGCTCTTCGCTGTACCGGGGACGTGCATCGGTCGGACAGATAGCGGGTTGGCGAACGTGTCCTCAGCGCGTGTCTCGGTGGTGAGCAGATCACTCAGTGCCAGCGCGCCAAATCCCAAACCACTATTCTGCAGAAATTCGCGACGGGAATGAAACGACATCATTTTTAAAATCTCGAGTTGATAGTCAGTCGATAAAGGCAAATTCGGAGAGGTTGAACAGGGTCAGGCATAGCTTGGAAAGGGCATGAGCTTGAGCTGGGTCAACGTCTCGCAGTCCGGGTGGCATATCCACCAGGGGCTCAATCCGGTTCTGCTGAAGAGTCTTCAACAATGCCAGGGCCGAGGCCGATTCCTCGCTCGTCGGCGCTCTTCCCAAGGTCATTTTAAAAGCAAGACTGACTTGGACCACCGGGTCGTCGCCGCATTCCTTGACAACTCGGCCGGCCAGATGCATGGCTTGTCGAAAGACGGCTTTATTATTCAGTCCCCAGAGTGCCTGGGGGGCAACGGTTGTAACATCACGGGTGGGACAACTGACTGAGGTGACGGGCGTATCGAAGACCTCAAACATGGGGAACTTGAAGTTCCGACGTACCAGGACATAGATTCCCCGACGAGTGTGCTGTGCCGGATCTGAGGAGACCACCCAGTGCCACTTTTTTCGCAACGGCGCGATCTCGTCTTCGGCCAGTGGCGGGACAACCGGACGACCACCGATGGCCAAATTCAACGTCCCGGCCGCCGCATGGACCGCATCCCACAGTGCCTCGGCCTCCAACCGCCTGCGGTTCATCCGCCACAACAACCGGTTGTCAGGGTCCAGTATCAATTGGTTCTCGCCACTGAAGCGACTGTCCTGACGGTAAGTGGCAGAATTCATCATCAATCGATGCAAGTTCTTGATGTTCCAGCCATCGTCCACAAAATGGGTGGCCAGCCAGTCGAGCAGTTCCGGGTGCGAAGGGGCCAGGCCCATCTTGCCAAAATCGTTGGGGGTTTCCACAATCCCCCGACCAAAGTGCCACTGCCAGACACGATTGACGAAAACTCTGGCTGTCAACGGATGTTCGGGCTGTGTCAGCCACAGCGCTAGTTGTTTACGGCTGCCAAACGGCGTGGGCAAGAGAGCCGGAGTATCCGTCATCCGGGCAAGCACTTTCGGCAAAGCAGGCTGCATTTGCTCCTGCGGTTTGCTGACCTCTCCCCGTTCGAGTAGATAGATGGGCTTGATCAATGCCGGGTGCTCTCGTCCAAGCACGCTTGCCGTCGGGATATGCATCAGTCCCACGTATTTGATGCCGTTCTGACCAGCCGCAGCCTTAGGCAGTTCAAGCAACGCCAACCCAATGGTCATGAGCAATTCTTGCTTTTTTGCCTCTTGTTCTGGTGAGAGCTCTTTGTCTTGAACCTTGGCTTCAAATAAGTGGTATGCTTCTCGAGCCTCTTCGACGGCCACCACCCTGGGATATCCCTCCCGCCAGTCAGCCTCCTGCATCGGTGTCCACAGCGGCAACTCAACCTCGCGGGAAGCGGCGAATATCGCTTGCAAGGAAAAGTAATCCTGCTGAGTGAAGGGATCAAATTTGTGTTCGTGGCAGCGGGCGCAGGCCAGAGTCAGTCCCATAAATGCAGCAGCCGTCGTGTCGGCCCAATCCGTCAATGTTTCGTAGGCCAGTCGCTTGGCGTCGAGTCCGGATTCGTGAACCCGTGGACCCAACGCGTAAAACCCCGTGCCGATTCGGGCCTCGAGATGTTTGCGTTTTTCCTCGGAGGCAATGTAAACTCTCCGAGGATCAAGATCGAGGTTGTCAGGCCACAGTTCGTCGCCGGCTATCTGCTCCTGAACAAAAGTGTTGTACGGCTTGTTGTCGTTGAAGCTCTTGACAACATAATCGCGATAACGCCATGCGTTGCGGTAGTAGATATCAGTTTCATAACCGCCGCTATCAGCATAGCGGGCAACGTCCAGCCAATGTCGTCCCCAACGTTCACCGTAGTGCTCTGACTCCAGCAGCGAGTCGATAAGCTTCGTCCAGGCCTTGGGCGAGTCGTCCTCTACGAATGCCGCCACCTGATCGGGTGTCGGTGGCAGGCCCAGTAGATCAAAATACGCGCGCCGGACAAGCGTTGTACGGTCAGCCTGTGGCGCCCCTCGCAGGCCTGCCGATTCCAATCTTTGCAAAACGAATTGGTCGATCGGATTACGGACCCTCTCCGCGTCGTGGAACGTCTCAAGCGGCGGTAGCTCCGGGCGCACCGGCTTCTGGAAGGCCCAGTGAACCCCGGAGACCTCCTGACCCAGTAAGCTGGCTGGTAGAACGAACAACACCAGCACGAGAAACCGGCCAGACTGGCACATCGACATTCTCCTGACAGAACCCCGAAACGTAAGTTTTTCCTCAAAGCGGTGTCATCTCACTTCACGCGGTCAGGAGTTACACACGGGCAAGCATCAGCTGCTTTCAACCGCTAAGTGAGTGTAATTTCCTTTCCATTGACTATCTTAGTCATTCGGAGAAACCAAAACAAGGAATTCCTTGCCTGCTGAAAGGACGCGGACCTGCTGGAAATAATATGCCACATCCCGACGAGAACCAGCGGTGGGCACGGACAGCAGTGAACTCTCAGTAGAAAGTGGCATCCGGGGGAGACCCTCGGGCCGGTAATCCTTAGCAAACACTCGGCTGTCAAAATCGCGATCTCCGTGGGACGGCTTCGCTCAGCTCAGGGAAAAGCTGGGGGCGACGCGTCAGGCTCGATCGATGGGAAAAGCAAGTACCTCCTCAATGTGTTTCGCACCACAAGCAAGCATCACAACCCGATCAAACCCCAACGCTACTCCCGTGCAAGCGGGAAGGCCGTTCTGCATGGCTGCCAATAGCCGGTGGTTGGACGGTAATGGAAATTTTCCCTCATCGATCCGTTGCTGCTGGGCCCGCTTTTCGCGCTCTAACAACTCCTGGGGATCTGTCAGTTCGTGGTAACCGTTGGCCAGTTCGATTCCGTTGACGTACAACTCGAAGCGCTCCGCGACAGGCACATCACCTGAACGAATACGAGCCAGGGCGGCCTGCGTCGCCGGGTAATCAAAGAGTATGGTTGCCCCGGATTTACCCAACTGAGGTTCCACGAGTTCGGTGAGAAGTCTTTGCAGCCACGCATCACGATCTGAGTGCAAAACAGCCGGTAATTGAATGTGGTGTTTTGTTGCTGAATTCTTCAATTGGTCCAGGGAGCTGCGGTGGGGGTCCAACCCAACGAACTTCTCAAATGCCTCGGCATAGCTGATCCTTTCCGCAGAACCCGTCTGCAACAAAACATCGACAAGTTCGGAAAGAAGTATCATTCCCTGTTGCATGGAATCGCCGACGCGGTACCATTCGACAAGGGTAAATTCCGGGTTGTGTAACGGTCCATTTTCTGTGGCCCGAAAGGCACGAGTAATTTGATACAGTGCCTGGCCACCAGCTGCCAAGAGTCGCTTCATTGCAAATTCGGGAGACGTTTGCAACCACAAGTGACGACCATCATCCGGCCGCAAAGGATCGTCATAGAGCGTCGTGCGAAGCGGTTCCAGGTGCCGATCAATGACAATATCGGCAGACAGAAGGGGCGTTTCAACTTCCAGAAAGTCCCGTTCCTGAAAGAATTCACGTACGCGACGCAAGAGGGCCGCTCGCAGTTGCAAGCGCTCCCACGTTGCTGCAGGACGAAAATTATCACTGCCAGGCATAACGCTTCAGGAAGGGTCGGAGTGGGGAGTCCACTCCGGACTCTCTACTCTGGAACCTTAACTCTTCACTCGCTCGACATACTCGCCGGACCGTGTATCAATTTTGACCACATTGCCAATGTCAATGAAGGCCGGGCACTGGAATTCAGCACCGGTTTCCACTTTGACGGGCTTGGTCACATTCGTGGCCGTGTTTCCTTTCGCTGCCGGTTCGCAGTACTCGACCTTCAGCTCCACCTGGTTAGGAGGAGTGATCGTAACAGGAACTTCATTAAACAACATAATTTGACAGGGCATACCATCCTTCAAATATTTCCAGCAATCATCGACCTGTTCGGCAGACAACTCGTACTGCTCGTACGTGCTGTTTTCCATGAAAACAAACGTCTCGCCCTGTCGGTACAGATACTGCGTGTTGATTTCTTCGACATCAGCCGCATCGAGTGCGTCACCACCCTTGTAGGTCCGATCCAAAACATTTCCGCGAATCAGATTCTTGAGTCTGCATTTGTAAAACGCATTCCCCTTCCCTGGTTTGACGAAATTCATTTCCACCATCAGATAGGGTTCGCCATCGATTTGGACTTTAAGTCCTTTGCGGAAGTCGCTTGTGTTATAACTTGCCACGGTAGAGTTCCCAATTGGAGCGCATCTGGTTAAGTTGTGTTGATGACAATTGTATCTCCCCAAGCCCAGGCTGTCCCCCTCAATCCACCGTCTTCAGGTAACAACTGGCAGCAGATTCTAAAAGAGGCGGTCCGCGACCCCGCAGAGTTATGTGATCTTCTCAACTTACCTCAACATGCGGATTCAGCTCGCCGCGCTGCGGAAAATTTTCCGGTTTTCGTTCCACGAGGTTTTCTCAAGAAAATTCAACCCGGAGATTCACAAGACCCGTTGCTACGACAGGTCTTGCCGCTGGAAGCCGAGTTACAATCACCACCGGGTTTTTCCGGTGACCCTGTGGGTGATCAACCATCGGCACTCCTTCCAGGGCTTCTACAGAAGTACGAGGGGCGGGTATTGATGGTAACAACTGGAGCTTGTGCCGTCCATTGCCGCTACTGCTTTCGCCGAGATTATCCTTATGATGATTCTCCTCCTGCGCCTGTAGTCTGGCAGCGCGCATTGGATCGGATTGCCGAGGATACTTCGATCCAAGAGGTTTTACTCAGTGGCGGGGACCCGCTTACCGTGCGCGATGAACTGCTCGCGGACCTCGTGAAACAACTGAGTCGGATTTCACATCTGCGCCGTTTACGAATCCACAGCCGTTTACCGATCGTCATCCCGGAACGAGTTACCGACAGTTTGCTCGACTGGCTGTCTGCATCACGGCTGACCCCCATCTTCGTGGTGCATGCAAATCATCCCCGGGAACTCGATGCGGAGGTGCTGGGGGCCCTGGAACGTCTCGTGGAGGCAGGCATACCAGTCCTCAATCAAGCGGTACTACTTCGTGGTGTCAATGACCGAGTGAGCACACTGGTGGACCTTTGCGAAAAGCTGATCGACGCACGTGTTTTTCCCTACTATTTACATCAGTTGGATCGCGTTTCAGGAGCAGCTCATTTTGAGGTGCCCGTGGAACGTGGGCTGGAACTGTTAGGGGAAATCCGGAAGCGATTGCCTGGTTATGCTGTGCCCAGATACGTGCAAGAACAACCGGGTCAGCTCAGCAAGCTGCCCTTGGGTTAATCCGAAAACACTCCTGTGCCCGTTCACCATTTCGGTGTGCCCCTGATAATCTAACGGGGCCGGACGGAAATGACCTGTACAGGAGAGGACCTTGTTTAAAAAATGAATCCGTGGATCAAAGATTTCCTTGCTCTTTGTTCGATGCTGATGTCAATCGATCCGAAAATCGCGGACGATGTGCCAAAACCAGTTTTTTCGATGGTGTGACCTGAAAGAGATGAGTTGAAATATGGCCTCTTGATCGATGGGGTTCATGGGAACAAAGCCGGAGTTTGACTGCCAGATGTACTGGTCCGTAACCCAGTCGGCAATGCCTCCTTCCGCAGACCACCGGATTTCATCTCTGAACCACACGGGCAGGAGAAAATAATATTCCTTTTCTTATCCGGTGTGGTCCATCTGTCCGCTTGAATCCGCATGGTCTCGCACGGCAAAGTCGTGCATAATACGTTGACGAGAAGTCTGCTGATCACTTTGAAGTGCGTGGTGTACCCCCTGGCGACGATGGAGTTTGGGACGATGAAATTCAGACTGCTTTGGCTGCTAGCAATCTCGATAGCTCTGCTTACTGCTCCCCTCTTGCTGGCTCAGGAGTCGGCCACAAGTCTGGAAGACAACAATCCAGGTTTAGCGGACTTGGATCAGGCAACCGACTTACGCATTGCGGCAGATTCGATGAAGGACTTGGAAAAAATCATCCGCCTCTGCGAATCGGCGCTTAAAATAGGTCTGGACTCGGAACACACCGACTATACGGTAAATCTGCTGACCGCTACTTTGTATGAGCACGCCTTTCGACTGTCTCAACCGATTCTTCGACCCGGTGCACTTCAGCAACGCAGGCGGGATCCTCGTATCGAAACACTTCGTCAGACAGCACTCGATGACCTGCAACGGCTGCTCGAAAGCGACGATTCGATGGGATCCGCCCTCCTGCTCCTGGGTCAACTCGAGTCGCCACCGCTGGGCGACCGCCAGAAAGCTTTTCAAGCCTTTAGCAAAGCGATTCAATTGCTTGAGGAAGACGTAGAGCAGTTAAGCCAGGCGTATCAACTGCGTAGTCGGCTTGCAGAGACTCCCGAAGGCAGGTTTGCAGATCTGGAAAACGCACTCGCGGCCAACCTTAACAATGCTGAGGCTTGGGAAGAACGTGCTCTGTTCCACCTGTCGGAGAACCAATGGAAAGAAGCGATCGACGACTTCAACATGGTGCTGGAAAAGAATCCGGAAAGCGCCAAGGCTCTGCTGGGAATCGGTGAAGCCCTATTGAACCAGGGTGAGTACGGTAAAGCGATTAAGCACTTGGACCGGGCCATCGAAGCTGCTCCCAGATCCCAAACCCTTTACTTGCTGCGGGCCAATGCCCATGCCGAGGCAAAAAACTTTCAAGCGGCGATCGGGGATGTCAATAAATCAATCGAAATCGATCCCACAGGTGCGGCATCGTATTTGGTTCGATCTCAATTGCGGCAACAAATTGGGCAGTTCGATTTGGCGCTGGCCGATGTCAATCGTGCGCTGGAACTAGCTCCTCGCTCGAACCGCTCCAGGCTGCTGCGCATCAGCATTTACATTTCCCAGGGAAAAATGGGCGAAGCGATTGCGGATTTGCAGGAATTGACGCGACGGCACCCCGAGAATCTTGAACTGCAGATCCAATTGGCTGACCTCTACCGACTGGATCAACGGCCTGATGCAACGTTGGCTTTGTACGACAAAATTTTGGCGGCCGATCCAGAGAACATGCACGCGCATCGTGGCAGAGCAGACGCATTGCTAAATGTCGGCAAACAAGCGCAAGCAATCAAGTCCTATGAAGCAGCGCTTAAACTGGCGCCAGAGGATAGTGGAATTTTGAATAACCTCGCCTGGGTGCTGGCAACTTCGCCTGACGAACAACTGCGGAACGGCGAGCGTTCTCTGGAACTGGCCATCAGGGCTTGCGAAGTGACCGAATATCAAGCGGCTCATATCCTTTCGACTCTCGCTGCCGCCCATGCCGAACTGGGACACTTCGATGCGGCCATCGAAAAGTCCACTCTGGCGGTCGAAAAGGGGTCTGCAGAAATGAAGGAGCAACTGCAGAAAGAGCTCGATTCCTATCATCAAAATCAACCCTGGAGAGAGGTTCAAGAGTTCGAAAAGAAGCAAGCGGCTGATATTTCAAACGAAGACGGGCTGCTCTCTGAGTAACAACCTTTTCTGTTTGCTGATTTCGGTGTCGAAACTGCATGGGTGGTTCTCCATCCATTGGACCACCTTATGCAACTTGTAGGTATCCGTTCGGGCAACTTGGTTCCCACTCTTTCGTTCGCGGTAGAGAACGTCAGAAGTGAGCGGAACTGAAACGCGATCGGCACTGCATGGGACGGAGTTTCTCCTGCATTTCATGAATCGTGAAGCCGCACTAAGACTCGTCTACAAATACACCGAGAATGAAAGTTTGCGCAAACATATGCTGGCCGTCGAAGCAGCCATGCGTCTTTACGCTAAGAACTACGGCGAAGATCCCGAAAAATGGGGCATTGTCGGCTTGCTCCATGATTTCGACTATGAACGTTGGCCTGATCCTCCCGATCATCCGTTAAAGGGTGCACAGATTCTTGCTCAGGAAGGTTATCCGGCTGACGTGATCTACGCAATCAAATCCCATGCCGATTACCTGCCGGATTGCCCGCGCGTGACACCGTTGGACAAGGCCCTCTACGCTTGTGACGAATTAGCCGGCTTCATTACCGCTTGTGCCAAAGTGCGGCCAGACAAAATTCGTGGTATGACGTTCAAAAGCGTCCGCAAGAAAATGAAACAAAAATCCTTCGCTGCCGCCGTCAATCGTGAGGACATGTTGAATGGTGCCGCGGATTTAGGTGTCGAATTCAACGAGCACGTACAAAAGGTGATCGATGCCATGTCGCAAATCGCCGATGAACTGGATCTGAATCCGGATTCCGATAATCCACTTACTGACCAGCCCTTAGACAACGCCTGAAAAAGCGGGTTGAATCTCTCTCGTTCGAACTGTATCCTGTCGAGACAGGCTACTGCTGGCAATTTGTCGGTTTCTGTGTACTTCGAACTGCATCACACGACTTGAAAAGGACCGTCATGGAAATCCAGGCTCCTGAACAACTGGTGGCGAAGAAATGCAAGCCTTGCGAAGGGGGAGTCGATCCCTGCCCGCTTCCCGAAGCGGAACAACAATTGAAGAGTTTGACCGGTTGGTATCTGACTCATGACGGGCAGAGAATTCGCAAAGACTGGACGGTAATCCACTTCATGGAAGCCCTTGGCTTCTTCACCAGGATCGCTGAAGTCGCAGAGGAAGATGGTCACCATCCCGATCTTCATGTCGAAGGCTATCGCAACGTATCCGTTGAATTGTGGACCCACGCCATTGGCGGACTTAGTGAAAACGACTTTATTCTGGCCGCCAAAATTGATCAAATCCCAGTCGAGTTAAAAACATAACGTCGGGAAATACCTTCTTAAATCTGGCTTGGATCTGACCCGATGTCCACTTCCCTTCCCCCTTTCTTTCGAGTTCGTCAGCATTTTGAACGGCCTCAGGTAGAAAATGTCCCCGCCACGGTGGACGAACAGTTGCAACTGTTGCAGCTATCCGAAAAGGTGCGTCCGGGTGAAACGGTAGCCATCACGGCAGGTAGTCGTGGAATCGCCAACATCCACACCATCACCCGAGCGGCGGTCACAACGCTTCGCCAGCAGGGTGCGAAACCATTCATTATTCCCGCCATGGGCAGCCATGGGGGAGGTACTGCCGAAGGACAACGTGAGGTACTCACATCTTATGGTATTACCGAGGAATACTGCGGGTGTGAAATTCGTGCGAGCATGGACACCGTTGTCCTGTGCCGGGCCAAAGAAGGCTTCGACGTGCACTTCGATCGCATCGCCTCGGAAGCCGATCATGTGCTCGTCTGCAATCGCATAAAACCACACTCACGTTATGCGGGTGACGTTGAAAGTGGTCTCATGAAAATGTTGCTGATAGGCCTGGGAAAACACCACGGTGCTAAAATCTACCATCAAGCCATGGCAGATCATAGCTTCGGGACAATTATCCGGAATATTTCGGGGGAAGTTCTAGCGAAGTGCAACATTCTGGGTGGACTGGCAATCATTGAAAACGCTTTCGATGAGACTGCCTTTTTAGCGGGTGTCCCGCCAAACGATTTCGAACAGCGTGAAAAGGAGTTGTTGCTGATGGCCCGGAAACTGCTTCCGCGGCTTCCTTTCCAGGATGTTGACGTTTTGATCATCGACCAGATCGGCAAAGACATCAGCGGGACCGGCCTTGATACCAACGTGGTGGGTCGTAAAGACGAAGATGACGGTGTTGATCATCCTCGGGTGCGGCGCATGATCGTGCGGAGCATCAGCGAAGCTTCGCATGGCAACGCGTGCGGGATTGGTTTGGTGGACTTCGCCACTCGTCGTGCGATCGACGCCGTAGACTGGAAAGCCACGTGGATTAATTGTTTGACTGGCAATCACGTGGAGGTGGCCAAACAACCCATTTATCTCGATACCGATCGTGAGACATTGGAAGCGGCCCTGACACAAATCGGATTCACGCCGCCGGCCGATGCCAAAATCGTGTGGATCAAGAATACAAAAAAGTTGACTGTCGTCGAATGCTCTGCAGTATTTTTTGATCAGGCTCAAGCTCGTGATGATCTTGAGATTCTCTCTGATCTCCGACCCTTACCGTTCGACTCGCCGGGAAATTTGCCCCTGGACGGTGTCCTCGGGAGTTGGACATCGGAAACTTCTGCCTAACCGCGTCCTGTTCTGAACGTTTACAGAAAAAAGATGGCCTATCAGTCGCCGACTGGCCGCTACCCAAGAAAACAACAGAATCGCACGATCCCATCACGGTTGCCAACGATTCCCCGCCCTCAATCCTCACGGGTTGACGCCCAATCTGGTGCCAATTTCCAAGTTCCGGATTTGGAAACCGTTTGTATCGATTGACCGTCCCATTGCGGGACGACCTGTAAATCCCGCAGGTAGTCCGTGCCACCATGCTCAATATAGGGATCGGGTGTATGCTTGCTGGCCAGAAACGCCAACTGTGGCTGCCCTTGCAGGTCGTAGCCACCCAGGGCAAGTGTATCACGCGGAGCCATGTCACTGGAAAGCGGGACCAGCAACACATCCTTGCCCCTTGCAAGCCATTTCATCTCCTGCGGATAGCGGGTGGTCAACGGATTAAAATCGTACTGTTGCAGAAAATTAGCCAGGGATCGACTTGTCGTGCGGCACAACAAAAAGTCGTCGGCAATCTTGCCCGCATCCTGCAGGGCGACCACACCTTGTCGCTGAGAATGCCCTAAACCAGAAACTGGAAATCCGGCAACATCAAAGGCGCTTCTCTGACATCCAAGTTCAGAAGTCGGACGGAGACCCAACTCTGCTGTCAGAGTCTCCAGTTGTCTCAATCGCCTGACCGCTACTTGTCGACTCAATGCCTCGTAGGAAAGTAGCACTGTCCGGTCAACTTCACCTGCTGATTTGAATCCACCCCAGGGACGATCCAGGTAAACAGCCATGCCTAGTTCACGTAATTCGCGAGGGTCGACAAGGTCCTGAAGGCTATCGGCAAACACTTCTCGAATGGGGCCTGTGAGCAGTCTGTCAGTCGGATCGCTGTCAAACAACACTTTGCGGCGCGCACTTGGATCGACCAGTTGTTGTTCTGGAACCGTGGGTTGGGACTCTGGTAAGACCCGCTGAAATTCACCGTCTGAAGTCGGGTGATCGGGTATCGACAATCCCTCCCATTGCCACCGCATCAACCAGGCCTGCCGGAGGGCCCTGCGGCGTAATCGCGTATTACAACCTGGCTTGGTTTCTTCCGACGGACTACCCTGGAACATTTCAGGATGTTTTTCTATCAGTCTGCCATAGGCCTTCAACAGCGAATCCAAAAGGAGTGCATCCGGGTAGTTGGCACCCCGATTGTGAAACGTCACCAAATCATAGGCGGTCACATGCCGCACCAGATGTCGCAACAGGTAGCTCATGATGTCCGCCATCCTGTCCGGTCCGAGTAGCCTGGGAGCTCCCCAGCCCTCCAGAAGTTGGACCAGATTGTCCACGAACTGGGTATAGGGAGATAGCGACAGGTGGTTGAACATCAACTTGACGACTTGAGCCAGTTCATTTGCTGAGACGCCGACTTGACAACAGTGCTGGAAAAAATCCGCGCCAAATGAAGACACTTCCTGGGGCTGCAGGCGGCGCAACGCAAATTCCAACAACGTCGCCACACCCGACCGGTCCCACCGATGGTCCACTTGTCGCATTAGGTCGTGGATTTGACCTGCTGGCGGGTTCTCGCTACCTGTTCGACAAAGATGTGGAAAGTACGCTAATTGGCCAAACGTAAATCCGGGGAGCGGAGATTCCAGCGACGTCACCGGAAGCCGACTCGTACCCAACACGGCGGCGCTAACACATTGATTGATCTGATCGGTGAGTGTCTCCCCAACCCTGGCGGGCATTCCCTGTATGGAAGCAACCAATTCGGATTGCCATTTTTTGACCGCTCGGCTCTCGATCACATTGTTCCCGGCATCAAACGCTTCCCAACCATGTACCAAGATGTTCCGCACGACGTAAAGGCAGTGATCATCTGGGTTGCAATAGATGGCAATCCGGGGTGTCAGAGAGGGCTCCTCGACTGAGTCCAGATAGAGTTCCCAGCAATCAAACTGTTTGGTGTCACGCGTCTGAGTTACATCGAGTAGATGGCCCTGGAAAATCTCCCAGGCAACCGTGCGTTGAACTTGTCTCTCGAAACGTAGTTTGAGTGTCGGGTCCACAAAGAAGCCAGCCGGATCTAACGCACGCTCGATTGCTTGAACGATGTCGGAGGAAAGCATTTGTGGTCTTTTCGTGTTGGGTGGCACCTGGGTTGTCATTGGTCCGTGTCTTGAGAAGGTCGCTGGTTAGCTGATTTGTCCACTTAATGGGCCATCGTCATGCACGGCTTCATCAACGCCGATCTTTATCTGCGCCCCGCAGCGGAGTGGCAAACCAATCTTCAACAAACCAACACCGCTGGTTGAGGGCACCGAGTGGTACGCCTTCTGGCATAGGCATCCCGGTAAGGGCAACATGGAGGGGAACTTTCTTGGCTGCGATACGGACCTGCAGTAGATATTCAATCATGTAATCGATACGTGCCCCGCCGCCGATCTCAATACCATACAGCCTTGGTTCCAGTCTCGGACGGTTCGGTACCCACTCCCCTTTGGGAACCAATTGTACGTCGCGTCGTATCCAACGCAGCAACTCAGGATCCTGCAGCCGTTCCAGCACACGGGCTTGCACATCAGCCAACGCTTCGGGGTCCGGCGTCAACGGATGACGTGGCCGTCCGAGCGTGCCCAAGGCAAGTTGACCAATGGCCTCTTCGATGTAGGTGATGTCCTGAAAGTGGCCAAACAGGGGACCGTACCAGCCGGTGCGATCGTAATAGTCGGCCGGCGTGAAAGGTCTTCCATCACTCTCATAGTACGCCGGCCAGCCTTTTTCGGGGTGCCGACTGCGCTGGTAGAACTCGAAGGCCGGACGAATTTCTTCCAGGTATCTTGGGTCGTCAAACAGCAGAGATGACCAGATCATTAAGCGACCCACATCAAATGTGAAGACTTGCGTCATGATCTTGGGATATTCATGACTGCGGGCTTGCACGGGCTGGTTGTCGGCGTCGTAAAATCCGGCCCAACCGCGAGCACCGCTGCCAACAATTTCCGCCCGGAGCACCCAATCGGAACAACGCCGCAAGGGCCTCAGATACTTTTGATCACCGGTCACGTGGTACATCAGAATCAGGCTCCAAAAGGGCCGCCGGATGCCGCCATCGTCAAATTCACCACCTTGTTGCACGCTACGGTTGTCCGCGATGTTGCCTCTCTTTGTCTTGACGTTGTAGTTGCCCGACCAGCTTCCGTTGGGATTTTGGGCATCGATGAACAGATCGGTGATGCGTCCTGCCGCATGGAGATATTCCTCTCGACCCGTAAGGCGATAAAGGTAAATCAGAAAAGACATCACTCCGTCCTGGAATCCGTCCTGAATGCGAGCGTTCTCCGGTTTAGCCCATTCAGCCAAGCCCACCTTGGCAAGCCCTGTTTCCGTACCCCGCAAATCCTGGGGCAAAGAACCGTCGGAAAAGAGTTTGATCGCCGTGGGAAAATGTCCTTCCGACAATTGTGCCATCAGAGCCACCCGGCCTACACGTTCGGCTTGCTCCAGGAACCAGAGGTCACCATAGGCTTCGTACATCCAGGCGTTGAGCCATCCGGCCGAAGCCGCACCTCCGTACTTTCCGCCCACCTGCGTGTTAAGAGGAAGCTGGTTGGGCCATGCCTGGTGCAAAAAGACACGAACCATGTCTTCTGCGTTCTGATACAACTTCCAGTCTATCTTTAAGGTGGCAAGCTCCCGCTGTCGCTGCGGCAGTCGATCACTCAGTGTCTCGTCACTGATGTGGATTTCGTCCACAATGCCTTCCAGGGGATAGACGTCCCTGTCGCCGTCTTCATCCCGCCAGAGGCGTGGCCAGTTGTTTGCCCAATCACCGAAGTTGCGCGCTTCCACACGCTCGGCTTCACGGGGCGAATTTCCAATCACCAACGCTGTATAACTCACCGCCTTAAGAGGTATGTCCACCTCGGTCGTCACACCGGTACCGTTAATGGCCAGCCACATACGACCCGGTGTTGATTTTGCATCCCAAGATACAGCCAGGTGATACCACGTCGTGGGATCAAATCCATCGACGGGCAAAGCGACCGTCGTCCTCTGACACTGAAACGATATCGTGTTCTCTGCGGTCTTGATCAGTGAAACAGTCAGACCGCCCCTCGGAGTGGGTGACCGCGCACCATAGAGATGAAAAACATGATGTTCTGTTCCGTCGTTCCAAATATTCTTACCAGGCTGGCTGCGCAGGAACAGTTCGATCGTTGCCTGATGAACCGGGCAGTTTCTCCCCATGCGATAAAGCATCTGCGTCCGTTTCTTCCGCACGACGAACAGCGGGGCGCCAATCCCAAAACGTCCCTCCGCCATCGAGCGGTAGTTGCTGGGACGGGCGAGTGCAAAGCCGCTGCCAGAATAGTAGTCAGGATCTCCTGCGCCTTTGCGAAAATCAAACGTATTCAGCCAACGGGTCCATGGGGTCCGAGTTGCCGGGCGTGGTTTCCAACCGTGGATCTCAAACGGCTTTGTCGCTTTGGCGTTTCCGCATAACGGGTACGTTACGGTCATGACTATCCCAAGCAACGCCCCCAACAACATTGTCTTGTTCATCATTTTTGTTCCAGTTGATAGGCGTGTGATGCCAGGGCTTGCCCGTTTTCGAAATTGTTAGTTTCGTTTCCCACAGCCCGTGACAGACTCGACTCGTGGTGTAGTGGACCACTCATGGCAAGCGTGTAGTTCTACTCCCGGGGGGAGGTGTATTGAAAGTGTGTTAAAACGCGGAGACTTTGGGGGATCAATAAAGCGGTCTACCACATTGTTTCCACTGGAAACAAATCGATTCTTCGGATAGGTAACGGCGCTGCTTCTCGAGTGGATGCAGAACTTGCTTCATCATTCTCTCACCCGCATCGAGCCATGGCAGATGCTGATTTCCCAAGGCCGTTGAGATCGGTCCTGGACCACCTGGTGCGGGTCAACCCCCACATCATGGTACATGGTACGCTGGATGTGCAAGAGATCGACTGGGTCCGGTGTGGGAAAGGGGAGATGTTTGTTGGACAAACCCAGATCTTAGCCGCCGCGTACCCCACCGCTAACGACCGGGACGGCACCTCGGCCGTCGATGGACGAACCCTCGTTCCTGGTTCGCACCGCTTATGAAACAAAAAAAGGGGTGGGGTCCGAAGACCCCACCCCGATTCATAGACAAGTTACAAGCTTAGTCGTTTACGACCAGAGTCGTTTGCGACAGAAGGCAATCCCGCTTCCGAATACCAAACCGAGCATGCACAGAACCATCGAGGACGGCTCAGGAACGCCAGCTGCTCC
>Ga0310123_10000437_pt1 | contig 37420 bp, 34 predicted proteins | sample CB6_AW_1057_MG_FD_203505 | JGI IMG/M metagenome (GOLD analysis project Ga0310123, IMG submission 203505) | Marine microbial communities from Western Arctic Ocean, Canada - CB6_AW_1057 | ecosystem: Environmental > Aquatic > Marine > Oceanic | place: Canada: Western Arctic Ocean | collected... | reverse complement strand
GACCGCCAAAGGATCCGATTTCAGAAATCACGCCGCTCGTAAACGTGCCTTTGGCGAGCTGCCTGACCCGTCGGACGACCTCATCACCGGCGTCTCTGTCGACACCTGAAGACTTATAATCCATATTAGACTGGGGCTGCGCCCAGACGCCCCGTGCCGCCGCTTGCGGGCCACGCCGTGCGTGGCCTTAGAACTCTAGTATTCGAATCGCGGCCTCGGCGACCGACTGGCCTCCCGAGCCTTCGGGTGACGTCCAGTAGTCTCCACGCATCAGCACGTAGAACCGCTCTTCGGCGAAATCCTCGTCCAGTAGGTCGAAGGCGTCTCGCAGAAGCATCAGCTCTTTCTCGGGAACTGACAAGGAATCCAGCGCGCCGGTGCTGCGTTCCACCAGCGCGTGTCTGACGATAGCAGGATTGCGGAACGCCACGGTCCCGATCGAAATGGCGATCGGCGCACGCGCCTGATCAACGGCGGTGACACCGATGTCGAACAAGACTTCGATGGCGTCGAGGTTCCCGGCGACCGCGAGGGCGGCCAGTCCGGACGCTGCATTCCTCAGCAACTCCTGGCTGTCGCCGTCAGTCGTCTGCGCACCGTAGCCAAGCACGTCTGCCACATATCGGCACTGGCTCTCGGCATCGATATCAAGCAGACAGGCCGCCGCAGACACCAGCGGCTGGAGAGACTCGTCGGCTTCGGCCTGGACTGCAGCCAGTGACACGGCCGCCCGCCCATCACCGATCTTGCCGAGCGCAAGCAGGGCATCGTCGCGAAGCGGGCCTTCCTCCGCCGCAATATCGATCAACGCATCGACCGCGTACGCAGCCCCGTAGTCGCCCAGGGCCTCGATCACCGCTCCTCTGAAATACCCCTCGCCCCGTTCGATGTCGCGGATCAATCGATCCTGAACATCAGGCGTGTCGGCGTTGGCTGCCAACGCCCGCACCAGATACGGGCGGACGAACTCAGAGGATTCGGTCTCGAGCGCCGCGACCAACTTCGGGACGACGGCACGAACGGGAAACTGCTCGAAATACTCATAAGCAGAGGCGCGAACCCGATCATTGGGAGACTCGAGGGCTTCATCAAAAACGGTGCGACGTCCTGGCAGATCGAATCCGTACATGAGGACGATCGCTCTGAACTGCACGTAGCTGTCGGGGTGCGAACGCTGTGCTTCGATGAGCATCGGCACGACGACAGCCGGGTCGGCTCGACGGAGTATCCGCGAGGACTCCATCCTGACGGTGTGTTCGAAGTCGCCGAGCTGGTCGACCGCGGTACGAAGCTCCGCGTCTGTCTGTGCCCAGCCATCGACGGGCTGATGCGAGACGCATGTAAGGCCGACCAACAACGCACCCAGAACGCGGGGTCCGGGTGTGAGACTCATGGCTCGACTGGTTCGGAGCCGTCGGGCAGCTTAAAGACCATCTGCATATAGGCTTCGGCATCCGACGGCGGTTCGACCGGGTACTCGCGCGTGTAACAGGCCGTGCAGTAGTTGGGAGCCGCCACGCCTACGGACTCGCGGAGACCATCGAGGCTAAGGTAGGACAACGAATCGGCGCCAAGGTAGTTGCGGATCTCTTCGACGCTGTGTTTGGCGGCGATCAGCTGGTCTCGGTGGGGCGTGTCGATACCGTAGTAGCACGGCGACACGGTGGGCGGACAACTGATCCGCATGTGCACTTCGCGAGCGCCCGACGCTTTCACCATCCTTACAATCTTTTGACTGGTGGTGCCGCGGACTATCGAATCGTCGACCAGCACGACTCTCTTGCCTTCGATGATGCTACGGACCGTATTCAGCTTGACCTTGACCTTGAAACCGCGAATGGACTGCTGAGGCTGAATAAAGGTACGCCCCACGTAGTGGTTTCGGATCAATCCCATTTTCAGTGGAATCCCGGAGCTCTCCGCATACCCGACAGCGGCACACAAGCCGGAGTCGGGAATGGGCACCACGACGTCGGCCTCCGCTCCTGCCTCGCTCGCCAGCAGACGACCAAGGCTGGTTCTCACCTCATTGACGCTCTGGCCAAACACGTAGCTATCGGGTCTGGCGAAATACACGTGTTCGAACACACAGTGCGCGGCGGGCGTCGGGGCAAACGGTTTGTATGAGTGTAGTCCGTCACGGTCGATCACGAGCACCTCTCCAGGCTCGATCTCGCGCTCATAAGTCGCATTAATAAGATCCATCGCGCACGTCTCTGAGCACACGACGTACGCATCACCCAACTTTCCCAGCGCGAGTGGCCGGAAGCCATGGGGGTCCCGGACGGCTATCAGGCTCTCGGGGGTCAGCAGGGCTAGAGAGAAGGCACCCTTCACCTGGGACACCGATTCGACGATCGCATCCTCCGCTAGCTTCGCGGTCGACCTGGCGTACAAATGCAGCACGACTTCGGTGTCGCTGTTCGTCTGAAAGATGGATCCACGGCGAACGAGATCGTTGCGTAACTCGGCGGCGTTGACCAGGTTCCCATTGTGACAAAGGGCGATCTGCCCGTGCGAACATTCGATCAGGATCGGCTGGGCGTTGACGACGCGGCTGTCGCCGTACGTGGAATAGCGCACGTGCCCGATGGCCGACCGTCCGACCAGCGAACTCAGCACGTCCTGCTTGAACACGTCACTGACGTATCCCATCGCGCGGGACTGCTTGATACGGCCATCGGAGGCCACGGCTATTCCCGCACTCTCCTGTCCTCGGTGTTGAAGCGCGTAGAGCCCGAGGTAGGTCATGTGCGCTGCATCTGGATGTCCGAAGATGCCAAACACCCCGCACTCGTCCTTGAACTTGTCGACCGTGTCGTCGTCAGGCGTCCGCGTCTCGACTGGATTCATGCGGCTCGCCCTCCGAAGTATCGCGACAGTCCGTTTGCCCAGGTTTCCTCGATCTCAGAAACCGCTTGGTCGATCACGACGTCGCCGTCGACTGACACCCGTAGCCGTGTCCCACCGGTTCGCCCAATGAGACGCGCTGGAACCCCTGCCTCGCGGGCGCGCGCGAAGAACTCATCTGCGTTCTCCTCGGCGACGGATGCGATGACGCGCGAGGCCGTCTCCCCGAACAGGGTCGCAGCTAACATGACGTCCTCACGGTCGTCGAGGCCGGTACCAGATTCTTGGGGCAGCGACACCTCCGCGCCGATCCCTCTGCTGTCGAAGCAGCACTCGGACAGTGTGACCGCCACACCACCTTCGGCGCAATCATGGGCCGATTCTAGCAACCCGTCAGCGGCCGCTGAGACGAGCAACCGCTGGAGCGACCGCTCGGCCGACAGGTCAAGCGCTGGCGGGTTGCCGCGTACTATTCCGTGCATGACGTGAAGGTACTCGGTGCCGCCCAGGTCCACGCCGGTCTCGCCGAGAAGCACGACAGCCGCACCCTGTCGTCGAAACACGCGAGTCAGCGCGCGGTCGGCGTCTTCTATGATACCGACCACCCCGAGCACTGGCGTTGGCTGAATCGACACCCCGTCGGTTTCGTTGTAGAGGCTCACGTTCCCACCGGTGACGGGCACGTCCAGCTGTCGGCAGGCCTCAGCAATCCCTTCGACCGCCCGTGCGAACTGCCACATGATCTCCGGGCGCTCGGGATTCCCGAAATTCAGACAATTGGTCGCGCCGACCGGGAGCCCGCCGGCACACGCCACGTTCCGGGCCGACTCCGCGACGGCCAGCATCCCACCCAGGTACGGGTCAAGCGAACAATATCGACCGTTTCCATCCACAGACATCGCCAACGCACGCTTCGTACCCTTCACTCGCACCACACCGGCCCCCATCCCAGCCAGCACGATCGAGTTGGTTCGCACCATATGGTCGTACTGGCGATAGACCCAACGCTTGCTTGCGATCTGCGGAGACCCCAAAAGCCGATGCAGGACGTCGTTGGAGGACGGCGCGACGGGCAGCGATCCGAGATCGAGCGACTGGCGCTCGTCGAGGTCGCTGGGCCGTTTGGTCGGACGGTCGTAAACCGGCCCCTCATCCGCCAGCGCCCGGTTGGGAATCTCGGCGATCGCCACGCCCTTGTCGTTGACACGGAGCAACCCATCGGCGGTCACGTCACCTATCCGCACGGCATGCAGGTCCCACTTCTCGAAGATGTGCTCGACCTCGACTTCTCGACCACGCTTCACGATGAAGAGCATGCGCTCTTGCGACTCGGACAGCATGATCTCGTACGGCGTCATTCCTGTTTCCCGCTGTGGTACGCGGGCGACGTCGATCTCGATTCCAGTGCCGCCACGCGAGCCCATCTCACAGGTCGAGCAGGTCAGTCCGGCCGCGCCCATGTCTTGAATCCCGACCAATGCGTCGGTCGTTATAACCTCGAGACATGCCTCGAGCAGCAGCTTCTCCATGAACGGATCGCCAACCTGCACGTTGGGACGCTTGTCGGCCGTTGCCTCATCGAACTCCTCCGACGCCATCGTGGCACCGTGGATTCCGTCACGACCCGTCTTGGCACCCACGTAGTAGACGGCGTTACCGATGCCCTCGGCTCGACCCAGGACGAGCGTATCGGCACGCGCCACACCTAGGCAGAACACGTTGACCAGCGGGTTGCCCGCGTAGCTCTCGTCGAAGGCAATTTCTCCGCCGACCGTCGGAATCCCAATGCTGTTGCCGTAGCCAGCGATTCCCGCCACGACACCTTCAAGAATCCGTTGGGTCTGCGGATCCTCCAAGGGTCCGAAGCGAAGCGAATCGAGTAACGCGATCGGTCGTGCACCCATCGTAAAGATGTCGCGGATGATGCCCCCGACACCGGTGGCGGCCCCTTGATAGGGCTCGATGAAGGAAGGGTGGTTGTGTGACTCGATTTTGAACACGGCTGCGAGTCCATCACCGATATCGACCGCCCCGGCATTCTCACCGGGTCCCTGCAGCACCCGAGGGCCTTCAGTGGGCAGTTTACGAAGATGCTTGCGCGAGCTCTTGTAGCTGCAGTGTTCAGACCACATCACCGAGAAGATGCCGAGCTCGATCAGGTTGGGCTCGCGTCCGAGAATATCGAGCACTCGCTGATACTCATCTGCCGCCAATCCGTGCGCGGCGATGGTCGCTTCATCAATCACGCGACCGCTCCCGCGCCGTCAAGCGCTGTCACAACCGACTCCAGCACGACGCGCCCGTCGGTGCTACCAACCGCCAACTCACATGCACGTTCAGGATGCGGCATCAGCCCAACGACGTTGCGCTCCTCGTTGCAGATTCCCGCGATCGCCGCCGCTGAGCCGTTCACGTTCCAGGCGTCATCACGTGACCCATCAGGCGCGGTGTAACGAAAAATCACCTGGCGGTTGTCCTCGAGCGCGCTGATCGTCTCTGGTGGCGCATAGTAGTTACCTTCGCCATGCGCGATCGGTATTTTCAGGACCTGACCCGCCGCGGCATCCCGAGTGAAGGGCGTGTCCGTGTGCTCGACCCTCAGATAGACATGCTCGCAGATGAACTTCAAGGTCCGGTTGCGGCGCATCCCGCCCGGCAGCAATCCGGCCTCCAACAACACCTGAAAGCCGTTACAGATCCCCAGAACCGGCCCGCCTTGCGCGGCGAACTCCTTCACGCTCTCCATGACGGGCGAGAATCTTGCGATCGCGCCACTCCGGAGGTAATCGCCGTACGAGAACCCGCCAGGCAGTACCACGGCGTCGGCCCCCTGTAGGTCGGTATCCTTGTGCCAGACGAAGACCGCAGGCTCGCCAAGCACCTTGGTTACGGCATGGTACGCGTCGTGGTCGCAGTTGGACCCAGGAAAGACCACGATGGCGAACTTCATTCCACTTCCACCCGATAACTCTCGATGACGGGATTCGCCAACAGTCGATCGGCGACTTCGGCAACCGTCTTCTCGGCCTCGTCAGCCGAACCGGCATCGACGTCCAGCTCGAAGTACTTACCCAGTCGGACGCTCTTGACCGTGTCGTATCCCATCGTGTGCAGTGCCTCGGCGATGGTCTTACCCTGAGGATCGAGAATCGACGGCTTTAACGTCACGAACACTTTGGTCTTCACGCTGTCTCGTCTCCAAACACCCGCTGGAAGATGGCATCGACATGCCGCAGTTGCACCTTCAGGTCGAACACGGTCTCGACCTCCTCCTGAGTCATGACGTTCATCACATCGGCATCCTCGAGCAGGAGCGTCTTGAAGTCGAGATGGTCGTCATGGGACCGCATCGCGTTCCGCTGAACCCACCTGTAGGCCTCCTCACGCGAGATCCCGCGGCGCGCGAGCTCGAGTAGCACCGTGCCGGAGAACACGACGCCTCGCGACCGGGCGAGGTTTGAGAGCATGCGATCCGGATGCACGACCAAGTCTCGAACGATCCCGGTCAGTCGCCGAACCATATGGTCAAGCGCACAGAAGCTGTCAGGGAAGATCACGCGCTCAACCGAAGAGTGGGAAATGTCGCGCTCATGCCAGAGCGCGATGTTCTCGAGTCCGGCCATGCAATTCGACCGAAGCAACCGGGCCAGCCCCGTAATCTGCTCACATCCGATCGGATTCCGCTTGTGAGGCATCGCGGAGGAACCCTTCTGTCCCTTGGCGAATGGCTCCTCGACCTCGCCAATCTCAGTCTTCTGGAGCCCTCGAATCTCTAGCGCGATCGTCTCGAGGGTCGCTCCCGCGATAGCCAGCGCACTCAGAAGCTCCGCGTGACGGTCACGTTGGATCACTTGGGACGCCACCGGCGCGGGACGGAGCTTGAGCTCGAGGCAAACGGCCTCCTCGATGGATGGGTCGAGGTGGGCGTAGGTTCCGACAGCACCAGAAATCTGGCCGACACAGACTGCTTCACGGGCACGCAGCAGGCGGTCGCGGTCCCGTTCGAGCTGGTCGAACCAGAGCGCCAACTTCAGCCCGAAGGTCATCGGCTCGGCGTGGACTCCGTGCGTGCGACCGATCATCGGTGTGTGCTGATGCTCTCGTGCTCGGTCACGCACCGCGGCCGCGAGACCGCCGACATCCTCAAGCAAGATGTCACACGATTCCCTGAGCTGGATGGCGAGCGCAGTATCCAGAACGTCGGATGATGTCAGCCCAAAATGCAGCCAGCGTGCCGATGGACCCACATGTTCGGCGACCGCCGTCGTGAACGCAATCACGTCATGACGCGTCACCTGTTCGATCTCGTCAACCCTTGCCGCGTCGACCGCCCCCCGCTCTCGGATGTCACGCGCGGCGTCCTCGGGGATGAGTCCCTGCGCTGCCATAGCGTCCGCAGCAGCGATCTCAACCGCCAGCCAGGTCTCGTACTTTCGCTGGTCGTTCCAAATCCGGCCCATGGCGGCCGGTGTATAGCGTGGAATCATGATCTAGGGAACAGCCGTGGTTGGCGCCGAATCGAACGGCAACCGTGTTTGTGTCCTCTGGGCTGCACGCGGGACCCTTGTCGCCCACACGCCAAGGTCGACAGTTGGCGCGATGGTGTCCTGCCGGGCCACGACCACACGCACGCTCTCTCGACCACACGCGACAAGCGCCTCGCGGCACGTCATCTCGGCGATCTCCGGGACGTTGTTGACGCGACTCAGATGCACGAGCACCAGGCAACGGACGGCCCGGCCAAGATCATTCCGGATGAAATCGGCCAGCGATTCGTTGGACAGGTGTCCGGTCGCGCCAGCGATCCGCGCCCGGGTGGAACGGTCGTAGGGGCTGACCCTCAGCAATTCGGTTGCGTGATTCGACTCGACCACGAGAACGCGACAGTTGCGAAAGTACTCGATCAGCGCCCTCGTCATGACGCCGATGTCAGTCGCGAATCCGATCGTGCCATCAGCGGTCTCGATTCGAAAGGCTACCGTCTCGGAGGCATCGTGAGGGATCGCGAAGGGCTGAAACCGCAGGCCGATGAGATCGTGCTGGCGACCAACTCGTAGCTGTCGCCACTCCGAAACGTCCGCATCGCCCAAGTCCGCGCGTACGGCCTCGGTCGCGTAAACCGGCACCGCATGTTTCCGCGAAAAGAGCGCCGCGCCGCGTGTGTGGTCGCCGTGCGCATGCGTAAGCACGATTCCCTTCACACGCTCTGGCGAGAATCCAGTGTCGCAGAGGCGCGCGGCAACCTGACGATAGCTTAGGCCAGCGTCAATCAGCACACCCCCTTCATCGCATTGGAGAAGCGTGGCATTGCCCACGCTTCCGCTGCCGAGGACAGTCAGCTTGGTGCTAGCCAAGCGCCAACTCGGATTCCGAAATCTTCATACCGTTGACCGGACCCAGCACGGTGGCGCCCAGAGAGCCGCCGGAAAACAACTCAGCGGCAACACGCTGGACATCTTCGGACGCGACACCGTCGATGGCTGACAGGTGCTCTGACAAATCGATTTGACGGCCGTAGCAGATCTCGGACCGCGCCAGCTGCGACATACGGCTCGTCGTACTCTCCAGCCCCAATACCAGGTTGCCCTTCAAGTGATCCTTGGCCCGCTGCAGCTCATCGGCCGGCACGAGCTCGTGCCTGAGTGTCTTGAGCTCCGAGACGATCAACATGATCACCTCGCGAACCGCTTCGTCATCACATCCCGCGTAGATGGTGAGGGCGCCCGTGTCCTGATACGACGTCAGGCCACTGCTCACGGCGTAGGCCAGCCCGCGCTTCTCGCGGATGTTCTGGAACAGTCGAGAACTCATTGAACCGCCCAGCACAGTATTCAGCACATAACCGACGTAGCGATCCTCGTGATCCTGACTATAGGCCTGCATGCCAAGGCACAGGTGGCTCTGCTCGAGCTCCTTGTCACGGATGACGAGCCGAGGCCGAGGCGTGGGTGGCATCACGGTGACGGGTTCGGGTTCTCTCGCCTCCGAATCGAACGCGGCGCCGATCAGCTCACGCACGCGCGCGTGGTCAAGGTTACCCGCCGCGGCGACCACGAGGTTGCCGCTGACGTAGGTGCGATCGAAGAAGTCTCGGAGGGCGACTCGGGTGATGCCGGTCACCGAGTCGGGGGATCCGAGGATCGATTGCCCGAGAGGATGCTCAGGCCAGAAGCTCGCCGTAAACACCTCATGGACGAGGTCGTCCGGGATGTCCTCGACCATCTTGATCTCCTCGAGAATCACCCTCTTTTCTTTCTCGAGATCATCCGGGGCGAACGCCGGACGCCGGACCAGGTCGGAGAGGAGGTCAACAGCGCGAGGAAGGTGCTCGTCGAGCACCTTTACGTAATAGCTCGCGAACTCCTTGGCGGTGAACGCGTCCAGCTGCCCCCCGATCGAATCGACTTCCTGGGCAATCTCCTGGGCCGTTCGAGTCGTGGTGCCCTTGAAGAGCATGTGCTCGGCCAGGTGCGCGATGCCCTCGTGCTCCCCGCCTTCGTGGCGCGACCCCCGGGTCAACCAGACGCCAAGACTGACCGACCGTACGTCGGACATCGACTCGGTGAGGAGGCGAAGGCCGTGATCCAAGACGTCACGAACGATCATGTCTGGCAAAACGCCTGTTTGGACACCGCGTGCGGAGCCTCCACAGCGCTCGCAAACCGTTGTGCAGTAGGGAATTACGTGAACGAACCAGTCTGAACATAGTAGCACGGGCGCCGCAGGTCTTTCAACAAGGACGTGCCCAGACATCGGTGCCAGGAGCCGCCAGATGGCGTGCTAACATCAGTCTCTTCAACGCGTTGCGACCTTACGATCTGCGTTGAACGATGGCCATGACCAACCTTGCAGAACTGGATCTCACTGAGCTCGAAGCCGTGCTCGGTGATCTGGGAGCGAAGCCGTACCACGCCCGGCAGATCTATCGCTGGCTCTACCGCCGAGGAATCACTGATTTTGACCACATGACCGATCTGTCCGTGCCGCTGAGACAGCGGCTAGCGGCGGCCACCGAGATCCGGAGCCCGACTATTACTGAACGCCTGCGCTCGACCGACCGCACGGAGAAGTTTCTGATCGCGATGAATGACGGCCGTCAGGTCGAATCGGTATTCATCCCCGATACGCCTCGCCAGACACTCTGCATCTCGACCCAAGTGGGGTGTGCCGTGCGATGTGGGTTCTGCCTCACTGGAACGATGGGTCTGCTGCGAAATCTATCGGCCGGCGAAATCGTCGGTCAGGTGCGTTTGCTCGCGCACGCGATCGGCCTGGCGGGTACCCGCTTCAACATCGTGCTCATGGGAATGGGGGAACCTCTCCACAACTACGACGCCACGATGAAAGCGTTGCGCATGCTCACGACCAAGAGTGGATTCGGTATGGAACCTGGTTGGATCACGCTCTCGACCATCGGCGTACCACAGGCGCTTGTACGATTGTCAAAGGAACCTGTGATCCCCAACCTGGCAGTGTCGCTTCACGCAGCGACCGAGGAGCTACGAGCCAAACTTGTCCCGGTGAATGGCAAGTACACACTCGCCGACGTGATCGAGGCGTGCCGGCAGTTTCCCGTCAAACGGCGGCGGCGGATCACATTCGAGTACACGCTGCTGGACAGCGTCAACGACTCAGTGCGAGACGCAGCAGGACTGGCACGGCTCCTGGACGGCTTCGAGTCAAAAGCGAAGGTGAACGTCATCCCGCTTAACGAAGCCCAGGGGATTCCGTATCGTCGCCCTTCCGATGACCAGGTCGATCGGTTCGCGCGCACGCTGTCATCCAAAGGGATCACCGTGTCAGTCAGAAAGAGCCGAGGCAGGGATATTCTCGCGGCGTGCGGACAGCTCAGTGCTCTACCAGTTCGCCCGTGAGAGGCTCGGCAGATGACGTGATCCGGACACGCACCCGCTGGTTGTCGGGAACGGCAGGGGGAATGCCCACTTTCAGGTAGTTGTCGGTGACGGCAATCCGTCCGCCATCGATCGTGAGCGCCGGACGAACGGACCCACACTGCGACGCCAGAAATCTGGCCTCCAGGTTAGCGCCCTTTTCTCGCACCGCCCGCGCCCGCTCCCGGATGCGCTGTTTCGGTACCTTTCCGGACATACCGGTGGCCTCCGTGCCGGGACGGTCCGAATACGGGAAGACGTGGAGGTAAGTCAGCGGACTCTCGGCCAGATATTCGAGATTGATGTCGACATCATCAGGCTGCTCACCGGGAAAGCCGACCACCATGTCAGACCCGATCCAAGCGTGCGGTATTCGTTCCCGAATCGACGATACCAACCGTCGGTAGGCGTCCAGTGTGTACGGACGTCGCATGGCATGTAGCAGTCGGTCGCTGGCATTTTGAAGCGGCAGGTGAAAGTGGGGCGCAAATCGGTCACTCCGCGCGACCACATTGACAATCCGTTCGTCGCAATCCATCGGTTCGAGTGAGCTGATCCGGAACAAGAGGTTTGTCGGGTGAGCGTCGAGAGCGGCCAGAAGATCACCCAGTGTGAGCGCCGGGTCGAGATATCGTACGACGACCCAGACAGCTTCGCGAAAAGTGAAGTCGTTGAGCCGACAATCGATCTCCGGGTGAAACGCGTTCGCCGAGTTGGCGACCCCACGAACGATACCCGCGCAGTACCCCATCTCGAACGGATCCTCGTTGTGAGTCTCCTCCCGTCCGGCGCCTGTTCTCCCCAGAAAGGAAAATACAAGGTGCAGTCTTGTTGCAGCTCGTGACCGGTGCCCGTCCGCTCCTGATCACTCTGGCCGACGACCCGTGGAGCGGCGACCGTTACGAGAATCGCGCTGACGCTAACCGACCACAGGAAGTGGGTGCGAGTGCTTCGTGGTGCCTCCCTCGGGCCTCTACATCACACCCGCCGAGAATACGTGCCGGTGGTCGCCCGCGAGGAGTATCATCGGTGTTAGCTCGCGCTGCACGCAGACTGCTGGGTCGGATAGCCGCGCTGTCTCTCCGGGCAGCTACAATAGCGAACGACAGTGACTCACAGCACTGGGTCTGGAGCCCGAGACGACGCGCTTCCCGATCATGAGCGCCCGGGCGCTCTTCTTCAACGATCCGGAAGGCAATGTGCTCGAGTTCATCTGTCACGATGACGGGTCAACGCGATGAACGGTTAACGTCAGTGGGAGATCGGAGGAACACATGCCAAGCCCGACCGCACAGGACATCATGGCTCGGTCCGAGGCAATACTGTCTCCGGACACGGACATTTACGTCGCGATGAAGCAGTTGCTCAAACGAAAACTCACCGGCGCCCCGGTGGTCGACGAGAGAAAGGTGCTGGTCGGAATGTTGACCGAACGAGACTGCCTCAAGGTGTTGGTGGGCGGTGCCTTCGAGGGTCTCCCGAGCGGCACAGTCAGTGCCTACATGACCAGCCCGGCGGAATCGATCGCGCCAACCGCCAGTCTGTATGACATCGTGCACATGTTTCTGACCCGGTCCTACCGGAAGTTTCCGGTGGTAGACGAATCAGGAACCGTGGTCGGCCAGGTAAGCCGCCGCGACACGCTCATCGCGCTCGAGTCGGTGAAGGACAATCCCCGCCTCTACGGAATCGGCGACGCGCAACCACACGGCACCGGCGTCGATTCGGCGATGCGGTCGGCGCGAGCGAGGAAGTGAGTGTCTGAGATCGGGAAAGTGGACATCGACGTCATGGGTCGACTTTTCGAGACCAACGTGTTTGGCGTGATGGTCGCGCTCAGCATGCGCACACGAACGCTGTGGCCTGAGGTGGCGGTGTTCGCCACGAATCCGTGGAAAGAGGACTAGCCCGAGTGGAGTCACGCGGCGAGATGGGACATCGCCGCATCCACACCACCAGACTGATGGCGCACGCCTGCCAGCCCGAGTCCCATCTCCACTCCCGCCAGCGTCCCAATCAAGCTTAGGTCGTTGAAGTCGCCGAGGTGACCGATGCGGACGATCTTCCCCGCCATCTTCGAGAGCCCCACACCGAGCGAGAGGTCGTACTTGTCGAGGACGATCTCGAGTAGCCGGGCGGCCATGCCATCTTGATCGGTTGGCAGCATCACGGCGGTGATCGCCGAGCTGAACTCATCGGGATTGCTGCACAGGACCTCGAGACCCCACGCATCAACAGCGCGCCGCGTGGCCTGCGCATGACGGTCGTGCCGCGCGAACACCTGAGGAAGCCCCTCGAAATCGAGCATCTCCAACGCTTCACGTAATCCATACAGAAGGTTGGTCGCCGGCGTGTACGGGAACATCCCCTTCTGGTTGGCCGTCAGCGCCGGCCCCCAATCCCAGAAGCTCCTCGCTAGCTCGGCCTTCGCGTGGGCCTGCAGGGCCTTCTCGCTCACAGCATTGAAGCTCAGGCCTGGCGGCAGCATGAGCCCTTTCTGCGATGCTCCAACCGCAACGTCGACCCCCCACTCATCGTGGCGATAGTCCATTGACGCCAACGACGAGATGGTGTCCACCATGAACAGGGCCGGGTGGCCTGCGCGGTCGATGGCCTTCCGCACCAGAGGGATCCGGCTGGCCACCCCGGTCGAGGTCTCGTTGTGCACGACACACACCGCCTTGATAGCGTGCGAAGAATCCTCAACCAGCCGGGACTGCACCTCGTCCGGGTCAACACCGTGACGCCAATCTCCGGGGATAAACACCGGGTCCAGGCCGAGATCGACCGCAACGTCTCGCCAAAGCGTCGCGAAGTGCCCGGTCTCGATCATCAACACCTGATCTCCGCGCGACAGGGTGTTGACCAGGGCCGCCTCCCACGCGCCGGTCCCTGACGCGGGGTAGATCACGACGGGCTGATGCGTCTGGAACACCATGCGTATGCCATCGAGCACTTCACGAGCGAGCGTCCGGAACTCCGGTCCTCGATGGTCGATCGTGGGCCGCGCCATCGCCCGCAGAATCCGGTCCGGCACGTTGGTGGGACCTGGAATCTGCAAGAAATGCCGGCCGCTTCGGTACGACATGGCTCTACTCTATACTGCCCCGCATGCGTGACGAGTTGGAACGAGACCTCGCCGCGCGTCTCGACGGCGAAGTCCGTTTTGACAAGGTCTCGAGAGCGCTGTACTCGACCGATGCCAGCGTCTACCAGATCGAGCCACTCGGCGTGGTCGTCGTCAGATCTCGCGACGACATCCTGAACACGATCAGCTGCGCGCGTCGGCATGGCTGCTCGATCACTGCACGCGGCGGTGGCACCTCGCAGGCCGGTCAGGCGATCGGTGAAGGCCTGCAACTCGACACGTCCAAGTACTTCAACCGGCTGCTTGAGGTCAACGTCGCTGAGCGGTGGGCGCGCGTCGAGCCAGGCATCGTGCTCGACGAACTGAACGCACAGCTTGTTCCCCATCGACTGAGGTTCGCGCCCGATATCTCGACGGCGAGCCGCGCCACCATCGGCGGCATGATCAGCAACAATTCGAGCGGGGCCCACTCGGTGATCTACGGAAAGACGATCGACCACGTGCTCGACCTGCACCTCGCCCTTGCAGATGGCTCGGTTGCGCACCTGAGACCCTTGGAAGGCGCCCAACTTGCCGCGGTCACCGGAGCAGATACCCTCGAAGGCGCGTGCTACCGAGCCGTCCAGCGTCTCGGCGCCGAGCACGTTGCGGAAATAGACCGGCGCTACCCCAAGATCTTGCGACGAGTCGGGGGCTACAACCTCGATGCGTTCACGCGGTCCGAGCAGGACCAGACCTGCAATCTGGCCAGAATCGTGGTCGGGTCGGAGGGCACACTGGGAATCGTGCTCGAGGCGCGACTCAACTTGGTACCGCTACCCAACGCCAAAGCGGTGCTGACAATCGAGTTCGATAACCTCCTGGACGCTCTGGGAGCGACTCCGGCAATTCTCGAGCACAAACCCTCTGCGGTCGAGGTCATGGACAGCTCAATCCTCGACCACGCCAAGGAGAATCCGGTACTTGACGCCCTGCGTCGCTCGGTGCTCAGAGGGAATCCAGGCGCGCTTCTGTGTGTCGAGTTCTACGCCGACGATCCGACGGAGCTGCCGGAGAAGTTGACGGCGCTCGAGCTCGACCTCGCGATACGGGCGCCTGGTGCGGTCACGGTGCGTGCCACTGACGCGGCCGACCAGACTCAGGTCTGGAGGCTGCGCGAGGCGTCGCTCGGGCTGTCGATGGCGATCAAGGGTGACGCCAAGAGCATCTCGTTCGTCGAAGATACGGCCGTAGCTCCGGACAGACTTCGCGAGTACATCGAACGCTTCCTCCAGATTGTTCGAGGGCACGGAACCACCGCTGGCATCTACGCCCACGCGTCCGTAGGATGCCTGCACGTGCGTCCGGTGGTGAATATGAAGACCGCGGACGGCGTCCGTCAGTTCGAGGCTATCGCCAACGACATCTCCGACCTCGTGCTCGAATTCGGAGGTGCGCTGTCGGCCGAGCACGGCGACGGCCTGGTCCGCGGACCGTTCCTGTCCAAGATGTTCGGCCCTGTGCTCTACGAGGCATTTCGCACAGTCAAGAGGACGTTCGACCCGGACGGACTCTTCAATCCTGGAAAGATCGTCGACTCACCGGCTCTCACGACCAATCTTCGATACGGTGCGGGCTTCGAGACACCAAACCCAGAGAGCTTCTTCGACTACTCGGAGCACGGCGGGCTCGGTCGAGCCGTCGAGATGTGTAGTGGTGTCGGTGCATGCCGAAAGACCCTATCGGGCACGATGTGTCCGTCGTACATGGCCACCCGCGACGAAGCGCATTCCACCCGGGGTCGTGCCAACGCCCTTCGGCAGGCCATGCAGGGGCACCTTGGCGAATCGGGGCTCGGTGACGAAGCGGTCTACCGGGTGCTCGACCTGTGTCTCGAATGTCGCGCGTGCAAGACGGAATGTCCCGTTGGTGTCGACGTGGCGCGTTTCAAGAGCGAGTTTCTCGCCGACTACCACCAGCGGCACGGGACACCGCTCGGCGCCCGCGCCCTGGGTCACATCCACGACGTCTCGGGCTGGGCCAGCCGTCTCGCACCGATCGTCAACGCGACACTCGGACTCGGGTGGGTGCGTCGGCTCAACGAGCGAGTGTTAGGCATCGACCAGCGGCGGACGTTGCCCAGGTGGGTGTCGAAGCCGTTGGCATCACGCTGGCGCGATCGGTCCGAGCATTCGACTGGCGAGCGCGTTCTGCTGTTCAACGACACCTTCACCAACTACTTCCACCCCGAGATCGGACTCGCCGCAGCGGACGTCCTCGAACGTGCAGGCATCGGGGTCGACCTCGGACCGACTGCCTGCTGTGGCCGACCGCTCATCTCTCAGGGCCTCCTCGCGGAGGCGCGCGAACGGGCGGCCAGTTCCGTTCGTCGCCTTCGTGTGGCCGCATCCAACGGGAAGAAGATCGTGGTGCTCGAACCCAGCTGCCTGTCTGCTCTCAAAGATGACATACCCGCACTGCTCCGAGGCGACGAACAGGAGCAGGCCCGGCAGATCGCCGATGCGTGCATGCTGTTCGAAGAGTTCCTCGAGGACAAAGTCTCCACCGGACGGGCCGACTTGCCGCTCGGATCGGGCGGCCCGAAACGCGTCGCACTTCATGGTCATTGCCATCAGAAGTCACTCGGGCTCGTCTCCCCGGCTCTGTCTCTCATGAGGCGAATTCCGGGGGCGTCCGTCACCGACCTAGATGCAGGTTGCTGCGGTATGGCCGGCTCGTTCGGGTATGGCCGCGACCACTTCGACGTCTCGCGAGCCATCGGAGAACGCCGCCTCCTCCCAACCGCCCGGGACCTTGATTCCGACAGCGTGTTAGTCGCGGCCGGCGTGTCCTGTCGGCATCAGGTGCGAGATTTCACCGGCGTTCGCGCCCTGCATCCAGCGGAATTGTTGGCGTCCGTCATGGATAGATAGGCGACAACTTCCTGGGAAGGGCTACAATCGGCATGATGGTGACACGCGATAGTTGCCAAGGCGGCGGAGGCCGCGAAAGCGAGGTTCAGATGCGAGATGAAACATGCCTCTCCCCGATCGTCCTGATGGCATCCCTGGCGCTCATGTGCGCCGTCGCCGGACCTGCCAACGGTCAGCCTCCGGCAGCATGGGACCCGCCGCGGCTTGCCGACGGCCAGCCTGACATCAACGGCATGTGGAACAACGTTGGCGCGGCACACACGCCGCTCGAGCTTCCCGACGAGTTCAAGGGACGAGAACCGACCCAGGAAGAGGTCGCAGCCCTCATTCAGCAGCGGTCCGACTCGCGCAAGGCATCCGAGTGGAATGGCTTTGAAAACAGCCGAGGCGTCGGAGCCTACGCGAACTACTGGTTCGACTGGTTCTGGAAGGAGCCGGTCATCGATGCGCCCGCCCTCGTGGTGCACCCGCGGGACGGGCAGGTTCCGGCGATGACGGCAGAGGCTCAGGAGAGCGTCGCCTACTATCGCGAGCACCTGCACGACTCGTATAAAACCATCGAGTCCGGCGACCGGTGCCTATCGCGGGGCGTGTTCGGCATGATGATGCCCACCGCCTACAACAACGGCACCTTAGTCGTACAGTCTCCAGACCACATCGTGTTCCATAGCGAGATGATTCACAACGCGCGGGTCATCCCGATCGATGCCGGCCCCCACGTCGACGGCAAGATCACGCAGTGGGAAGGCAACCCCAGGGGACACTGGGAAGGCAACACGCTCGTCATCGAATCGACCAACTTCAAAGCCGTGGGCAATATGCGGGCGCCCGGATCGAGAGCGCCGCAGCATGAGGGACGGCGCATGGTCGAGCGGTTGACCTTCGTTGGCCAGGACACGCTGCGGTACGAACTCACCGTCGACGACCCGAAGACCTATGTCGAACCGTGGACGGTCGCGTTTCCCTTCAAGCGGGACAACGAGTACCAGCAGTTCGAGTACGCCTGCCACGAAGGAAACTACGCCGTCCCCAACTCCCTGAGCGGAGAACGAGCGCAGGAGCCACGCTGACCTGAGGTAAGAATGAGATGCGGTGACGGAGGCCGGATAGCATCCCAAGCCGATGGAATGGGTTGACTTCATCGAATTCATCCGGACGCAGGTCTATGACCTTCTCGACACCGAATTCGACCAGGTGCGCTACGCCGAGATCGAGCTCGCCTACTGGCTCTCAGGATTCGTCGTCTCGATCGTCCTGCTGACGGTCGCTCGCCGTTGGATCAAGCCCACGAGGCACAGCCGGCATCATTCCGGGCACCGGATCGACCGCGCGTTTCAGCGCCGCCCCTTCGCGACGCTTCTCTACGGCGCCCCGAAGCTGCTGCTGGCCATCTCTGTACTCGGGCTCTTCATCGCCCTGTCGGACCCGTTCTTGACGGCGACCGAGGAAGTCACCGGCGATGTGGAGTCCCGAATACGGATCGACCTTGTCGACACGTCTCTCTCCATGGCGTGGGAGTTCCCCGAGACCGAGAGGTCGCGCGCGGAGGTCGCACGGGAAGCACACCTACGCTTCCTCGAGATGCGACGGGGGAAGAACGATCGAGTGTCGTTGTGGCTCTTCTCGTCTTACCCCTACATGGTCGATGACTTCGTGTTGGACGACGAGTTGTACTTCTTCCAGGTCATGGAAGCGCCGTACGTGACAGTCAAGATCCTCGCCCCTCAATCGGGTACGTCCGTGGACGAGCTCTTTGTGCCCCCGGATAAGGTTCGGATCATCCCGAACGAAGGCAATACCAATATCAATCTTGCGCTGCAGTCCGTGATACGCCACTTCGATCAGGACCAAGTCACCAGCGGCGGCCAGATCGACACGCATCGAGCAGTCCTCATTATTACGGACGCCGGCGTGGACGAGATACCTGAGGACGAGTTCGCGCAGTTGAGCGCCAGAAACGTCGTGCCCTACGTCATCTACATCAACGTCGGGGACGTCGACCGACCGCTCGAGGGCACACGGGATACGCCGCCCCTGCTCGACATGATCCGGGAGTTTGGTGGCGAGTACTTCGATGTCACTGACAGGGACGGACTGGAGCGCGCCTACGAGGCCATCGATAAGCGGGAGGCCGTTCGCGTGGAGGTGACCCATCGCGCCCGGCGGGTCCCCATCTTTTCTCGTTTTCTGCTCGTGAGCATGGCGCTTCTTGTTGTGGGTATTCCTGCCGGCTTCCTGGCCGAGCTCCTCTGGGGTGCCCACCCGTAGGCGCGTCTCCCCGCTGTCCGGTATCCGGTCCTCGCGCGATCATCCCTGTCTGGACACAGTCTATATAATGCGACCGGCTCAACCGGCAGCCCGAAACAGGAGGTCGCAATCATGTCGTGTCTTCGACACGTTCACATTCGAACGCAAGCGTGGGCTCGTGATATCACCATCGTTGCGCTGGCGCTGGGGGCTGTCTCCTGCTCCATGAGCGCCGGCGACGATGGCGGCAGTGAACCGACATACGAGATCTCCACCTTGTCGAGTCGTCCGGACATGGTGAGTGGCGGAGATGCACTGGTCCTCGTGTCGCTCCCCGTCGGTGTGGATTCAGCCGCAGTCCGACTGTCTCTGGATGGACGGGACGTCGCGAGCGCGTTTCGAACCACGTCAACCGGAGCGCTGACAGGGCTCGTCAGTGGGATCAGCATCGGTCCATCTGAGCTCGCGCTCAGCGACGCGGACGGCGTATCACAGGCCGAGCTGTCGCTCTTCAACTATCCGATCGACGGCCCAGTGTTTTCCGGTGAGCACGAAGAACCGTTTGTCTGTCAGACCGAGGAGTTTGAACTGGTCTCCGGCGAGACCCTTGGCACGCCGCTGGACGAATCGTGCTCTGTCGAGCGCCAGATAGCGTATGCCTACCGAACGACTGATGGCGAGCTGAAGCCTCTGGACCCGATGGGTTCACGACCTGCCAATCTCGCCATTGTCGCGACGCTAACCGGTGCCAGTGTGCCGTACATCGTCCGTATCGAAACCGGCACGATCAACCGCGCGGTGTACCAGATCGCCGTGCTCCACGACCCCGCGGCGGCCGACCCCGACGCATGGACGCCATCGGCCGGATGGAACGGCCGACTCATCTACACGTTTGGGGGAGGCTGCGTCGGCGGTTGGTATCGACAGGGCGCGACGACGGGCGGCGTGACTGATGACATGATGTTGCGACAGGGGTATGCCATCGCGTCGTCAAGTCTCAACGTCTTTGGCAACAACTGCAACGACGTCCTCGCCGCCGAGACGATGATGATGGTCAAGGAGCGTTTCGTGGAGGGATATGGGGCCCCTCGGTACACCATCGGGTGGGGCTGCTCCGGAGGCTCCTACCAGAACCACCAAATCGCCGACAACTATCCGGGGCTCCTAGACGGCATTATCCCGGGGTGCAGCTTTCCGGACGTCGCCTTCGGCACGGTCCCTATGGTCACCGACGCGCGACTACTCAATCGCTATTTCGAGAGCGACGGTTCCGTCCCGTTCACCGAGAACGGGCAACGGGCCGTCGCCGGCTTCCTGACACTCGCCACCATGCCGAACGTCTCACGTAACGCAGGCCGAATCACGGTCAACGAGTTCTGTCCGGACGCTCTGCCGGAGAAGCATCGCTACCACCCGGTCGAGAATCAAGACGGGGCTCGGTGCGACATGTATTCGCATCATGTCAACGTCTATGGTCGGGATGGGGACACCGGGTTCGCAAGAAGGCCCCTCGACAATGTCGGCGTGCAATATGGTCTTCGGCCGCTCAACGATGGAGCGATCACCACGGACCAGTTTCTCGATTTGAACGCTAGGATCGGTGGATACGACAACGACGGGAACTTCCACCCCGATCGTACGGTGGCCAGTGAGGCGGCTGTTCAGGTCGCGTACGAGACCGGGCGTCTAACCAGCGGGGGAGGAGGGCTCTCGACGACACCGATCATCGACTATCGAGCCTACAGCGATGACCGCGAGAAGGGCGATGTACACCTGCGCTATCACTCGTTCTCAATGCGAGAGCGACTGGTCGCAGCCAACGGACACGCAGACAATCACGTCATGCTGGTGGAGGACGACCGCCACGGGTTGTATAGCAGTCAGAGTCCTGTGCTGCAGGAGGCGTTGCTCCGTATGGACCAGTGGCTCGAGAGGCTCGCCAGCGACACGTCCTCAGACTCAGGCCCAGAGATCGAGCGGGTGCGTCGAGCCAAACCACCGGAGCTGGTCGACGCGTGCTGGACGCGTGACGACGACCCGACAAAGCTCTCGGAGCCCCAGGTCCGTGGACAGGGCCGGTGTGAGGAACTCTATCCCTCGCCACCAGCGCCACGCGAGGTCGCCGGCGCTCCACTGTCCGGCAACATCATCAAGTGCCAGCTCAAGCCGGTCGACCCGAGTGACTATGCGGTCAGCTTTTCGGCCGACGAGGTGGATCGACTGAAGAAGACGTTCCCGGACGGCGTGTGCGACTGGTCACGTCCTGGAGTCGGACAGGCACCACTCACGGACACGTGGCTGTCGTTTGGCACGACCTGATGGCCCAGTCCTCAGCCCGCGGCCACGCTGCGTGATTAGCGTCTGGCTCGGCGCTTGACGACGAGAACGAGTTGTTCAGGGTCGGCGGGTCGCACGCCGAACCCGACATCGCGAAAGTAATAGAAGGTCAGCGTCTCTTTCACCTCGCGGTCGCCGAATCCGACGATCACGGCCACCTCCTCGTCGTCGTCCGGTTCACCGTATGTCTCGGTGATGACAGCCAGCGACGGTCGCTCGCTCTCGATCACTTCCAGCTCGAAGCCGAACTCGGCAAACGTCTCGTTCATGTTTCTGAACTCGGCACGGAAACGCTCGGAAAACACTCCGGGATCTTCGGCGATCTCGGCGCCGTCCTGGCCAGACGCCAGACCGGATGCGAGCAACAAGACGGTCAGCCCGTAACGTGCCACGTCACGTACAGGGTACGACGCTGTCGGTCTGGGATCCAGGCCAGGGTGGTCCAGGACCGTCAACTCAGAAGCCGGTCAAGTCCGATTCGAAGGCAGTGGTATCATGCGAAACTTGAGTTCGTTCGCCTTTCAGTCCATCTTCGATCACGCTCCGGCTGCCCTGGTCATGTGCGAGCGAGAAGGCCGGATCGCGTATGCCAACCGGGCATTTTCGACGCTCGTCGGGTCACCGGCATCAGTGGTCGGAACGCTGTTGGAAGACAGCCTTCACGAGAGCGACGCGGCGGGTTGCGAAGATGTCCGTCACATCTTGGCAGCCAGCGAGGTGGCGCATGGCACGACGTTCACTATCCACCTTCCGGCCGTCTCGGACGCGCTAGATGCCGTATCGACTGAGGCGCTTCCGAGACCGAGTCTGGAAGGCTCGGAAACCATCCTCGTCGTCGAGGACGACCCGACTGTGCGCGGTCTGGCCTCCGATATCCTGAGCGACCATGGATACGATGTGCTTGTGGCGAAGCATTCACGGAATGCCCTCGAGGTCGGTACGAGTCACGCGGGCAAGATCGACCTACTCCTCACCGACATCGTCATGCCCGGTATGAACGGTCGTGACCTCGCGAAGAGCTTTCAGGACTCTCGGCCCACGACTCGTGTCATGTTCATGACCGGATACGCTCAGGATGATCTCGTTCGAAGTGCGCAACTCGAGAGCAACCAGTTGCTGGAGAAGCCCTTCGCGCCAAGCGGGCTGCTGCGGAAGGTGCGAGAAGTGCTGGACCAGTCGTAAGGCCGCTGAGGTCAAAGAAAGCGGCGTGTGAAGGCAACCGTAGCGGAGAGCTCGACCCCATCCAGGGCAGTTGACGATTTCTCCGCCGTGACCGGGAGGAGAAAACAGGCCACGAGACCGCGTGCCTCCGCCCACGCAAGCCCCTCGTCCGCACCCATGACGTAGAGGGCGGTCGCGAGGATGTCCGCCACCAGCGCACGGGTGTGCCACACCACAACGGAGAACTCTCGGCTCACCGGGCGGCCCGTCCGGGGATCAAGAATGTGTCCGACCGGCACATGATTCACGTGACGGTCGCGCTCGGATCCGCCGCTGACGGCGAGCGAACCGTGTTCGAGCCGGACCTCAACGACCGCTCGGTCCCGTTCGACAGGATGCGCAAGCGCCACCTGCCGTCCTCCCCTCGACGCAGGGCCGACGGCCACCTGGCCACCCAGATCGGCGAGCCACCTCCCGCCTGAGCCGAAGTCGGCGGCCCAGAGTCGATCGAGAGCCAACCCCTTGCCAAAAGCGCCAGCATCGATGGTCGCATCCGAACGGCGCGTCACGACACACGGTGATGACGCGACACCAAAGAGTCGGATCCCCGCACGCAATCTGGCCGACTCGCGCTCTTCGGACGACGGAATGCGCCCGCTCCCGCGTAGATCCCAGACCTCGACAAGTGAACCAATAGCCGGGTCGAATGCACCGTTCGTCTCGTCATGCCAATATCGGAGCTCCTCGAGAAGCCCGCACAGCCAGGATGGCGCGGCGAACGGTGCGCCGACCGGATGGGAATTGAGCTGACCCAGAAGACTCCCGTCGCTCCAGGTGCTCAGTTCGCTCTCGGTCGACTCGATCGCACTGAGCATCCGGTTCAGCACCCCCAGTCCGGCAGCCCGGGACACCGCACGCGTGGCGAGAAATACGCGCGTGCCCATGACGTAGGCCTGTCGCTCGACAAAGGCTCCGTCTTTGTCGTCGGCGGCGTCCTGAGCTGTGGAAACGCTCGATAGGAGGGTGGCGACAATGAGGACGACGCTTGGCCAGCGGGACATCCGTGGCCCAGTCGTCATGAGAGCAAACGGGCGGTATCCGGAACCTGTTCTGTAGTCCCAGCGGTTGCCCAGGACATCCGCCATCCGATCACGAGATGGATCACGTACGCCACGGCAAAAACCAGGCTCGTGACGATGTGGATCGCGACCAACGCGTCGAGCCAGGCGGGGGATGTCACGACCTGCAGCAGGTATCCGGAGAGCGCCATGGAGCCAAAGCTCATGAGAGACGTCCAGCCGGTGCGACGGTTCGCCCGCAGCGGAGACGCGATCTTCTGGAGCGTATGAGAGCGAAACAGCATCCCAAACATCAACACCATAAGTGGGGCCGCAATCACGTGCGCCGCGAGCATAGATGGCTGCCAGGGATGATTCACGATTGCAAAGGGATCGTCAGTCTGCATGAAGAACTTCATGTAGAGATAGGCGAGACCTGTGACCGTCACGACGGCACTTGCGACGTTGAAGGACCGATGCTCCCAAGGTCGCATTACCTATCGGCCTCCAGCACATGGTCAATCGCGAGTACTCGGCGGACGGCACCATTCGCGGCAATGGCTGTCAACGTCCCACCCGCAATGGGTCGGATCTCCCTCCCCAGCGCAAGGTCTTGGCTCAGCGGGCGGCCGGCATACTGGTCGAGCCACCGCTCGGAAGCGACGTACTCAGGGGGCTCCAAAAACGCCGTCACGTCGATGCGGCGGACTGTCCCAGATGCATCCAACGAGATCAGCAGGCTTTCACGCTTCGTCCGCACGACGTGCGTTTCTACATACGCTCGGCCCACTACCGCTCCACCTTCTCGAGCCAGGTAGCGCGCGACGAGCGCCGACGGCGGGTCGCCCCCGGCAAGCTCCGCCGCGCGGTGCATCTGGTCTTCGGTCAAGAACACCCGCTCCGCCTCGACCTCAGCATCAGGAAACACCGCGGCCAACGCCTCCTCGCGAGTAACGAACTGGGCCTCCAGCGTGGCGCTGAGAGCCACGCTCAACACGAGCCCGGCCGCCGTTCGCGACTGCCACTGACGACCCAGCATCAGAAGACGTACCCCAGACCGATGCTGAACTGATTGACGCTCGTCTCGGCGTCATGGCTGACCCAGCCGTAGTCGGCCTTGACGACGATATTGGGGATCGGCTTGACCTCGACTCCGATGGTGTTGAACGTGTTGTCGGTCGACCGGCTGCGGTCGAACCCCACCGGCATGGTCGCCTGTGTGTCCACACGCTCCCAACGGTAGTACGGGGTGAGCTGGGTGTCGCCAAGAGCGTTGCTCTGCGACAACACGTCATAGCCAGCCTGCATGTACCCGCCCCGCATCGCCTCGGCTACGCCCGACGTGCCGGTCTTCCCAAGTACCTCGTTGAGCTGTAGCGCATCGCCGATGCTCGCGTTCGCGAACAGACCGCGGACGTCGAACCCGCGAATCTGCGCCTGGCCGTGAACGTCGACGATCGTCGCTCGGACGTCGAAGTTGTGGCCATCTATCGCGATGTCACCCTGACCTGAGCCGCCGGTGTAGAAGCTCACGCCGACAAAGACACCTGGCGTCGGTGTCACATCCAACCGGCCCGTGAATGCGAAATTCTCGGCCTTGGCCTTCGAGCCCTTCTGGCGCCCGCTTCGAATTCCCTCCGAGGAGAAGTTTGCGCCAGCGAGCCCGTTCACCACATAGGCACGGTAGGAAAACATGCCGGCCGACCCATGCACACCGCCCCCGTTCTCGCGCCAGGTCGATGGGATGATCACACTCTCCGTCACCGGTCGCTCTGCCCCGAGAAACACCGTCGGCTCATGGAATTCGTTGACCAGCCCCATAGGGAGCAAGACAAGTCCGCCTCGAATGCCGAGATTCTTGTGAACGAGGTAGTCGAGATAGGCGAACTCGACGAAAACCTCGTCGGCATGCTCGATCTCAATCTCCGAGTTGAAGAGAAACTTATCGTTGAAGCGATATCCCGCGTAGATGATCGCGCGGAGGAAATCGATCTGGCTGGTCCGCTCCGACGGGTCTCCAGCCTGGTTCGCCCCAGAAAACCGCTCATAGAGCATCTCGCCGTATCCGGCGATCGAGACGCCCCGACTCCGTTCGTAGGAACGAGCCGCCGACGGCGCGAGACCGAGGGCCCGTACTTGATCCTCAGAAAGCTCGACTGCTTCTTCTTCACCGCTGCGCAGCCTCTCGACTTCTTCGGCCAGAATATCCAGCTGACGCTGGAGCTCTTCAAGGTCGGAAGGCTGATGGGACGACTCGCCCTCGGTCCGAGAATCGGAGTCGACGTCGCTCTGATCGGTGTCTGCATCAGGGGGCTGCGCCCACGCGCGACCACCGGAGACGACGAATGCCAACACAAGCGCAAGTAGGACTCGACATATTCCAAGCGTCACTGACCGTCTCCAACCCTATCTGCGGTTGCGCCAATGACGTCCAACTCCTAAAATGAAGCCGGTTGAACGCAAAGGTGTTTCTCGCGACCGCACAGGGAGCAGGAAGCGAGCGTTCGGCAAGCCCGCCAGGTGCGCCAACACCGGCTGGCTTTTTCTTCCCGCCTAAATGAGACTGAGTCTCATTTAGGCCTTGGCACTATATATCCGACCTTTTTGGTCGGTCAAGTCAAACTGAGACCCGGTCTCATTTCCTCTGGCTCCCCGCTGACCTATAGGAAGATCTTCTGGTTCTGGCTGCCCCTGGCTGGCACCTGGCTGATGATGGCCGCCGAGGGGCCGTATCTAGCCGCCGTTATTGCACGACTTGACGACCCCATCGTCAACCTGGCCGCCTTCGGCGTCACATTCGCGTTCGCCATCATCATCGAGTCGCCGGTGATCATGCTGATGAGCGCGTCTACCGCCCTGGTGGCAGACCGCGAATCATATCTGGCGCTACGTCGCTTCTCGTATGGACTCAGTGCGCTACTGACGCTCGTCCAGGTCGGGTTCCTGGCCCCACCGGTCTTCGACGCGGTGTGTCGAGGTCTGGCGCTACCGGATGAGGTCGCGAGACTGACGCACGGTGGTCTACTCATCATGCTGCCGTGGACAGGCGCCATCGGCTATCGCCGATTTCGGCAGGGACTGCTCATCCGCGCCAACCTGACCAGACGTCTGGCGTACGGCACCGCGATCCGCCTGGTCACAATGTCAGTCTGTGCGCTCACCGCCTATCGGCACTCATCGATGCCAGGCGCCCACATTGGTGCGCTGGCACTGTCGGTCGGCGTAGTAGTCGAGGCGGTGGCCAGCCGGTTCATGACAGCCAGCGTTCTGCCGGGGGTTCTCGGCCGTCGAGCCGCGGCCGAGCGTCTCGCGAGTCTTCGTCTCGGGGCCCTCGTCCGTTTCTACGGACCGCTCGCACTGACGTCCCTCTTGGCCCTGGCGGCACAGCCGACAGTGACCTTCTTCATGGGGCAGAGTCGATATGCCATCGAGTCGCTCGCAGTCCTACCAGTCATCCACGGGTTGACCTTCATCTTCCGCTCGATCGGTCTGTCGTATCTCGAAGTGGTCATTGCGCTGATTGGTCGACGGCGGGAGCACTTCATCGCCGTCAGAAATTTCTCGCTGGTGCTTGCTGTCGCTGCGGCTACAGGGCTCAGCACGATCGCGTTCTCACCGCTGGCGTCCGTGTGGCTTCACGAGCTCTCCGGTCTCAGTGTGGCGCTCACTGAGTTCGCCGTCCCTCCACTCCGGATCCTCGCCATCCTTCCCGCCCTTTCAGTCGTGTTGTCCTTCCAGCGTGGGCTTCTCGTCCATGCTCGCCGCAATACGTCGATCACGTGGGCGACATTGGTCGAGCTGCTGGGGGTGGCGACCGTCTTGGCGATTGGCATCCATTTCCTTGATCTGGCGGGCGCGGTGGCAGCGGCTACGGCGATCATGGTCGCCCGGGTCGCCGGAAATCTGTACCTCGTCCCCACCTGCGTAGACGTCATCCGCAACCGTCCTCACGATGGCGGACAGGTCATCCCAGTGCCGACCACGGAGGCAACGTGACCGACCGCTCTCGACAGCATTCAGGGAGCCGCGAGCCGCTATAATGCGGCGATGATCCGATACTTAGCGACCTGGTTGACTCTGCTCACGGTGCTCGTTCTTGGCCTGACCGCGCAGCCCGTTTTCGCCCAGTCGGCCGATGACATCAAGGCCGTGATGCGGATCGAGACAGACGGTCAACCCCCAATGGACATGGAGTACTCCCTCGGCCAAGAAAAGATGCGGCTGGACATGTCTCGGGACCTGTCGGTTGTCTCGATGACTGGAGATAACCCCAGCATGTTGATGATCCAACACGCTGAGAATCGATACATGGAATGGGGTCCCCAGCAGCTCGAGATGATGCAGCGGATGTGGGAACGGGTCCAGGGCGGCGGCGGACAAGACGCCGATATCGTCGACCCGACGACACTGCAGTTCGAGGAGACGGGACAAACAGAACAGATCGGCTCCTGGAACGCCTTCGAGGTCCTGATGCATGGATCGGACGGTCAAGAAGGAGCGCTGTGGCTGACGACGGAGGCGGAAATCGGTCTCTTCGAGATCTCGGCTCGCGCTGCAGAGGCGGCCAGCATGCTTCGGAACCCCATGATCGGCGGTGGGGGGGGCGGCCCGCAGCAGTTCCGACGGCTGCGCATGCTAGCCGAAGCGCAGGGGCTGCCGGACGGACGGGTTGTGCGGATCGTGTCGACCGATGACAACGGCGGCGGCGTCATCACACTCGCGAACGTCGAAACAGGCCCGCTGCCGGGCGACACGTTCGAGGCACCGGCCGAATACGAACTGATGCAGATGCCGTGGATCCCTGGGATCCAAGAGTAGCGGTCGAGCCTTACGCCGACTCTGATGGCACCACCACCCGAACGAGCTTCTCCACCGTCAATCCCTGGACCACGATCGAGAAGATGACGACCCCGTAGGTCGTCGCCAGCAATACGGGTTTGTAGGGGCTCGCGGGGAGAGCCAGTGCCAGCGCGACAGAGATGCCGCCCCGCAGCCCTCCCCAAGTCAGAACCGGGATGGCGCCCTTCGTGAAGGTCTGACGCAAGCCAAGCAGCGTGATGGGCGCAGCGACGCTCACCCAACGAGCGAACAGCACTACCGGGATGGCCAGGAGTGCCACACCGACGACCTGGCCGGTTATGGCGATAGCGACCACCTCGAAGCCGATGGCCAGGAACAGCAGTGAATTCAGGACCTCGTCCAAAAGCGACCAGAATGTGTCGATGTGACGTCGGGTCGACGCGCTCATGGCGAAGCGCTTTCCGTGGTTGCCGATAAACAGCCCGGCGACGACAACGGCGAGGGGACCAGAGAGGTGCAGTTCGGTCGCCACAGCGTATGTCACCATCACGAGAGAGAGTGTGATCAGCACCTCGAGGTTGTGCTGGTCGATTGCCTTCATGGCGCGATACGCGGCATACCCCGTAGCCAAGCCAAACACGATACCGCCAACCGTCTCGACCAGCAGCAGCTCGAGCGCGCCGCCGACGGTGACTGCGCCGTGCGGACCACCCCCGACGGCAATCGACACCAGCAGGGTGTAGAGCACGACTCCGACGCCGTCGTTGAATAGGCTCTCCCCCGTAATCTTCGCCTCGAGCGTTTCGGGAACATTCACGTCCTTGAGGATGCCCATTACGGCCACAGGATCCGTTGGTGAGATGAGGGCGCCAAAGACGAGGCAGTAGGTCAACGGGATCTCGAACCCAAACGCGCGAAATCCAAGGAACATCACACCCGACACGATCAGGGTGGATGTCATGATGCCAACGCTGGCCAGTATGGCAATTGCCCACCGTCGTTTCAGGAGACCGTCGAGATCGACGTGGAGCGCCCCGGCGAACAGGAGAAAGCTGAGCATCCCCGTCATCAGGGTGTCCTCGAAATCGATCTCCGTCAGCACTCCGCGAACCGTGGCGCCGAGCCCGAACTCTGGGGATACCGCGTCAGTCAGAAGGATCCCTACCGACACCGCAAGCGCGATGACGACGAGACCAATGGTGTGGGGAAGACGCACCCAGCGATGATTGATGTAACCAAACACCGCCGCGAGCGTGACCAGCAGCGCTATCAGATTGAAGATCGACGAGACGGTCATTTCGCAGAGCGCGAGGACACTCGGGTTCGCTTGGGTTTGGCCTTCGGACGGGCCTCGGTCCCGCCCATTTGTCCGAGCGCGACGCTCCGCTGGTAGGCCGCCAAGACGGCTTTCGAGAGCACGGTTCGGAAGGCACCTTTCTCCAGCTGATAGAGGGCGTCTGCGCTGGTGCCGCCGGGCGATGTCACCATGTTGCGCATCTCGGCTGGGTGCGCCGACGATCTCTCAGCGAAGATCGCCGTCCCTCGAATGGTCTGCACGACGAGCTCGCGGGAATCGGCCCTCGAAAACCCCAGGTGCACCGCCGCATCCATCAGCGCTTCCATCATTAAGAAGACATACGCCGGTCCGCTTCCGGAAATGGCGGTCGCCATGTCGAGAAACTTCTCGTCCTCCGCATACAACTGGTGTCCCAGAGCGGCAACGATCGCGGTGGCTTGTGCTCGCTGGGCGTCCGATACTTCCGGCGTCGCCGCCCACACGGTCATCCCCTCGCCGACCTGAGCTGGAGTGTTGGGCATCGTCCGCACGATCGCGCGATGCCTCAAGCCCGTCGCGATCGAATCGATCGTCGTGCCTGCGACGATTGACACCACAAGGGCGTTCTTTCGGACCGCACCGCGGAGTTCCCGAAACACGGCCGGAAGCACCTGTGGCTTCACCGCGAGGATGACGACCTGTCCCTTCTTGGCCGCCGCCACATTGTTGGGAGTGGTGTGGATGTGGAACGCATCCCGCATCTGACGGAGGCGCTCGGGATGACGATCGCTCGCCGTGATGTACTTTGGCTCGAGTTGATGCCGCGACAGCAACCCACCAATCATCGCCTCGCCCATCGCCCCGGCGCCAATGAACGACAGGTGCAGCCCCTTCAACGCATCGGTCTTCTTCACAGTCCCTTGTCCCCCGCCTCTCGGCTATCCCGAAGCTGATATCTTACGGGATGGATCCGCTAGCCCACACTCTAGTCGGAGCGAGCCTCGCCGAAACGCGGCTGAATCGGCTCACCCACCTCGCGTCACCAACCCTAATCCTGGGAGCTAACGCACCAGACGTCGACGCGGTGACCATGTTCATCTCGCGCGACGTGTCCCTCGGTTTTCGCCGCGGGTGGACACACGGGGTCCTCGCATTGGTTCTGCTCCCGCTGATACTCGCTGCCCTGGTCCTGCTCTTTGACCGAGTGTTTGCATACGCACGCGGACAGGAGCCCAGGGGACGTCCGGCCCCAGTCATGCTACTGGCCTATCTCGGCGTGCTCAGTCACCCGTTCCTCGACTGGCTCAACACCTACGGTATTCGGCTCCTGATGCCGTTCGACGACCGATGGTTCTACGGCGACGCGCTGTTCGTCATTGACCCCTGGGTCTGGCTGCTGGCGGGTACGAGCGTGGTGCTGGCACACTCCACGACGGCGGTCAGTAAGACGGCCTGGCTGGTGCTCGCTGTCGCCTTGACGGGGTTGGTCACTGGCGTGGCCGGGGTCCCAGGTGCGGCACGGCTCGTCTGGCTGGTCGGGGCGTCGGCTGTGCTCGGCGTGCGCGCGTGGGGCGGTGCGCAGAGACATGTGGCACGAGTGGCGGTGGGTTGCCTTACCTGTGCAGCCCTTTATATCGGTCTGATGCTCACCGGGTCTCGAGTCGCCGCGTCGCAAGTCGTCGCCTGGCTGTCAGCACGTGACGACACGCCGGTCGAGATCATGGCGGGTCCTCTTCCGGCCAACCCGTTCGTGCGTGATGTTGTGGTCGCAGATGACGAGCACTATCACTTCCTCGAGGTCGACTGGTGGCGAGATGAGCCGGTCCAGATAGCCAGCCCAGCCATTGAGCGGCGACCATCCGCTGATGACCCCGTCGTTGCCGCCGCCATTGCGGCGCCGCAGGTCCAGGGACTGATGAGGTGGATTCGGTTTCAGGCCTATGGCGTGGAGACTCTGCCTGACGGATACCGCGTCACCATCCGAGATGTGCGTTACGCGCGGCGCACGGCGCCCGGTCTCGGACACGCCATCGTCGAGCTGGACGAGGAGCTTCGCGTGAGAAGTCCTCGGTAGGCTAGTAGAGCACTAGCCTGGGTCGATCTCGGGGCGCGTCAGACCCGCACCGCAGAACTTGCAATGCGCGGCGTCCACGTCGTGCCCCTCAGACGCGCACTCGAGGCAAGCCTGGGTTGAGACGGGGCGCCGGTTGAACTGATGCGCGATCTCGACAGACATGATTCCGGTCGGAACGGCGATGATGCCGTAGCCAAGGATCATCAAGAAGGCGGCGGCAATCTGACCGCCTGGGGTCACCGGAGCGATGTTTCCATACCCAACGGTCGTCATCGTCACGATCGCCTAGTACACCACGCGTGGAATGCTCGTGAATCCAGCCGCCGGTCCTTCGATCAGATACATCAGCGTCCCGGCCACGACGGCGAGCGAGATGACCGCCACGAGAAAGACGGTGATCTTAGAACGACTACCCTTCAACGCCTGCTGAAGAGCCGTGGCCTCGGACAGGTAGTGCCGAAGCTTGAGTACGCGAAAAATCCTCAGCAGCCTAAAGACGCGGATGACGAGTAATGACTGCGCACCCGGGAAGAGAAGGCTGAGAAAAGTGGGGAGTATCGACAGAAGATCGACGACACCGAAGAAGCTCACAGCGTAGCGAAGCGGCCGGCCGACGCTGAGAAGACGAGCCGCGTATTCGAGCGTGAAGAGAATGGTGAAGAACCACTCGAGGAGACCCAAGCCCGGGCCGAATCGGTCGCGAATCGTAGCCACGCTGTCCAGCATGACGACGGCGACGCTGACGACGATGGCGACCAGCAGCGCCACGTCGAAGGCCTTTCCGGCCGGCGTGTCGGCCTCGAAGACGACTTCGTGAAGTCGATCGCGCCAATCGCTCATCTGTCTCGTTGGCATAGGGGCTTCTATTCATGCCTCGGCTGTCACGCAGGCCATCGGCAGCCCTAGGTGGTAGATAATGCTGAGCTACACACCATGCGCGACATCACGGTCATCGGTGGTCTCACCCTCCTCGTGCTGGGCGGCACGGCCCTGGCGGGTGCGGTAGGCCAGGAAACGCCGCTGCCCATCCAAATGGAGGAGATCAAGGCAGGGCTTTATGTCATTACCGGTTCGGGCGGCAACGTCGCTGTACGTGTCACATCAGACAGCGTCGTGCTGGTCGACGACAAGTTTGAACGCAACCACGACGACATCGTGCAACTGGTGAGTCAAGTCTCCGACAGCCCCATCGCCTATGTGATCGGCACCCACCATCATGGCGACCACATGGGCGGGAATCCCGCCTTCGCTGCTCACGCGAAGATCATCGCTCACGCCAATGCCCGCGTGAACATGCTGACGGGCGGTCAATCTGCTGCGCCTCGGGTGGTGTTCAGACGGACCTCCTCTGTGTTCGTGGGCGACATCGAAATCAAGGCGCACCACTTCGGCCCTGGGCACACGAACGGCGACGCGGTGGTCGAATTTCCGGACCTTCGTACGATCCATACGGGCGACCTCGTCGTCGAGGGCACACCGTTCATCGACTACGCCAATGGTGGAAACACCAAGGACTGGGTCGAGACCCTCGGCAAGATTCTGGAGCTGGACTTCGACACCGCGATCCCGGGGCACGGACCGATCATGGTCAAGGCCGATGTGCAGCAGTTCCGAGACAGACTGGTCACGCTGAGAGCACGGATGTCACAGCTGATCGACAGCGGTGTGCCAAAAGAAAGCGTCTCGAGCCACCTCCACACCGTCGATCTCGATTGGCCGTTGGCGCCGGACGGACTGTTCGTGTCTCGGAGCCTGTCGGGGTTCTATGAAGAGATGACCGAGATGAGCGAAGTGGCGGACCCTGGTGAAGCACCGGCCACAACAACTGAAGACGAAACGGTCGAGACGCCGGACAACGCGCCTCCGCAGTAACTCCGTGACTAGTCGTCGTCCAGTTCAGCGGGACGCCAGAGATCGACCAGCCGGCCGTCGCTCGGCACACGCAGCTCCTTCCAGTGATCGATCTCGAGCCGGATGTGTGCGAGTCCAGCCGTGGGCATTGGCTCCGGCTCTGAGAGCCCCGTGAGCCGACCGACAAGCTCCTCCATCCCAGGGTTGTGCCCCACGACGAGCACCCGTTTCGCCTCGGCGCCGGCCAGGCGGACGACGTCAACGATCGTCTCGGGATCGGCAAGGTAGAGGCTCGGCTCCAGCTGTACCGCCGTGTCGAATTCACCCCAGTTGGCCACCTCCTCGGCCGTGCGTTGTGCCCGTTTGGCAGTAGAGCTGATGATCACTCCTGGGGTCAGCAGTTTCCGTTGCAGAAGGCGGCCCACCCTCGGCGCATCGCGTTCTCCGCGCTTGTTCAGCGGCCGGTCGTGATCGGAGAGGCCGGAGTGCTTCCAGCTGGACTTGGCGTGACGGAGGAGAAGCAGCGTACGCACGAAATATTCTCGCTCAGAACGACCAGCCGGGAAAGAGCAGGACGGTAGAATAGGGATGTGCTGTTGCTGGTCCAGCTCCTGGACGTCTACTCACTCATCGTATTCGGATCGGTCATCGTGTCCTGGATTGGGCTCCCGCCAACCCACGCGGTCGTTGGCTTCCTGACGTCGATGACCGAGCCATTCCTAGCCCCAATCCGACGGGTGATGCCGGACATGGGTGGTCTGGACTTTTCGCCGATGGTGCTGCTGATCGGTGTACGGATGGTCCGCGGGCTCATCCTGAGCGCGGCGCTGACCTATTGACATCGCAGATTCTGTGCACCCTGCGTCGCGACGATATAATCCCCGGAACCGGTAAAGGAGACATCATGCGTTGGAAGCCACGGTTTCGCTGGGCCGTCCCCCTCCTCCTCGCGGGGCTCGTCGTCGGGCTCTGGACGGAGGACGCGGCGGCGCAGGATGCGGGCAATCTCTACGATACGGGGGTCGACCGGCGAATGGGCGAAGGGCACTTTCAGCGGCGGTGCTCTCGGTGCCACGGACAGGATGCCAAGGGCAACGATGAGACCGGCGCACCGGATTTAACCGGCAGATTGTCGAACGCCAACACCCGGGTTGGGATCTTCCGGATCATCCGCGATGGGATCGCCGGCACGGCGATGCTCCCGATCAGCGACGAGACGCCAGACCCGAACGTCTGGCAGCTCGTGACCTACATCGAGTCTCTAAGGACGGACCCGGCGAACATCAACCTCCCAGGGTCAGCCTCTTCGGGCCGCCAGGTCTACGACGGCAAGGGCGAGTGCGCGAGTTGCCATATGGTGAACGGTACGGGTGGGCGTCCCGGCCCCGACCTCTCAAGAGTGGGCGAGCGGCGAGACCCCGATGAGCTGAAGACCGACCTGACAGACCCCGACAAAGATCTCGCACCGCGTTGGTGGACGATGCGGGTCACCCGTCAGGACGGGTCTGTGGTGCAGGGACTTCGCATGAACGAGGACACGTTCACGTTGCGAATCATTGACGATGACGACAACCTCTGGTCCTTCGTCAAGAAGGACATCCGTTCCTACGATCGCATCCAGGACTCGACGATGCCGAACTACGGACCGACATTGAGCGCGAGCGACATAGACGACCTGGTCGCCTATCTCTTCTCGCTGCGGAAGGAGAGCTGAGACTCATGAAACGACTTGCGATCCTGGTTTTGGTACTCGCGTCTGGGACGCTGGTCCTGGGACAGGACGACACCCCCAGGACGGGCTCGTCGACGCCGGCCTTCTCGCCGGTGACCTGGGACCGACTCGTCAACGCGGCTGACGAGCCAGAGAACTGGCTCATGTACTCTGGCACCCTGGACAGCCAGCGGTTCAGCCGACTCGATCAGATCAACGCGGGCAACGTGGACGACCTGGAGCTGAAGTGGGCGTACCAGATTCCGCAGATCGATCGTGCCGAGACGGTGCCCTTAGTGGTCGACGGCATCATGTTCGTCACCGAAGCCCCCAGCAACGTCGTGGCGCTCGACGCCGCGACCGGCCGGCAGTACTGGCGCTACAACCACGAGCTGCCTGACGATCTGCGGCTCTGTTGCGGCCGCAACAACCGGGGCGTCGCGATCCTGGGCGAGACGCTCTACATGAGCACGCTCGATGCCCAACTCGCGGCGATTGATGCGCGGACGGGCAACCTTCGTTGGGTCACTCAGGTCGCACCCTATCAATCTGGCTACAGCAAGACGGCAGCGCCGTTGATCGTCAAGGACCGAGTCGTTACCGGCATCGCGGGCGGCGAGTACGGTATCCGGGGTTTCGTTGATGCGTACAACCCGGAAACCGGCGCCCTCGACTGGCGCACCGATACCATTCCCGGACCTGACAATCCGGACGTCAAAACCTGGGCTGGAGAGTCGTGGCGGACGGGCGGGTCGGCAAGCTGGATCACCGGGGCCTATGACCCGGATCTCGACCTCGTGTACTGGGGCACCGGCAATCCCGGACCCGACTGGAACGGCGACGTGAGACTCGGCGACAACCTGTACTCAGACTCCGTGCTGGCCCTCGACGGTACGTCGGGCAACATGGACTGGTATTTCCAGTTCACCCCGCACGACGTGCACGACTGGGACGCCATTCAGGTGCCGATCCTCGCCGACATCGAGCACGAGGGCACGACCCGGAAGGTCATGATGTTCGCCAACCGGAATGCGTTCTACTACACGCTCGACCGCGAAACCGGGGAGTTCCTGGTGGGCAAGCCCTATGCGAAACAGACCTGGGCGGAGGGCCTCGACGAGAACGGTCGGCCGATCCGGCTCCCTGATACCTTTCCGACCGAGGAGGGCGTGGTCGTGTCGCCGTCGGTTGGCGGAGGAACCAACTGGTGGTCGCCAGCCTACAGCCCGCAGACCGGCCTGTTCTATGTCAACGCGTACGACGGCGAGGACCGGTATTTCAAACGGGACGAAGACTACCTGGAGGGTGAGAACTTCATGGGCGGGGGTGGCGTGAGGGTGGGACCGAGCGAGACCTATCAGAGCGCCATCCGCGCCATCGACCCTGCCACCGGCGACCGGAAATGGGAGTTCCCGATACAGCCCAGGTCGACGGCTGGAATCACGACGACAGCCGGCAACCTGGTCTTCAGCGGCTCGGTGGACGGCTACTTCTTCGCGTTGAACGCCGAGACCGGCGAGGAGCTCTGGCATATGTCCGTCGGCCAGAGGGTTCACGCCGCTCCCATGACGTACGCCGTCGACGGCAAGCAGTACGTCACCATCGCCGCTGGCAACGTCATCTTCACCTTCGGGCTCCGCGACTAGTGGAGTGTCCTCGCGACCCGTAGCGAACCTCGTATGATCGCCGCCCTCCTGGACGGTGCCCGTCGGGTCGCCAGCGCGCCCCTACTCATAGCGGGGTTCTATCCGGTCATCGTCGTCACCGTGGTGACAGCGGTGCCACTAGGACTCGTCATCCCGGATTCCGTCGAATCACACCTCGGAAGCAGTGTCGCTGCCGACGGGGTAGGGTCCGGCATCGAGCCGACCTGGTGGGAGGAGTTCCAAACGCAGTCAAGCGGTGTCGCGCGCACGCTGCAACCGCGAACCCTTGGATTGGCGGCGGTGCTCGTGAACCTCGGTGAGCTGCTCGACGCCCAACCCCTGGACGGCTCGGTCGTCATGGCTGTGGCAGCGCACCTGATCGTCTGGGCATTTTTCCTTGGGGGACTGCTGGACCGCCTGGCCCGCCAGCAGCGGGTCGGCAGCGTCGGGTTCCTTGCGGCCTGCGGCGTCTACTTCTTCAGGTTCTGCCGCCTGGCGGTTCTGGCCGCGGTTGTGT
>Ga0310123_10000436_pt1 | contig 37441 bp, 34 predicted proteins | sample CB6_AW_1057_MG_FD_203505 | JGI IMG/M metagenome (GOLD analysis project Ga0310123, IMG submission 203505) | Marine microbial communities from Western Arctic Ocean, Canada - CB6_AW_1057 | ecosystem: Environmental > Aquatic > Marine > Oceanic | place: Canada: Western Arctic Ocean | collected... | reverse complement strand
GTCCGGTGCGTTAAAGCCGACGTCACCTTGATCGAGACGATAGGGGTTTTCGACACCGAACATCATGTCGCGAATCCGCATAATGCCCGAAAACGGAATGGAGTCGAGGCGCTCGCCCATTCACTCAGGGTGGCACACTGTGCTAGGTCTTGGCAAACCCGATGTTTAATATTTTTAGCATTCTCAACGGCCGCAAAGTCGTAGCGGCAGCGGTGATCGGTTATCCTTACGGTCTCGAAACGCTCCCTGAGTTTTTTGGGAGACCTCGCTGTCCAACCGATGAGCGCCGATCCGATTTCCATACTGAGCGCCGTACCGGCGATTGCGCTAGGGCATTATCCGACTCCAGTGGAGGAATTGAACGGCCTACGCGCTGCCCTAGGCGGCGGGCCGCGGCTTTTCGTCAAACGAGATGATTCCATCGGATTCGCTTTCGGTGGTAACAAGATCAGAAAACTTGAGTTGGTGTGTGCGCGGGCTCTGAATGAGGGCGCCGATACACTCATTACTGCCGGTGGTGTGCAGTCGAACCACGCACGGGTGACAGCGGCAGTCGCGGCTCGTCATGGTCTACGTTGTCTACTCGTGGCGAATGGTGTGCCGCCGGATAAGCTAACGGCAAATGCATTACTCGACGGGCTGTTTGGTGCCGAGGTTCAGTACGTTAAATCTCGTGAAGACCGGTCGCCCGCGATGGTGTCAGCAGCAGCACATTTGGTCGCGGCTGGCCGGCATCCCTACGTGATTCCCGTCGGCGCCTCAACTCCACTAGGAGCGCTGGGATACGTTCGGGCCGTGGGTGAGTTGGTTGATCAGGTGACGCCGCCCGACGTAATCGTCCACGCCAGTTCATCGGGCGGAACCCAGGCTGGTCTTGTGGCTGGGTGCCGCCTTTACACGCAACGCACACAAGTTATCGGTGTCAGTGCTGACGATTCAGCTGAATCATTACGCCAGACGATAGCGACACTGATTGCAGGAATCGAGACGATCCTTCAGCTCGCACCGGGTTTGCTGTCTAATGGCCCACCTCTAGAGGTAGAGGAGGAATTTTGTGGTGATGGCTATGGTATTCCCACTGAGGCGTCACGCGAAGCGCTCGATCTACTAGCCCGCCGAGACGCCATTCTGCTGGACCCTACCTATACGGCTAAAGCGATGGCGGCGCTCATCGCTTACGTACGAGAAAGCCGGTTTCGGGATGATCAAACGGTGCTTTTCTGGCATACCGGTGGCCAAGTGAATCTGTTTGCCTAATGCGAATTCTGATACATTGGCCCTATCGTTCCTCCAGCTTGTCTCACTTCGCCGTTGAGTTGATTAAATCTAAGGGCAACGGACGGGTGAAAACTCTATTGACGGGAGTCGTCGTCGCTGGGTTCGCGGCGACTGTGTTTACACAGTCATTAACGCTTGATGAGTTGCTATTTCGAGCAAGTCAGTCCGTCGTCGCTTATGAGCGAGTGTTTTCGAATGCCGTTGCCGAAGAGCAATACGTACAGCGGATTCTCCGATTTAATGGAACATTACGCCGCCAGCGGGATTTACGGTCCGACATGCTACTCGTGCAGCTACCGGGGGCCGTTTCGTGGTTCGGATTCCGTGACGTTTTCGAAGTCGACGGGAAGCCAGTGCGTGATCGTGACGAACGCTTACAGAAGCTGTTCCTTGGCGAGGCACGGCCAGCTGTGGAGCAAGCCACTACACTTACGCGGGAAAGCGCTCGCTATAACATCGGTGAAGTCGTTCGCACGGTGAATTTGCCGACAATTGCGTTAACGTTCCTTCACCCGCTCAACCAGCACCGGTTTGACTTCAAGCGTGTGGATGAGGAAATGATTGATGGACGGCCCGTCTGGGTCGTGCAGTACAGTGAACAAGCGCAACCGACATTTGTCCAGATTCCTGCAGGCGATATGTTCGCCCGCGGTAGATTTTGGCTTGATGTTGAAACAGGGGACACTTTACGTAGCGAGTTGGTGCTCGGCACGTCCCGCAGTGAGCTCCTGACGACGATCGTTGTCGATTATCGCCAGCACGAAGCATTCCCGTCTTGGGTACCGCATTCGATGCGTGAAATTTATGAGCGGCCACTTGAGTCCAGGTCCGAGTCGATCGAGGCGACGGCCACTTATTCAAACTTTAGGCAATTCGGTGTGGAGACCAAGGAATCGGTGAGGGTGCCAAGATGACGTTGGTTACCAAGCTGATTGGTAATGGCGCTGTATGTTATGGCGAGAGGCGACAATAGTAGTTTTCGGGCTGACTATGGGTTCTGCGGTAGCGGGTGGATGGGAATTACCAGGCTCGGCTGGTGATTTTCCAGATCCAGTTGTCAGAGGTGGAGACAAAGCGGCCGACCGCCCGTATCTGCTAGAGCGGGTCGGTGAAGCGGCAGTTGTTCAGCTTTATGCCGACGGGTTCGAGAGCTTGCCTCTCGACCAGCGCATCCTGGTCTATCACCTCTACCGGGCCGCTCTCGCTGGTCGTGACATCTTTTACGATCAACGGTACGTGCACAACCTTGAGATGCGAGAAGTACTCGAGCAGATCCTGACTCATGCTGATGGCGTGGACCCGGACACTCGCGCCGAGATCGAGCGCTACACCAAGCTCTTTTGGATTAACACCGGTCCCTACAACAATTTGACAGCCAGGAAGTTCGTTCTTACGTGCACCGAGGAGGCCTTTCTTGCCGCTGCTCAAGCAGCTGTCGATGAAGGCGCGAGATTTCCCACACAGGACGGCGAGACGCTGGACGTCATGCTGACGCGCATGTTGCCTCTTTTTCTTGATCCATCGGTTGATCCGAGCGTGACAACTAAAACACCAGATTTGGAAGAAGACATTCTAATCGCGAGCGCCAACAACCTCTACGTGGACGTCACAATGGACGACCTTGACAGTTTCACGGAACAGTACGCCTTAAATTCACGTCTTGTAAAACGCGGGGACCATGTTGTTGAGGAGGTTTACAAGCTCGACGGAAAATACGGCGAGCATATTTCTCAAATCATCAAGCACTTGGAAGCCGCGATTCCATATGCCACTGAGTCGATGGCCAAAGCACTCAACGCCTTGATTCGGTTCTACCGTACTGGAGAAGACGCCGACCGCAAAGCTTATGACATCGCATGGATCCAGGACGACGCCTCACCCATCGACACCATTAACGGGTTCATCGAGGTGTACATGGACGCCCGTGGTACGAAAGGGGCGTGGGAAGCGTTGGTCTACTACGTTAATCAGGAGAAAACTGCGGAGATCCAAGTTCTCGCTGACAATGCTCAATGGTTTGAAGACCGAATGCCATGGGACCCGAAGTATCGGAAGAAGGGTGTCCGTGGTATTACGGCCAACGCCATTGATGTCGTCATTGAAACCGGCGAATCAGGGCCGGTGACCCCGATTGGCATTAACTTGCCAAATGATCAGAGTGTTCGGGAGGAGCACGGGAGTAAATCAGTGTCACTCTCAAATGTAGTGGAAACCTATGAACAGGCAACACCGTCCGGATTTCGCACGGAATTCTCCTGTACCCCCGCCGAGGCCACTCGTGCTGAATGCTGGAGCAGGACTGTTGGTGAACTCACCACAAATATGCATGAGGTGATTGGACACGCCTCGGGTAGGCTGGCAGATCACCTTAACGGGAATCCGCAAGCTGCGTTGAAGGAGCAGTATTCCGCACTTGAGGAGAGCCGAGCAGACTTAGTGGCGCTTTACTTTCTCCCTGATCCGAAGCTGGCCGAATTTGGACTTGTACCAGTAGAGCACCACAACGAAATCGTACTGGCAGGGTACGAAAGTTATGCGCGGAACGCTATCACACAGCTTCGGCGTGTCCGGAAAGGGACACAGCTCGAGGAGGATCACATGCGCAACCGCCAGATGATCGTCAGGTGGTTAATGGACAACACGACCGCTATCGAAGAACGTGTGCATAACAGCAAGACTTTTTACGTGATTACTGACGTGACTGTGTTCCAACAGGGGGTAGGTGAACTGCTCGCGGAAGTACAACGGATCAAATCCGAGGGTGATTACGAGGCGGCGAAATGGTTGTTTGAGACCTACGGGATCCATTTTGATGCAGACCTCCGTGATCAGGTCGTCGAACGCGTGGACGCGTTAAACCTTCCATCCTACTCGGGTTTTGTGCAACCAAAACTCGAAGCAGAACGGGACGCTGACAACACAATTATCGATGTGACCATCTCCTATCCGCAGGACCTTATGACCCAGATGCTCGAGTACTCTGGAAATGCTGTCGGGATGGTGCGTCCTGGAGGTCTTCACTAATGAGTTTTTTGTCGAATCAACTCTCGCGCGTGTTTGTGGCTTGCGTCCTTGCTGCCGTGGTTCCTGTGATCGGCATGCCGGTCGAGTCGGCGGCTCAGGATTCGTCGGTGGAAACCCTTACTTTTCGCCAAGCCATGCTAGTGGCTGAAGATTCCCGCGCGACGGATCCAGTCAGTCTAGCGACGCTCCTGACCGGCATCGAGAGTCCAAACGAAGAGATTCAGAAGATTGCAGTGCGTGCCCTTGGGCGGCTGGAGCGCTTCGACCTGAGTAATCGGATCGCCAGACTACTCGAGGCCGATCAGCCAGCCGTGCGGCGCGAGGCCATCAACGCTCTCGGCCAGAGCCTGCAGCGTGGTGGTGACCTTTCAGTTTACGTGTCAATGCTGCTTGCTCGGCTCAAAGAGGAGAAAGATCCTGAGGTGCAAGGTGTCGTCGCCGAGACGCTCGGGCGATTACCATATCTGGATTCTCAGACACTGCAGCGTGTGGAATTAATGCTGGGGTCGTTCGTAAGTTCTGTGGACCCCGCTGTTCGTCTCGGAGCCGTTGATGGTCTTGAAGCGATAGCTAGGTTGCGGGGTGATCAAACGCCGCTGGCGGATCAGACAATTGCGCAGCTCCTTGTAGTCTTGACTACTTCAGGCAGTGATGAGAAGGCCTTACGGACTCGGCGGCTCGCGTTGGCAGCTTTAAATGCCAGCGGGTCAGCCGATGTAGGGACTATTTCTGCGGCGCTTGATGATAGTGACGCACAGACGCGTCGACTAGCTACGCTGGCGCTGCTTGATGCTAACGACCTGTCTGAGAGGGAATTGCTGATTGAGAAGGCACTAACCGACAAGTCCGCGATGGTGCGGCTCGATGCTTTGGTTGCGTATGGCAAACACGGTCGGTTAAGGGGGTGTAATTCGCTCGTCGAAGCTGTCGAGGATCAGAACTCACATGTTTCTCTCCGGGCGCTGGACCTACTTGGCGAAGGTTGTCCCACGGGTCCGTCACCAACGAGCTTTGTCGCGAGCATTGCTGGTGGGCTCAACAGGGATGGTGATTGGCATCGGCCGGTACACGCCCTGGTCGCACTGGCTAAACTCAATCAGAACCGTGCAGTTGGTTTGCTACCGCGATTCGTTGAGCATCCGGTCTGGCAAGTCAGGATGTATGGAGCGCGAGCTGCCACACAGTTAGGTCCCGCCAGTGGCGCGATACTCGCCGAGCTGGCTGACGATCCGAATGCCAATGTACGCGGGGCGGCACTGCGCGGTCTTGTGGCACTGGAAGGGCACGCTGCCGACGACGTTCTGTTGCAGGCGCTGGCCAGCGATGACTATGGCCTATTACGCACGGCGGCTAACCTACTCGAAGGAAGCCCAGATCGGCGCACGCCAACGATTTTACTTTCGACATTGGCTAGGCTTACTGCATCGGCTAGGGATACGTCACGCGATGCACGAGTGGCAATTCTCCAGCGCGTTAAGGAATTAGGTTCGCGACGCAACGCCGGGGTGCTGCGACCGTACCTGGAGGACCCCGACCCCCGAGTAGCCGCTACGGCAGCCGAAGCGTTATCCGACTGGACCGGCCAGACGGTTTTAGCGAGGACATCCCGTTTACGGACTGGAACAACGCCATCACTTGAAGCCGTGCTCGATCTTATTGGTGCCCACGTCCGGATGGTGAACGGTGCTGAGTTTCAACTCACACTATTTTCCGAAGAAGCACCCGCGACGGTCGAACGATTTTCTCAGCTTGCACGGAAGGGTTACTACGACACGTTGACTTTTCACCGTGTGGTCCCGAACTTTGTGATCCAGGGCGGGAGTCCCGGCGCCAATGAATTCATGGGGGACGGTCCCTACATGCGTGACGAACTAGGCCTTCGTCCGCACGTCCGCGGTGCAGTCGGAATCTCCACCCGCGGTCGTGACACCGGCGACGCCCAGATCTTCATAAATCTCGTGGACAACCCTCGACTTGATCACAACTTCACAGTGTTCGCGCAGGTCACCACTGGCATGGACACAGTGGACGCCATCCTTGAAGGGGACGCAATCGATCGGATTGAGATTATTGAGCGTTAATTTCAACACTCGGGACCACTGTTTACGGCGAGCCGTCTCGCTTGGGTCAGCAGGAAGTGGTCGTGGTTCCTGATGACTATTAACCGATTACCTCATCAAAACCAGTTGTATGCATAAACGTCGTAGGTGGTTGAAGTTGGCGGATTTCGGTCAGCTGGGTTCCTAGGTACACATATACAATGACCGCCTGACGAAAATGGGAACACCTCACTTCGGTGTGTCGTATTGGCTCGACCGGTTGCCCCGCCGCCGTCCGTCCTACCCTCGGTATCGTGGTCAGAACGACGTCGACGTTGCGATTGTCGGCGGTGGGATGGCAGGCTGTGCGACCGCGTACGCACTGTCGACGGCGGGTGTGCGCGTTTGCCTCTTCGAAGCAGCTCGAATCGGTCAAGGCGCAATCGGTTCGAGTACAGCACTCGTCATGCAGGAACCCGACGTCGATTTTCAGGATGTACTCGACGCGCACGGCCTTCGCGCGGCCCGCACGATTTGGAGAATGACGCGCCGTGGTGCACTGGATTTTATGGCGGCCATCCGTCGACTCAGAATACCGTGCCAACCGGAGGCGCAGGATTCGATCTATTTTGCGAGCGACCCTACGGGGGTGCTGCGACTACGCCGCGAACTAGGGTTGCGTAAAAAGGCCAGGCTGGAGGCTCGCTGGCTCACGGTCGAGCAGCTACGGCGCGAGGCAAATGTGGAAGCCGAAGGCGCTATTCGTGTCGCGGGCAATGCACAGGTTGAGCCACTGCGTACCTGTTTCGGCTTTGCGGCCGCAGCGGTGAAACGAGGTGCCTTTATACACGAACGATCGCCCGTCGAGCGTATCGGGACTGGACGCGAGCATGTCGAACTGCGGACCACGGGCGGGACAGTTCGCGCTGATCGAGTCGTCATTGCGACCGGGCATCCGGGCCCCCTGTTTAAACCATTAGCGCGGCATTTTCGCGTGGCGGAAACTTACGCGGTTGCGACCCCACCGCTAGGTGCTCGGATTCGAGCCGGCCTTGGCCGGCGTCAAGCAATGCTGTGGGACACCGCTGAGCCGTATCACTATTTACGCTGGACGCGAGATGGGCGGATCCTCTTTGGCGGTGGTGACCAATCCCAACCACATCCGAGATCTCGTGAGAGGGTACTCGTGCAGCGTACAGGGCAACTTATGTACGAGTTATCGGTGTTATATCCGGTAATCTCTGGTATTCAGCCTGAGTACGCGTGGTCGGGCCCCTCAGTGACCACAGGTGATGGACTGCCCTACATTGGGCCTCATCGGAACTATCCGCGGCATCTCTTTGCACTCGGTTTTGGCGGTAGTGGGCTCGCGCAGGGATTCTTAGCGTCGCGTATCCTATTGCGGCACTACCTTGGTGGGACCACGAAGGACGATGATCTCTTTGGCTTCGCTCGGTGATCTGTCATACGAGTCGCCGTGCTGGCTATTGAGTCGCATCCTGACGACAACGAAGTCAGCATCGGCGGTACGTTTTGGTGAAGCATCCGCATACAGGTGACAGGGTTGGCCTGCTGAGCGCCGAGGAGCCGACGCTGTCGTGAACATTGGCATCGTTGCTACCGAGTTAGGGTGCGCGCTCGCCGCGCGCGGGCATCAGGTGCGGCTGGTCAGTAGCGAGTTGCCGTTCCGCTTCGGTCAATACCATCCTAGTCTGGGCTTTCATCCAGTGCAGGCGCCTGTCTATCCGCCGCTTTGAGAGCCTCAGTACCTCCTGTCGCTTGCCAACAAGCTCCTGCAGGTGTCGCGCCAGTTATGGAGGCGATGGCCGAGAGCGGTGTGGCGCTCCTGACCGACGATTTCCTATACTGGCGGACGGGTTCCAAGCTGGGCGTGACGTGGTGCGCCGGAGGTTCTGTGCCGGCGCGGTTGTGCCGCGTTACGAGGACTATTATCGTGAGATCGTCGAGCACGCGGAATGACCAGCGTGAGGTATAGTCGGAGGACTCATATGATTTGGCGATTTTGTGCGCTCGTCCTGTATGTCGGTTGGTTTGCTCTGTCGCCGGTGTATGCCCAGATGCAGGTTCGGCCGGTGGCCGGCCAGGAGGGCTACGTTGGTCTTGGTCTGCTTCTTCGTAAGCTCGAGACCGTTGGCACTTTCATGATGGCGACAGCGCACCCAGATGACGAGAATAACGCGTTGCTGGCCCTACTGAGTCACGGTGAGGGCATACGAACCTCTCTTGTATCGGCGACCCGCGGAGATGGTGGCCAGAATGAAATCGGTGTGGAGTTATTATGCATTAGCGGTCCTTCGGACTGAGGAGCTTCTCGCTGCACACCGGTTCGATGGTGCCGAGCAGTACTTCACGCGCGCGGTGGATTTCGGCTATTCCTTCAGTATTCAGGAAACTTTCGAGCGATGGGGTCGTGAAGAGATTCTCGGCGACTTTGTCAGGATGATCCGTACTCTGCGGCCGGATGTCATCACTGGAATGCAGGTCGCTGGACAGGGAGGCGGACAGCACCATCAAGCTTCAGCAGTTTTGGCACGCGAAGCCTTTCATGCGGCGGCTGATCCGAAGCAGTTTCCTGAGCAAATAGCGGAAGGCCTCCGGCCGTGGCAGGCCAAGAAGTTCTACTTCAGCGACGGGTTCAGGTTTCAGAACGATCCACCCGACACTGACCCGAGCGGCCTTGAATCGATCGACCTAGAAAGTTATGACCCGTTGCTCGGGCGCACGTACGCGGAGATCGGAAGTGAGGCGCGGAGCATGCACAAGTGTCAGGGGATGTCGCAACTCCTGAGACTGCCTGGCGACGCGCGAGCACGGTATGTGTTAGCCGAAACGGCTAATGAAACCCGGAATCTTGTTGGTGGTGATGTACCGCTCTTTGGGGGAATCAACACCAGCGTGAGCGGATTGACGCAGTACATAGTGGCCCAGGTACCCCGTGCTCTCAGGGTCGCCCTGACCAACATCGAGCGGCACGCGCGCGAGGCGAGACAGCAGTTTAAGCAATCCGGAATCGATGCGACCCGGCAGTCCATCGTGGACGGGCTGGTAGCTGTCAGGAACCTCCGTGGACGGTTAGAGAAATTGGGTCTTAGCGACGGCGCGGTGTATGAAATTGATTTTCGGCTAAAAACGAAAGAAGCTCAGTTTGAGCGGGCGGTGATTCTTGCGCACGGTCTGCGAGTCGCGGCGGTGGCTGAGGACGGTGTCGTTGTTCCGGGTCAGCCGGTGCGCGTGTCAGCTTTGGTAGCCAATCGAGGCGAAGTTGACGTGGCTGTGCACCACGTGTCGTTCGCGGGGCTTGGCAGCAATGCAGGTGGTTGCGTCGAGGAAGTCGTACCCGCCGGTGACATGTATAACTGCGACTCATCTTTCACTATACCGGTCGATGCCGAGTTTACAACGCCCTACTTTTCGCAATTGCCTGATGCTGCACGTTACAACTTTGAGGATGCGGCTCCCTTCGGGGTACCGTTTGAGCCGACGCCGTTCCACGTGACGTTTACGATCGAATTCTTGAGTGAACGAGTGGACGTGCGCGTCCCGGTTGAATACCGCTACGAGAAAGAGATTTTTGGTGGCGAGAAGCGTATGGAGTTGAACGTGGTGTCGCGCTTGTCCGTTGAGATGTCGCCTGAGATCGTCGTAGCCCCGGTGCCGGCCGGAGAAGTGGTGCGGCGAGAGATTCGGGTTATCGTCTCGAATCGTGGCCCGAGGTCGACCGAAGCGATTGTCGAGCTTGAAATGCCGCCCGGGTGGCGGTCGGAGCCAGAGCGAGTTTCGATTACGTTCTCGCACGAAGATGAAGAACGTGCGGTCCGCTTTTTTGTAGGTTTACCGATTGGTCTGCCGGCTGGCGATTATGTGATCAGATCGAGAGTGAGCAGCGCTGGCGCGATCTTTGACCAAGGGTTTCAGGTCGTCGAATACCCGCACATCCAGCCACGCCATTTGATGACGGCGGCCGAGACAAGTATCAAGGTAATTGATTTACGGGTAGCTTCGGGCCTACTTGTTGGGTATGTCATGGGCGCCGGTGATCACATGCCGGTTGCGATCGAACAGCTGGGAGCTCAGGTGGAACGGCTCAGCGGAACAGATCTCGCGTGGGGCAACTTGACCCGCTACGACCTCATTATCACGGGCGTGCGTGCTTACGAACTGGATGCCAACCTACGTGCACACAACGACCGCCTGATGAACTACGTTGAGAACGGTGGGACGGTCATTGTGCAGTACAACAAAGTCGGCTTCAATGATGCGCAGTTCTGGCCATACCCAGCTCGTGTCAGTCGGAACCGTATCACCGATGAACGGGCGCCGGTCGATGTGCTAGTACCGGATCATCCGTTGTTCAATGAGCCTAATACCATCGATTCGACTGTCTGGGACGGGTGGGTTCAAGAACGAGGGTTGTATTTTCTTGGCGAACGCGACCCGCAGTATATGGACCTAGTGGCGATGGAAGATCCCTTTGAATACAACCCTGGGGTGAAGAGGGGTGCGCTCGTTGAGGCTCGGGTCGGGCAAGGTCGTTGGCTCTATGTGGCGTTGGGACTGTGGCGTCAGCTACCGGCAGGTACGGAGGGCGCCTACCTCCTGCTCGCTAACCTGATCAGCCTGTCAAATTCCCCATAGCCCGAGGTGTGGTCGTTACTGCAAGATCGCGGCGAGTGCTTGGCTGATTGTTGAAAAGTTGAATCTAAAGCCGAGTTTCAGCGCGCGGGACGGTTGGACACGTTGCCCCCCCAACAGCAGTGCATCGGCCATTTCGCCGAGCGCAAGCCGCAACGCGAATGCTGGTGCGGGCAGCAGGCTCGGTCGGTGGAGAGCACGGCCGAGCGCCTTCGAAAATTCCGAATTTGTCACGGGTTCAGGCGCCGTTGCATTAAAGACGCCTGTTACTTTCTCTGTCACAAGGGCCCACCGCACGAGGTCCACCCAGTCGGCATAATGAATCCACGACATATACTGCCGGCCGGATCCAAGCGGTCCCCCGACGAACATCTTAAACGGCGGAAGCATCTTCTGTAGTGCACCGCCGGTTCGATCAAGCGCGATCCCAGTACGTAGGATCACCAGTCGCTCGATGGCACCTTCCGCCTTGCGCGCTTCATCTTCCCAATCGATACAGCACTTGGCCATAAAGTCGTTACCGGGAGCGGAGTCCTCGATTAACTCCTCGTCACCTCGATTACTGTAGTAGCCGATTGCCGACGCGTTGACCAATGTCGCCGGTGGGTCACTGGCAGCCTGGATTGCGCCCACAACTGACCGCGTGCCAAGCACTCGGCTGTCGCGGATACATGCTTTCTGTGCAACCGACCAGCGTTTGGCGGCGATAGGTTCTCCCGTAAGGTTAACGACCGCTGTGGCTCCGTCGATGAGTCTTGCCCAAGAACCGATCCCATCGGTACCGTCTGGTTGCCAACCAGCGTTAGTTAAACCCGGTAGGTCCACACCCGATTCATGCACAACTACGCCGGGCTGCAATGACCGCGTCAATACGACAACTTCGTGGCCATCCTGCAACAATGCCTTACTGAGCGAACGTCCGAGTAGCCCGGAACCACCGGGAATCACGACCTTCATTCCTTGCCTTTGTCTAGCGTCAGAAAATCCAAGTCATCAAGGCAATGGTTTTTGGAGTTAATGGCTGGTGTTGGTGGCCGTGCCCACTCGTCTTGATCAGGATTGAACCAGTTGAAATGAAGCGACCCAAGGACGCCAGTCGTTTTAGGAAACCAGTACTCGACCGGAACCGTGCCCATGATTCCCTCGTAGAAAATTGTTACCGGCTCATTGAGGTCAACAATACCCTCGAATGCGACAACAGCCTCCGCAGTTAGTCTTGGCACGCCTTGGAGCACAGTCGTTGGTAGGTCTAGCTCGATGCTGTCAACCACATTGTATCGGCGGTCGCTTTGGATCATGTAGAGTCGGTCGAGTTGGAACAGGTGAAGCGCCGAGCCTTCGGCGCCGATCCAGAATACGTGACGATTCTCGCCGTTGGTAAGCTCTGGTGTCAGGGTTTCAAACGAAGCGCCCAACGTGCACTGGCCGAGCGATGCCGGGCTTACGTAGATCAACCACATCCTAAGTCCAGCCATACTCGGGTCACTTATTGTTAAGTCAATGACACTTTCGTCTGCGCGCAGTTGCTTCCACGAAGGGCATTGTGCGCTCATGTTATTTGGGTACATGGTGAGGAGTGCACAGGTCAGTAGAAAGCGCGATGCGGTGGAGGGCAAACCGGTCACGGCCGCTCATTCTCGGGGTCCGCGAGATGCGCCCGGACCACCCGCCGCGCTGTCTTCCGGATTACACGGGTCGCGCTCGACACTGTGATCGTTGCCGTAGTTACACCATCGACGTCTTCACCTACACGGAATCGGTCGAGTACGCTTTTGCCCGCGAACTGAGCGGCGAACTCCGGCAGCTCAATCGAAAAATATCCATATGGTTCACGATGAGAGATTAGTCTGATTCCACGTAATGTACCCGAAGTATCCATGCCAACAAGCATTTCGATAGGGCCTTCATATCCGCGTTCGAGGGGTTCGACATCGATCGTCGAACCTACGAATCCGATCAAGCGCTCGTTGTCGACATCGCCTGCGAATACCTTGATGTGAGCAGGCACGCCAGTTCTTCCTGAGAAGCGCGAGGCTTCGGGAAACAACCCACTTAGATGTACCTCGAGTCCTCGAATCGATGATTGCAACCATGCGTCGACGCTTACGAGCGCCACTAGCAGCATTACCATCACTATCCAAAATTGAAACAAACGACTTCTGATCCCCGTCCAGGTCATAAGTAGGAAATTACGTGGGAACGCACCAACCCGAGACCGTCGGAATCGGACTTGCACCAGAAACTCTATCGGTCTACTTCACTAACCATGCTTCACTTGACTATGTTGGTGAGGCCACACGGTTGTGAGGTAGGCTATCCGCTGGGTGTCGGCGGTGTCAACGAAAGGGTTAGAGAAAATGCGAGCGAAACGTCCCAATAATTCAACACTGGATAGCCAATCCTTCCGGGTGGCGGGTGTCGTAACCGCTATCTTTGTCGCCTCCATCACGGCGTTGGCCCCGTTGTTCGCTTCGGGTGAGCAACGCTTTGAGGTGTCATTTCCGTCGGAAGTACACGCGGGAGCACTGACTGGGCGGATCTATGTGATGATTTCTCGGACCGCTGAACGCGAACCCAGACTTCAGATCGGCCGCACTGGCGTTCCATTTTTTGGTCGGGATGTAGAGAATTTACTGCCGGGTGAGCCTGGCATTATCGATGCGACCGACCTCGGTACGCCGGTGGCCAGTCTACGCGATATCCCTTCGGGTGAATATTACGTACAGGCTTTCGTCAACATCTATTCTGAGTTTCGCCGTGCCGACGGCCATGTTGTCTGGATGCACGACGATCGATGGGAAGGTCAGCATTGGAATCGATCGCCGGGTAACCTTTACAGTGCTGTTGAGCGTGTGCGACTCGATCCTGAATCTGACACAGTTATCGCACTCAGCGCCGAGAACGTTATCCCGCCTGTTGTTGTACCGCCAGATTCCGAGTGGGTTAGACGCTTCAAGTTTCAGAGTTCGATGCTTACGAAGTTTTGGGGACGTCCGGTGTACTTGGGTGCGACGGTGCTGCTGCCGCGCGACTACGACAATTCAACGATCAGCTATCCGGTAAATTATATTCAGGGGCATTTTTCGCTGAACGCGCCGAATCGGTTTCAAGTTGGGGACGATCTGTATCGCGAGTGGATTCGCGACGACTTCCCTCGGATGATCTTGGTGACGTTTCAGCATCCGAATCCTTACTTTGACGACTCCTATGCGGTGAACTCGGTAAACTTAGGTCCATACGGTGATGCGATCCTCCAAGAGTTAATTCCTGAGATCGAAAAGCGGTTCCGAATTCTCGCGGAACCATACGCGCGCGTGCTTTCGGGTGGTTCGACGGGCGGCTGGGAGTCACTGGCACTACAGATCTTCCATCCAGAGTTTTTTGGCGGGACGTGGTCCTATTGTCCTGACCCAGTGACGTTTACTGATGTAGAGGGGATCAATATTTACGAAGATGTTAACGCGTTCTACAAACAGCACGAGTGGCGTCGTGTGCCGACCTCAAATACGAGAGAAATTACCGGCGAAATCCGTCTCACCTCGCGTCAGCGGAATCACTTCGAATTGGTTAATGGTACCAAGGGCCGCTCTGGTGAACAGCTCGACATCTGGTCGGCTGTGTTTGGCCCGATTGGTGATGATGGGTACTTTGAGCCCCTGTTCGACAAACGTACCGGTAAGATCAATTCTGCAGTGGCCGAGTACTGGCGGGACAATTACGATCTCTTACATTACCTTCGGCAAAACTGGGCTGAAGTAGGTCAAAAACTTGTGGACAAGCTCCACATTTATACCGGCACTATGGACAACTTCTACTTGAACAATTCCACGCGAGATCTTGAGTTGTGGATGAAGACAACTGAGAATCCCCACTATGAGGGGTTTTTTATGTATGGCGACGGCAAAGGGCACTGCTTTAGCGGGCCAGTGACGCGGGCCGCAAGGTTGCGTGAGATGGCGCAGTTCATCATGCGAAAAAAACCCGACGGTGCCACTACTCCGTGGTGGCGTTACTAAGATATAGATCCCTCAGGCTTTTTGATCTACGCCTTCGCCCTTTGTTGGTGTAGCGGTGGGGGTTCGGCTTCCCGCGCGATCATTACCTCCGTGGATTTAATCAGTGCTGTGGCTGCACTCCCTCGACGGAGTTTGAGGGCCGAAACCGCGTCACGCGTGATGATAGCTGTCAATACTTGATCGCCGACCCGTAGCTGCACCTGTGCCAACAATCCTTCCATGCGGATTTCGTCGACGATCCCGCGCAGCTGATTGCGTCCACTGACCGCAACGAGTGTCCCACTACCGATTGTTGAATTTTCTTTCGAAGTTGGTAGATGGCCCTGCTTGGCCAGTAGACGTTCAACCTCTACCTCAGCAACCCGATGGTGACCACCTTCAGTGCGTGTTGTTCGGACACTCCCCTTGAAAATCCACTGTTTTAGCGTGGAGTAGCTAACCCCAAGCCGTCCAGCTGCCTGTCTGACAGTCAACAACATATAAATCACCCTAAATCGATTGTTAAATCAATCTAAATGATATTAAAATGATTATCAATTTAAGGCAAGTCGATTTGATTCCTGGTGGATGAAAATGGCCAGATTTTCTTTTGTGAACACCTGTCTTCCCAAGGGTCAGTTATGTAACAAACACTGTTGCGGCGGTCCCCTTTCTTCGGAACCTTCGTGCTAGCGGGGGTTTTCCCAACCGCCGGGTTCATTGTGCTGGACCGCGTGGATGAGAACGACTAATGGCGGACGACGTTTGGCAAGTTGCTGTGTTTACGGTCACCATGGCGGTGGCTGCAACCTTGGTCATGTTGCCGCCTGGGATCGTGTTTGCCTGGTTGTTCGCGCGACGTCGGTTCCGTGGTTGCACTGCTCTTGAGACGCTGGTGATGTTACCACTGGTGATTCCACCGGTTGCGACCGGGCTCATCCTTCTCCGGCTCTTCGGCCGACGTGGGCTCTTCGGTCAGGTTGCAGAATCGGTGGGTCTCGAGCTCATATTCACCTGGAAGGCGGTCATCTTGGCGATGGCAGTCATGGGATTGCCGCTCCTTGTGCGTGCGGCACGCGCCGCGTTTGAACAAGTCGACCGACGTTACGAGCAAATAGCTGCGTCATTGGGTGCTGGACCGCTCAGAATTTTTTTCACCGTAAGCTTACCCTTGGCCGGCCGTGGTGTTCTGGCCGGTGTTCTACTGGCGTTCTCCCGTGCGGTCGGTGAGTTTGGGGCAACAGTGATGTTGGCTGGGAACATGCCAGGGTCGACCCGTACGATCGCGTCGGGAATTTATTTCTATACCGAGGTGGGGAATGATGCTGCCGTGACCAGCTTGATGTTGGTGTCGATCATGATTGCGTTCGGTTCCCTATGGTTCTCGAATCGTCTTGCGCAACCCTAACTTTGAAATGTCATTTTCGTTAACCCTTGAGTTCACGCTTCAGCAGGGTGAATTCTCAGTCGAAATACATGAAAGGATTGAAGCCGACGCGATTGCGCTCTACGGACCGTCCGGTGCAGGTAAGACGACGGTGCTTGAAGCCGTTGCGGGTTTGCGGCAGCCAGACAGGGGGCGTATTGCGGTGGGCGATAGGACGCTCTTCGGTTCAGAGAGCGGTATCGACGTGCCAGCACACCACCGTTGTATGGGCTACGTACCGCAAGAGGTGGCTCTGTTTCCGCACATGAATGTTCGGCAGAATGTGACTTACGGTGCGCATGGCGCGCCGACGGAAGACCTTGCCCGAGTTCTTGCTGTGCTTGATCTTGAGCCACTTGTCGAGCGGCGAGTGGAGCAGCTGTCAGGTGGTGAACAAAAACGCACAGGGATCGCTCGTGCCCTCATGGCGGGATCCCGGATGTTGTTACTAGATGAACCGCTTAGTGCACTTGACGTGGCACTGCAGCGGCGCGTAATGCAGTATCTCGTCCGCGTGCATGACGAATTCAAGATTCCAATGCTTTACGTGTCTCATCGAGCCGACGAAGTATCAATGCTCACTAACTGGGTAGTTCAACTCGACAACGGTCGCGTCGTGGCGAGCGGTCCTTCAGAGGACATTCTAGCGCGCGTGTAGTATTTGGCGGACCGACTAGTGGCTACAAATCTGATCACTGGAATCAGTGGCTGGTAAGTTCTTGAGTATGCTGTTGAACGAGCTCCCAAGCGCGAGCGACGTGCCGTTCAGCTGTCCGAATGTGGCCGATCGCGAGGCGGATCACGTAGCGGCCCTCCAGCTTACCCTGCGAAAGGAAAACCTCGCCAGACGCATTCAGTGCGTCAAGAAGCTTGATATTAAACTGTTCAAGTTCAGCTTCATCCGTGCCTATACCGACAGGCTTGGCACGGAAGCAGACGACACTAAAAGGTACCGGTGCCAAACGTTCGAAATCGTCGTGGGCGTCAACCCATCCCGCAAAGAGCCGTGCGAGACGCATATGCTCAGCCAGTCGTTGACGCATACCCTCAGCCCCGAAGTGGCGCAACACCATCCATAGCTTGAGCGCACGGAAACGGCGTCCGAGCTGAATGCCCGTGTCCATAAGGTTACGCACCTGGTCGGCTTCGGCAGTGCGGAGATATTCCGGAGTTAACGAGAACGCCGCCTTCACCATGTCCATCCGGCGCGAGAACAGAGCACTCAGGTCAATGGGCGTAAACAGCCACTTGTGTGGATTCATCACAACCGAATCAGCACCGTCGCATCCGTCGAGAATGTGTGCACAACTTGGCACCATTGCCGCGACACCAGCGTAGGCAGCGTCGACATGTAGCCAGATTTGTTCCGCTGTGCATATTCGTGCGATGGCAGGTACGGGGTCAACACTCGTGGAGATCGTGGTGCCGACGGTTGCAACCACGGCCATTGGGACGCATCCAGCGGCGCGATCTTCAGCTATAGCCTCAGCTAAAACTTCCGGTCGCATCCGAATGTCTGTGTCGACTGGAATCTTTCGAAGTGCAGATTGGCCGAGACCGAGCAGGATCATGGCCTTGTCGAGCGAGGAGTGTGCTTGTTCGGAGCAATACACACGAATGCCAGCTAGATCGCTCCGGCCGACGAGGCCCTGATTCCGGACATTGGGTATTACGGCCTCACGCGCAGCTGCCAGCGCGTGCAGCGTGCTCATTGACGCCGTGTCGTATATGACCCCCTCGAAGCCGTCGGGCAGGCCGACAAGTTGCCGGAGCCAGTCGAGGGTAAGTGCTTCTAACTCAGTCGCGGCAGGCGATGTCCGCCAGAGCATGGCATTCTGGTTGAGGGCCGCGGCAAGTAATTCTCCGATGATGCCTGGTGCACTGCTGCTAGTAGCGAAGTAGGCGAAGAACCCTGGGTGATTCCAGTGAGTGAGGCCGGGCGTGATGATTTTTTCAAAGTCGTCGAAAATCGCTTCAAATGTTTCGCCCCGCTCGGGTGGCGTGGCAGGCAGCGCAGCACGAACGTCGCCTGGTGCTACCCGCGCCATCACCGGATAGCGCTCGGAGTCGCGAAGGTACTCAGCGATCCAGTCCAGTGTGCGCTGTCCGTGACGCCGGAAGGCTTCGGCGTCCATATCTCCGAGAGCGGGCGGACTAACCTCAGGCGGATTCTTTGTTTCGGGATCAATCGAAATGCGTCCACCCGTTACATCACGCTCGCGGTCACTGGCGGACATATGCAAGCGCGAATTCTTTTAGCGCAGGCGACCGAAGACCGATCGTCTCAGCTTCAACCGTGGCGCTTTCAATATCCCAATCATCAAGTTTGACCCGCTTGATTAACCACATTGCTCCAACGCGGTTGGCCGATCCGCAGTGGATGAATGTCGGTTGATTCTCCGGATCGGCGATGACCTCAAGGAACTGCTCGGCAGCCTCAGCCCAGGGCTCTGAAGACCGAAATGGAATATGAAAATACTTCATTCCGAGTTCGGAGGCTTTTTCGGATGCTCCGGCCGGGTTGGCACCGTTTTCGCCTTCGGTGCGGAAGTTGACAACGGACACAAAACCTCGCCGCTGCACTTCCTCGAGTGCTTCCAGTGTGGTGGCTCCAGCGCATGCGACTGTCGCATTCACTTGGGTGTAGTTTCGAATCCCCGGTATCTCTTCCTTTGTCAGTTCTTGTGCGGTAACGGAGATCGGGGCTATTAGAACGAACATCAGAAACATAGAATGTGTAACGTTTTTAAATCGCATAGCCTAGAATTATAACTCGATCATAAGGAGGGTGACATGGCCGAGCTCATTCACACCAGCCGGATACGCCTAGAGAAGATTAAGGGTCCACTCCGGCACGCGTACGTCGAAAACTTCGAGGCCCCAATCCGCTTCGGCGTTCACGGCGGCATCAAGAAGTTCTACGGTATCGAACCTGACGAGGAGTTGCCAGCCACGCTTGATCATCTAATCGCGGCGGTTGGCGGTTGACTGCTTGGCACCCTAGCCGGCGCGCTGGAAGTGCGCCAGATCCCGTCTGGCGACGGCTGTCTCACGGCCGCCGTGGAAGGCGACATTGAAGCGGTCGACAAGATTTTGCGTATTACCGAGATCCGAGTTCGTTACACACTCAAGATTCCCGCAGGCACCCGCGCAGCTGCTGATCGTGCGCTGACAACTCATGAGAGTAGATGCCCGGCCGCTGTAAGCGTCCGTAGCTGTATTAAGATTGTGATCACAGCTGATGTGACAGAAGAATAGAGAAGCATCAGATTTAGTAGTTGCAAAGGACTGCTGTAGGATTGCCTATCATGTAGGTCCTGAATGCGATCGGAGCTTGTCGTTCTCATTACAGGGCCTCCCGACACTGATTTATGGCGCGACTATCGGCCGCAGCGATCACCGAACACCTCGCATCGCTCTCCGCTTGGAATCGTGACGGCGAGGCCATCCAGAGAGAGTTTATGTTCCCATCGTTCTTGGAGGCCGTAGCGTTTGCGAATCGTGTAGCGATAGAGGCTGAACGTGCAGACCATCACCCTGACATCTTGATCCGCTTTCGCCGTGTCACGTTGGTCTACGCGACACATAGCGAGTCTGGACTTACCCGGAAGGACTTCGATGGAGCGCGGATGGCTGACCAGGTAGCCGAAGCTCGATGAGAGGGTGACAGGCTGTGCGGTTAAAAAAGACCTACAGCTCCCGAGAAGTCGCCGCAGTGACGGGGCTCTCAGCCCGCCAACTGCAATGGTGGGACGCACGGAAACTGCTGACGTCAACGGTGGCGGCACAGCGAACTGCTGCTGGGGGCTTCACTGAGCGGAGGTACTCTCCAGTCGAGTTGTACGAGCTCCTTGTACTCGCCGATCTGCGCCGTCACGGCTTTTCCGTTCACAAGATTCGTGCCTTGCTCAAAACGCTGAAGCGGCAATTCGGCATACGGCTCTACGACGCTATCCGCGGCGGCGGGGAGGTCACGTTACTGACCGATGGACGTGAGGTATACGCGCGTACTTCGAAGGGGGAGTTCTACAATCTGCTGCGTGCGCCGGGTCAGCCTTTGCTGGTACTTGGTGAAGGAGAAGGGTTGAAGGAGTTCAGTACGCGAACTCGCCCGCGACGGTCCAAGAGTCGCCTCGCTACGCAGCGAAATGCGACAAAGCCGACCAAAAAAACGAAGCCTCAACGTTCCTGATGCGATGATCACGCACTCACGTCTACACAATTTTCCCACGTGCCTCGATTGGGAGTGTCTCGATAACGGTCAATCCATCGACGAGCTGGACAGCATCCACTAGGTTCGATACAACGCACGAGTGATTCGGTAGAACGCGTACGCGATCACCAGGTTCTAGTGCCGTAGCGCCGCTCTGCACTTCTACGACCCCGTGTTCCTCTGAGAGCCGTGTGATCTGCAGTGAGTCGTCTGGCATTGCCTCGCCGAGTGTGGCGAAGACGGTGCCGTAGCCCACCGGTCGGACCATTCCACGACCGGTGTCCGAGGTAAGTGTCTTACTCCCGCAGTCGAGAATAATGCGGTTGCTTGCCGGCTTACTGACCACGGTCGCCATCACGGAGAGTGCGCAATCGTCGAGTGAGGCAGAGCCAATGGCAACCTGACTACGGTCGTAGTAGACGTAGTTGCCAGGCCGAAGCTCCGTGAGGTCAGGTTCCGAAGCGCTTAGCATTGCTGTGGCGGTAGAGCCGACGCTAATTTCGTCAATCTTGACTCCAGCTTGTCGTGCCCCGTTCGCCAGCACTCGTAGCGTTTCGGCTTCGTCCTTCGCCACGGCGGCTAGCTCCTCCGCTGAATGCACGTCGTAGCTCTGGCCAGCGTGGCTGAGTAGGCCACGGAGTCGTAGTCCTGGCAGGGTAGTGACGTGTGAAAGGAATCCGACGGCCTCTGTCATCTCAGGAGCAATGCCGCACCGCTGATACCCGACGTCGACTTTGACGAGGACGTCGAGTTGCCGGCCCCTTGCACTCATCACCTCAGACCACTGTTCAGCCACTGTTGAATGATCGATAGCGAGTGACAGTGTCACACGGTCCATCAGCGCCATGACACGTGTGGCACTGAACGGATTGATTGGATAAGGCAACCGGATGTCGGAGATGCCTGCGTCGGCGAAGACCTCAGCCTCGCTGACCTTCGCGCAGCAGATACCCGCCGCCCCTTGTTCGAGCTGCCACTTTGCAATCCTCGGGCTCTTGTGAGTCTTTGTGTGCGGTCTGAGCGTCAGCCCTCCTGCCGTTGCGACGGCCTGCATTCGCTTGATGTTGGCCATAAGCCGGCCCCGATCGATGAGGACTTGCGGTGTGGGGAGTTCGGTCAGTTGCATGATGGCAGTCATCCACTTCAGTGAGAATGAATACCCCGCAAATTCTATCCAAGAAATAAAACCCGAGCCCAGAAGTTAGCGCCTAGGGACCTAGTGCCCGGTCAGTTGAGCGTAGAGTACCATGTTGCAGTGAAGCGGATCTGCGTCTTTTGTGGTTCGACTACTGGTGGCCGAGATTCATACAAAGTCGCGACCCTTCAGATGGGCCGAGCACTCGTCCGTCGCGGACTCGGGCTCGTTTACGGTGGCGCGCGCATCGGTCTCATGGGAACACTCGCTGACCAGGTGCTGGCACTTGGTGGCGAGGCTACCGGTGTTATACCCCGCGCTCTTGCCGAGAAGGGAGTTGCGCATCAAGGACTCACGGCTCTTCATGTTGTCGAATCAATGCACGAGCGGAAGGCACGTCTGGTCGAGCTAGCTGATGGGTTCGTTGCGCTCCCAGGCGGCTTTGGCACACTCGACGAGCTGTGCGAGACGCTCAGTTTGGGACAACTCAGGCTCCACGCTAAACCCTGTGGACTACTGAACGTGGATGGATACTTTGATCAATTACTCGCGTTTTTGGATCACGTATCCGGCCAGGGCTTTTTGCAGTCTGAGCACCGGGATATGTTACTGGTGAGCGCCCATCCCGACGAATTGCTTGACCATTTCACCGTCTACAGACCACACGATGTGGAAAAACTGACTGGGCTTGATGGCTAGCCAGTGGGCAATTAACTGTGCGAATAGTAAAGAGGCCGTTCGGTGTTAGTAGATTCTTACCCGGCTCTGCTCTTTCAGAAACTGCTGGACGTAGTAGGGCCCACCGGCACCGCGGCCAGACGAGCCACTTGCTTTCCAGCCACCGAATGGATTGATACCTGGCCACGCGCCGGTTGTCGCGCCAGCTTGCCGGTTGGCGTAGACCACGCCGGCTTGGACCTCGTCGAAGAAATTGGCGATTTCATCCTCATCGCCGCTGAAAATGCCAGCCGTTAAGCCGTATTCGGTCTTGTTGGCGAGTCGTATTGCTTCGTCGAACGACGTTACTTTACCCACGACAGTGATCGGCACGAACAGCTCGTCGGTGAACAACCGGTGGTTGTTCGGTAAGCCATCGATGACGGTCGGCTCGAGGAAAAAGCCATGTCGAAAGGGTTCCTCGGTCATTCGACGGCCCCCAGTGAGGACCCGTCCGCCGTCGCGTTTAGCCTCTTCAATTGCCCGTTCATAAGTCTTAACTGCGGCCTCGTTGATGACCGGTCCCATCCAGACATCGCGCTCAAGCGGGTTACCAATCTTGATCTTTCTGGTTTTCTCCACAAGTTCCTCGACGAACCTGTCGCAGACATCGGCCGCGACGTACACACGAGAGCAAGCGGAGCATTTCTGGCCCTGGGCGCCGAACGCTGAGCGCCAAACACCCTCGGTGGCTTTATCCAAATCAGCTGACGACATGACCAGTGCGGGATTCTTACCCCCCATCTCGGTAATGACCGGACGCGGTGCTGGCCGTCCGCCGTTCTCACGGGACAGCATCATCCCAACTTCTTTTGACCCAGTGAAAACGATGCCGTCGATGCCTGCATTTTCTGCGATCTCCTGACCGACTGAGTTTCCAGGCCCAGTGACAATATTGAACACACCGGGGGGCACGCCCGCCTCGGTGGCGATGTCATAAAGCCTCAAACCGAGCCTTGGTGTGTCGCTGGACGGTTTCAATAGAACAGTGTTGCCCGCGACAAGCGCGCCGCCCGCCGGACCGGCGGCCAGCGCCATGGGAAAGTTAAACGGAGAGATGACGGCCCAAACCCCATGAGGGCGCATGACACTCGTGTTCTCTTCGTTAGGTTCCAGCTTGTCCATCGTCTTGCAAAAGCCGTCGTGCGCCTCCATCTGATCGCAGTAGTAGGTCATGAAATCGGCGGCTTCTTCTATGTCGCCGACGCACTCAAGGCGATTCTTACCAGTCTCATAGCCCATCCAGGCTGCAAGTTCCCACCGCTGGGCTCGAATGCCGTCCCCAATCTTGCGGACTATGGCCACCCGCTCCATCCATGAGCGCGCTCCCCAACCAGCCGCTGCTACGCGAGCAGCTCGAACCGCATCGCGCACGTGGTCAGCGGTACCCTTTTGAAACCGTGCCAGGACAATTCGCGTATCGTTTGGGCTTAAATCCTCAAACTGTTCGGCTGATTCGATTGACTCACCGTCAATGTACATTGGATAAGTCTTACCCAGCTGCGCTTTGACGCGTTCGATCGCCTCATCAATCCCACGGTGGAGCGTTTCCATCTGGTCGGCGCTCATCGTCGCATAGGTGATTTTCATCTCGGGATTGCTACTACTCATTCTTAGTTTCTCCTCGCCCCGCTAGTTCTTGCGCAGGTCCTTTAGAATTTCTCGACTCGCATTCAATCCGCAAACGCCGGTTACCCCGCCGCCAGGGTGGGTACCCGCACCGCAAAGGTAGAGGCCAGCAATTGGAGTCCGATACTGGGCCCAACCCAGCGCCGGCCGCATTGTGAAGAGTTGATCCAGAGTATGCTCTCCGTGAAAAATGTGGCCGCCGGTCAGACCGTAGACCGTTTCCAGATCGACCGGCGTCAAGATCTGCCGGTGCAAAATCCGGTCTTCGAGTCCAGGCGCGTAAGTAGCGAGTATGCGAATAACCCTATCGCCGAGACCATCCCGTGCCAGGTGCCAGTTCTCATTGCGCAGATGGTACGGGGCGAACTGCGCGCAGATCGACATGACGTGTTGACCGTCAGGTGCCAAGGTTGAGTCGTTAACCGTTGGGATTGTCACGTCGAGGTAGGGACACTCAGAATAGCCCCCGTACTTTGAGGCATCGAACGCCCTCTCGAGGTACTCTACGCTGGGTCCAATGTGAATCCGCCCACCGAGTGCGGCTGTTCGCTCCGCGGTAGTCGCCGAAGCCAAGGCGGTGAATTCCGGAAGAGTGTCGAGTGCGAGATTGATTTTGGCCATTGTGCCGGCGGCTCGATATCTCTTGATGGTGGTCGCGAACGAGGGTTCGAGAGCAGATGCTGAAATCAGCTTAAGAAAGGTCCGCTTAGGGTCGGCACCCGACACGACAGTGCGCGCGGCAATCGCCGTCCCATCACTGAGGATCACACCGGCAACCACACCCTGCTGGACGTCGATTTGAGTTACTTCAGTGCCGGTCCTAATCTCGGCGCCGACGGCCTGAGCAGCAGTCGCCAGGCCCTCGCTCAGCGAGCCGAGTCCACCTCTAGCGGTAATCGCTGTAGGAAGCACGTGCCCCCCGAGTGCCTGCTGAAGCAGGAATGCCATGCCCGAACCCGCCGATTTCGGACCCAGGTTCATACCGTAAATGCCTCGTGCGGCCACGATGGCTTGCAGCGCGTCGGTCTCAAACCAGTCGGCCACTAGGTCGGCCACCGGCATTACCGACCACCTGAGTAGTCGGAACCCGTTTTGTTTGCCGAGCCTGCGAAATCGTCGGCCCGCTCTAATTAATTGCCAGACGTCGCCTACCGTAGGATGCTCGATTGATGGAGGTGTGCGCCAAAGGAAATCACGTAGCACGCCACCGATCTCCTCGAGGCACTCGCTGAAGGCAAGGTATTGCTCACTGTCGCGTTGCGAAAATGCACTAATTGAGTCCGCGGACCGAACCGGGTCAGCATGGAGCACAAGGGCGCGGTGATCCGGAAGCGGTGCGAAAAGTCTCACCTCAGGTTCCGTCCAGCGAACGCCATGATGATGCAGGGCGAGGTCGTGGACCACTTTGGGATGCAGCGGACCCGCAGCGTGCGCCAAAGTAGGGCATCTAAAACCGGGGTAGAGGTCTTCTGTTACTGCGGCGCCACCGACTCCGTTTCGGCGTTCCAGCACGAGCGTTCGTACTCCCGCCCTAGCCAGATAGAACGCCGTAACGAGCGCGTTATGACCACCTCCTACAATGATTGCGTCATACGACTTCACGGTGGAATTCACCAACCTGGAAATCTCCATTCCTTGAGAATCCGCTGCGCCGCGTTGCGCCCAGAGGCACCCATGATGCCACCGCCGGGATGCGTGGATGAGCCGCAGAGATACAGGCCCCGAACCGGTGTGCGATAACGAGCCCAACCTGGGACCGGTCGGAGGAAAAACAACTGTTCTAGGGTCAGTTCGCCTTGGAAAATATTGCCCTCAGTCAGGCCAAACTCACGCTCAAGATCGAGCGGAGTGATGACTTGTCGGTGCAGAATGATGTCTTTGAGGTTCGGCGCATAGTCAGCGAGCGTGTTAACCACACAGTCGCCAAATTGCTCCCTTTGGTCATCCCAAGTTCCAGAGCTCAAGTGATAAGGCGCGTACTGGACGAAGCAGGACAGGATGTGTTTGCCTGGAGGTGCCAACGACGGATCACTTAGAGTGGGAATGACCATGTCAATATAGGGATGCCGCGAATACCCGCCGTACTTGGCGTCGTCATAGGCGCGTTCCATGTAGTCGACATCTGGCGAAATCGTGAGTCCTCCACGCAAGTGCGGACCTGCGCCAGGTAGGCTCGTGAAATTGGGCAATGCGTCGAGCGCCAAATTGACCTTACCGGATGAACCGCGCAGCTTGTAGCGACTAACGTCTTCAACGAAGTCGTCCGGTAGCAGCTCCTTACCGACCATCTTGAAGAATGTTAGCCGTGGGTCAACGCTCGACGCGACGATATCGGCGAAGACCTCATCTCCGTTCTCTAGCACTACCCCGGAGACCTTTCCGCGCTTGATAAGTATCTGTGCGACCGGTGTTCCTGTACGGATCTCGGCACCAGCTTCTCGAGCCGCGCCAGCGATCGCATTTGAGATTGCTCCAGTACCACCTCGAGGCAGGCCCCATGATCGAAAGGCACCGTCGATCTCTCCCATGTAATGATGGAGGAGGACGTAGGCTGTGCCGGGCGATCGCACACCGAGAAATGTCCCGGTTATTCCTGAGGCCGCCATCGTGGCTTTTAGAACGTCGGTCTCGAACCATTGGTCTAGGAAGTCGACAGCGCTCATCGTCCCTAATTGCACCTGCATCTGCTGGAAGGAACGCGGAAGCTTTCGGAAACGGTTACCGATTGCCAGCAGTTGCATGAGCGCTCGCGGATCGCGTGACGTTGGATCGTGCGGTGCCATTTCAAGCATTGGCTTGACGAACCGACCCATGTCGACCATCGTCTTGCTGTACTCTTCGTAGGCTTCAGCGTCGCGAGGAGAATGACGGGCGATCTGCCTATGGTTCTGAGTGTGGTCGTTGACGCGCCAGAGATAATCGCCGTTCGGCATTGGCGTGAACGTGCCATCGAGAGGCAGAATCTCGAGGCCGTGCCGCGCCAGTTCGAGTTCGCGGATGATTTCTGGCCGGAGGAGCGAAACGACGTAGGAGCACACTGAGAACCGAAAGCCAGGAAAGATTTCTTCAGTGACGGCCGCACCACCCACTAATTGACGGCGCTCGAGAACCAGCGTTTTTTTCCCGCTGCGCGCGAGATAGGCTGCAGTGACCAAGCCATTGTGTCCGCCACCGATGATGATTGCGTCGTACGTGCTTGCCATTGTTCGGGTTGGCGACTCGTGGCGAGTCACCAGCGGTTCGCATTGTAAGCGATTAACAAAACTTGTCGGAATCGCTCGATGGTTTCTATAATCCGGGGTTAGCCACTGCGTCTATCGCAGTGTAGGAGTTATTGTGCCTATCGGATCCGCTGTTCATGATCGCACTCTGGCGCTCTGCAAGAGCCTAAACTATCGCGAATGGTCTGGTTTTTTTTCTGTTAGCGCCTACGAAGCCCATCACGAACACGAGTATGCGGCCATTCGCACGTCTGCGGCGTTAATCGATATTTCACCCCTCTACAAGTACTTAATTACGGGCAGGGAGGCGACAGAGTTCATTAACCGCTTGATCACGCGAGATGCAACAAAGCTTGCCGTAGGCCAAGTTGCGTATACCACCTGGTGCGACGAGGACGGCAAGGTCATCGATGATGGGACGGTGTCACGTCTCGGTGATGACCGGTACCGCTGGACTGCTGCCGACCCCAATCTCCGATGGTTCCAACAGAACACTGGCGGGCTCGATGTGACGATTCGCGACGTGTCGGAGGAAGTCGGTGCACTCGCGTTACAGGGCCCGACATCAGCCGACGTGTTGAGGCAAGCTGCCGATGTGGACATCGACGCGCTGAAATATTTCCGTGTGACTAGTGGTGCTATTCGGAATGTGCAGGTCGATGTTTCTCGCACTGGATACACCGGCGACCTGGGCTACGAGATCTGGATGTCTTGGGAAGATGCAGGGAAGGTGTGGGATGCGCTGGTCAATCACTCGCAGGACTACCTCGTGCGACCGGCCGGCATGCTAGCTTTGGACGTGGCTCGAATCGAGGCTGGTCTATTGCTGACTGAAGTCGACTTCTTCGGTAGCCGGAAGGCTCTCATTCCGTCACAGCGGTATTCGCCGTTCGAGATGGGACTCGATAGGTTGGTGAGTGTAGACAAAGCCGAATTTATTGGTCAGTCTGCACTCCGAAGTGAGCGGCGCACTGGACCACCACGCAGGATTGTGGGTCTCGAAATTGCCTGGCCAGCGATCGAGGTGCTCTTCGAGGCCGCCGGACTACCGCCACAGCCGCCGATAGTGGCATCTCGGGAGGCTGTACCGGTCTACAGCGGCGGAAAACAAATCGGTAAGTTGACCTCGATGGTCTGGTCGCCTGTACTGAAAAAACTGATTGCCTTGGCGACGGTCCACCGTAACCACGCGGCTTCAGGCACTAAAATGCTGATCGAATTCACCGTTGAGGCGGTTCGACACAAGGTGGAGGCAGTAGTGGTGCCAACGCCGTTCTTTAGCCCTTCGCGCAAAACCGCAACGCCGCCGGCCGCGGCTTCGTCGGTGTAAGAGTGTGCCTCCTGGCCCGTCAGTCCGTCACGATATAATGCCCCGTTGTTGCGTCGCCTACCGAGGAGGAATCTATGGCCCAAGCACAATCACAGAACTACGCCAATCACGCTCGGATGGTTCCGGCCTTTCACTTTGTCGCGCTCCCGATCTTAGCGATCAACTTATTTTGGTCCGTGGGGCAGTTTGTGACGACCGGCCTTTCATTCGAGACCTTGCTGGCGGCATTCGTCGCACTCGCGCTCGTAATCATTGCTTTGTGCGCTAGGCTGTTCGCCCTCTGGGCACAGGATCGCGTGATCCGTCTTGAGATGCGGTTGAAGCTAACGGAGATTCTTCCTGATGAGCTCAAGTTCCGCATTGGAGAGCTCTCGACATCGCATCTTGTGGCACTGCGCTTTGCCAGCGACGCTGAGCTGCCGGACCTAGTACGCAAGGTGCTTGGTGGCAGCTTGACTGAAGGGAAGGCGATTAAAAAGGCGATCACGAGTTGGCAGGCGGACTATCAGCGCGTCTAAGGACCGTTGCGCCCGGGGTTGGGCTTTCGACAGAACAGTAATGGCTGAACACTCTTGTGACTTACTCATCGTTGGTGGTGGCGGGGCCGGTTTGCGCGCAAGCATTGCAGCTGCGGAAGCGAGACCCGGTCTGAACATCGCTGTTGTGTCCAAGGTGTATCCCATGCGGAGCCATACAGTTGCGGCCGAAGGCGGCGCTGCGGCTGTCATCAAGCCCGACGATAGCGCTGAGGCCCATGCCTACGACACCGTGTCTGGGGGTGATTGGCTCAGCGATCAAGATGCAGTCGAGGCGTTTGTGGAGGAAGCGCCGCGTGAATTGGTGCAGTTGGAACACTGGGGTTGTCCCTGGAGCCGAGAACCAACTGGCCACGTCGCTGTCCGCCCGTTCGGCGGCATGAAGGTGCAGCGGACGTGGTACGCCGCGGACAAGACTGGTTTCCATATGCTCCACGCGTTGTTCCAGACGTCGCTGAGGTACAAAGCTGTCAAGCGATTCGACGAGTGGTTCGTCACCAAGCTGCTTGTCGATGACGGGCGTTGCCTGGGCGTTGTTGCCATTGAGCTAGCCACCGGGCAGATCCACAGTATTACGGCGAAGGCCGTGATCCTGTGCACCGGCGGCTGTGGAAAGATCTTCCCGTTTACAACCAATGCGAACATCAAGAACGGTGACGGGATGGCGCTCGCCTATCGGGCGGGCTCGCCGCTCAAGGACTTGGAGTTCATCCAGTACCACCCCACGGGACTGCCGGCGACTGGGATTCTTATCACCGAGGCCGCGCGGAGCGAAGGGGGGTGGTTGGTCAATAAGGACGGCTACCGGTATCTCCAGGACTACGACCTCGGTACACCGGAGCCAAAACCGGTACTGCGGTCGATGGAACTCGGGCCCCGCGACCGGTTGTCGCAAGCGTTTATTAGGGAGCAGGAGAAGGGGCACACGCTGGAAGGTCCGTACGGCCACTATGTCAATCTGGATATCCGCCAGGTCGGTGAGAAGGTCATTGACAAGAAACTCCCCTTCGTTCGCGAGTTGTGTCTGAATTACGCGAACCTCGACCCTGTTAAGGAACTGATTCCGGTCCGACCGGTCGTCCACTACATGATGGGTGGTGTTCACACCGATATCAACGGCGCGACGCCTCTTGCCGGACTGTATGCGGCTGGCGAAGTGGCTTGTGTGAGCTTGAACGGCGCCAATCGTCTTGGCTCGAACTCTCTGACCGAATGCCTTGTCTTCGGTGCTAGGGCCGGCCGGGCAGCCGCCGAGTTCGCAGGCCAGTCAGGGTTGGTCGGCGCGTCCGTGGGGGCTCAGGTCCGAGATGAGGAGCGACGCCTGCACGAAGACTTCCTCGGCGCGACAGGTGGGACGGATCGGATTGCCACGTTGCGGGACGAAATGCAAACGACCATGGAAGAGAGTGCTGGAATCTATCGTCTTGGAGTCACCCTAGACTCGGCCGCGGAGACAATGTGCCGTTTGCGTCAGCGTGCTCGTCGTCTGAAGCTGGACGACCGGAGTCGGACCTTCAACACAGAATTGGTCTCAGCACTTGAGCTCGGCTACATGCTAGACCTGGCCGAGGTAATCCTCAGGTCTGCTGCGCGGCGGACCGAATCGCGTGGAGCGCATCAACGAACAGACTATCCTGACCGAGACGACGAGCGGTTTCTTGCCCATTCTCTGGTGCACCGTAGGGCCGATGGCTCGGCGCGCATCGAGTACTTGCCGGTGACCATCACGAAATGGCCGCCTGGAGACCGAGTGTATGGAAGGTAGCAACATGGCGGAGAACATCACGCTGACCGTTTCCCGGTACCGTCCGGAGGAAGAGTCGGAACCGACCTTTCAATCCTACGACGTGCCGTACAACAAGGATTGGGTGATCCTGGACGCGCTGAACTACATCAAGGATCGGCTTGACGGCTCGTTGACGTTCCGCTGGTCGTGCCGGATGGGTGTGTGTGGTAGCTGCGGGATGATGGTCAACGGCACCCCGAAACTCACGTGCGCGGTTCCGCTCTCCGACTATGTGTCGTCGGGTCAAATTCGGATCGAGCCGTTGCAGTTCTTTCCCGTGGTCCGGGACCTCGTTATCGACTTGAGCAGCTTTCTGGAAAAGCTTTCCAGTGTCAAGCCATGGATTATTAGGGACGACGAGAAACCGTCTTCCGAGGGCGAATATCTTCAAACACCGGCCGAGCTCGATGCTTACAAGCAGTTCAGCATGTGCATCAACTGCATGCTGTGCTACTCGGCATGCCCTGTCGTGGGGCTTGAACCCGAGTTCACGGGTCCGGCCGTGATTGCGCTCGCGCAGCGCTACAATCTGGATTCTCGTGATCAGGGAGCGGCGGAGCGGATGGCCGTCTTGAACGAGCACGAGGGGATGTGGGGTTGCACGTTCGTGGGCGAATGCACCAAAGTGTGTCCCAAGAACGTCGACCCGGCCGGCGCGATCCAGCTGTACAAGATGGCCAGCGCGACAGACTGGTTCAAGTCCATGTTGTTGCCGTGGGGTTCGAAGTGAGCGGCACGACCCGTAGCCCGTCCGGCGCGCCCAGGCTGTACCGTCGCCCGATGCCGTTCTGGTGGTGGCTGCAGAACCGTGCGTATTTCAACTTCATCGTCCGCGAGTTGACCTGCGTCTTCGTCGGGGTCTTTGCTGTGCTCACGCTTTTTCAGATTCGGGCACTGGCAGACGGTCCGGCCGCATACGCAGAATTCGTCAGCCGGCTGAAGACTCCAGGTTTCATTCTGTTTAACACGGTGGGCCTCGCGGCCCTGCTCTTTCACGGCGTTACGTGGTTCAAAGCTGTTCCTACGACGATGATCATCCGGTTCGGTGAGACGCGCGTTCCTGACCAGGTGATCGCGGGCTTGCACTACGTCGGGTGGATGGCGGTATCCGCGGTCATTGCGTGGATTTTGTTGCTCAGATAGATGACGAGAGGGCTCACACCGTTTCTGTGGTTCTTGTTCGGTGCTGGGGGCATGGTTTCCGCCCTCCTGTTCCCGGTCCACATCTTCTTGATTGGCCTCGCGTTTCCCCTGGGGTGGTTTGACGCCCCGGACTACGAGTCACTTCGCAGTCTGGTCATCCATCCCATCACGCGGCTGTATTTGTTCGTCTTCATTTTCTTCCCGCTCTTTCACTGGGCGCATCGCTTCCGTTACACGATCTACGATCTTCTTCAGGTCAAACACGGAGCCCAGCAGCCAATCGCGCTCCTTTGCTATGGCACCGCACTACTAGGGTCGGTCCTAGCGGCGTATACGCTGTTGACCATCGCATAGGCCTCTTTCTTAAGATATGGACTAAAGACCAGAACCCTGAAACTCGTCAGTCAACGCACCCGCTGATCTTGGTCCTCCCCCCAAAGCGCGGCCTCGTCCTCCTCCCACCGCCGTCGCAGGGCTTTGCGCTTCAGGCGGCGTACCCCGAACGCCAACAAAGCGAGTAGCGTCACGGCCGACCAAAGCGTGTAACCGCTTGTGAGAAATGGTAGCCAGCGTTCAACGACAGATTGACTCACCATGAATTCCAGCTCTAGTGACTTCAGCGATCGTCCTGTCGCCACTCGAAGCGCTGCATCGAACGAGTGGCCAAGGGCGACCGTCGATAGGATCTTAGCCGGTGCCGTGACCCCATACTCGTGAATCAATCGACGCACGAGCGCACCCGACATAGCATAAGCTCGCTCCGCCGCGACACGGCCTTGGCCGAATCGGCGATCGAGGGATTCGAACGACATCTGGTGATCAACGATTCGGGTCCAGGCAAATCGAGTGCGGTCGGTAAGGCTCCAAGGCCGCTCCACCGTGACCGCTAATCCCTCGTCGAACCACCGGGGTAATGGCCGGCCGCGGGCAGCCCGCCCAATCAGTACGTGGGCGATCTCGTGGCGCAATACGGATTCCAGCGAGTCGTTCGGATAAGAAGGTGTTCTGGTAGGAAAGAGGACAATCAGACTATGTTCGGCGACAGCATAGCCAGCGACCCAATCTGGTATGCCGTTTCGCCGCGCCTCCGATTCGGAGACTAATTCCACCACAATGGGCGCTGTTATGCCACGCACACCGGAAAGCCAAGGGGTCTCAAGTAGTTGAGCTGGACTGTAATCTTGGATCTGTCCGGCGACTCTACTGAACTCCACCGGCGCCCTGACTTCGAGCCGTAGGGTCTGCGCGCTAACCGGTGTTGTGAGAAAAAAGACTGTGACCCACCAGAGGACGAACGTGGCGCCCTGCCAAAGCCACATAATGGCTACCTTATCATTTGGGCGGAGACGGTCAGTGTTCGAGCACACTCGCGATTGCATCACGGTCGGGTGTTTGGAGGGGAAGGGTGACACCGTTTGCTTCAATTGTTACACCTGCCGCTGCTGGTCGCACTTCGGCGATTACGACTGCCGGAATGTTCTGCAACCCCAGTGCTGCGATGATTCGATCCGTGTCGTTCTCAGGTGCACCGATCAGTAATGCACCTGACGCAATGAGTCGCATTGGATCCACTTTGAACGGACGGCAAACAGCGGCGGTCTCTGGAAAGATCGGGACCTGGTCAAATCGAAGATGAAGGCCGGTCGACGAGGCGGCGGCCAACTCGCAGAGTCCACCAATTAAACCGCCTTCCGTGGGGTCATGCATGGCATGCACAGAACTGACTTCAATCGCCGCACGAACGGCAGCGACCACACTAATACCGGGATCGAACAGAAACCGCTCAGCGCGGGCGAGCACATCGTCGGCTACCTGCCCACGGAGCGCGTCACGCTTCTCGCGTGCCAGGAGGGCGGTGCCTTCGATGGCGACCCCTTGCGTGAGAATGATCTGATCACCGACTTCGAGTCCGGTCTTTGCCACGAGCCGGTCACGCGCGACTTCACCCAGCATCTGGCCAACCACGATCGGCCGGTCGAGGCCAGTGGTAATCTCAGTATGTCCACCGCAGACGGTTATTCCGAGGGATTGAGCGGTGTCGTGCACGTCCCGCATGATTCCGTCGATAAGTGTCTCGGTGGTGTCGTGCTCGGGCAAGAGCAGCACAACAGAAAGCCACCGTGGAGTGGCACCCATAACCGCGACATCGTTGGCGTTGACATGCACGGTATACCAGCCAATGCGATCCGTGGCAAAGGTGACTGGGTCGGTTGTGACGACGAGACAACGGTCGGCAAACGCAATTGCTGACGCGTCTTCGCCCACCTGCGGTCCGATGATGACACGAGGATCCTCCCGGCGAAGCCCCGTGAGTAGTCTTCGGAGCTTGGCGGCAGGAAGTTTCCCAGGTTTGATGCGCGGAACTTGGTTGTCTGACGGCACAGGGGGCGCCGAGGGTAGCACGCGGTAGAAGGCCGGTCAATTCTCTGCTAGCGAGATCACCAAAGTTCTCTTCAGGCGTTCTTTGTATAATGAAACGTTGACCTGTGCCAGGAAGTTTAGAGCATGATTAAGCGCGCTGTGACATCGCGGCTGCCGACGCAGTACGGAGAATTCTTGCTGCATGCTTATCTTGAGGAGCGCGAGAGCGAGGCGGCACTTGTACACCTCGCGTTGGTGCGAGGGTCGATCGACTCGGAGTCAAGACCGCTACTCCGAATACACTCGGAATGCCTAACTGGTGACCTGCTCGCCTCGATACGGTGTGACTGTGGTGAGCAACTCGATCAAGCGCTAGTGGCCATCGGAGATGCTCCCGTGGGTATCCTAATCTACCTACGACAGGAGGGCCGTGGCATCGGACTTCTGAACAAGCTGCGCGCCTACAACCTGCAGGATGATGGACTCGATACGGTCGAAGCTAACATCCATCTTGGCTTCAAACCTGATGAAAGAGATTATTCGGTCGCTGTAGACATGCTCGAGGATCTCGGCGTAGTGGCCATCCGGCTGCTCACGAACAATCCGAATAAAGTTGCAGCATTCGAGCGTTCGCGTGTGCGAGTTATTGAGCGGGTGCCGCTGGTGGTGAGCGAAACGGCGGAGAACGCAAACTATCTTGAAACAAAGCGGCGGCGACTCGGCCATATGCGTGGCGGGTGACCACTTGCATAAAATCGTGACACATCCGTTAGTTGAGACGTGGCGCTGGAACTGGTAATCGGGCAGGTTCAATATGGAAGCTGCCTGGCTTAACCCCCGCGAGGGTTGTATTCTGACCGACCCCGTTATTTCCGCTGCAGAACTTGGTTTAGTCGAGACTTTCTATCGTGCTCGTCCCAAACTCAAACCGACACCCTTACACCGGCTCAGAGGCATCGCTCAAGAACTCGGCCTCGGCGAGATTCTCCTAAAGGACGAATCTAATCGTTTTGGACTGAACGCCTTCAAGATTCTTGGTGTGTTGTACACGTTCCACCGAATCATGGAGAGTCGTGCTTCTAACGAGACGCCGATTGTGGTTTGTGCCTCAGCTGGAAACCATGGGCGGGCTGTCGCCTGGGCGGCGCGTGAGTTTGGCTTCGCGGCAAGGGTGTATTTACCGGTTGGCACGCCTCCTGCCAGAGTTGATGCCATCGCCAGTGAAGGTGCCGACGTCGTGGTCACAGATGTGGGCTACGAAGGTTCGATTCAGCGGGTGGTTCGTGATGCGAAGCGTGAGGGGTGGCTGATTATTTCCGACACGTCGTGGCCGGGTTATGACGAGGTCCCCCGATGGATTATGGCGGGATATACATGGATGATGGTGGAAGCCCAGGCACAATGGTCGCCGTCTCCAGGGCCTGATGTGGTGATCGTACAGGGTGGCGTTGGCGGTCTAGTCTGTGCTGGAGCAAGCTGGTTCGCGCAGCGCCGCGGTACGAGCCGACCGTTCTTCATTGCGGCCGAGCCGACAGTAGCGCCGTGTCTACTCGAGTCGGCACGGAGCGGCCGTCCAACAGTTGTAACTGAGCACGACACAATAATGGCCTGTCTCAAGTGTGCTGAGATTTCACCGATCATCTGGCCGGTACTTGCCGATGCGGTCGATGCTGTTGTGACGATTGACGATGAAAGGGCTGCGTGGGCGATGCGGCGCCTTGCGCATCCTTCAGCGGGTGAACCTGAAATTGTGGCGGGTGCTTCCGGCGCATGTGGGCTCGGGGCCCTCCAGGCCATCATGCGTCATGATGTGTTCCAGTCCGTCCGCGACAGTGCCGGCCTCGGTCCTCAATCGAGTGTCCTTGTTGTCAATACCGAGGGGGCGACCGACCCCACACTCTACCGTTCAATTGTTGGCGATTGAGTATCGCTGATTTCTCCTGCCAGCCTCTTAGCGAGTTCACTTGCTCGTGGCGTGAATCTTGGCGATGATAAAGCCCCGCGACCACCTGACGTGGGCGAGCGCTGCAAAGACGACATGACTGTTCCGGCCACCCTGCGACGCACCCTCGGCAAATGGGACCTGGTGGCGATTGGTGTCAACCAGGTGATCGGCAGCGGCATCTTCCTGCTGCCGTCGCGCGTCACCGCAGAGCTAAATGCCTGGAGTGTTTTGGCTTTTATCTTGGCTGGCATGGCATCGTTGCTCGTTGCCCTCTGCTTTGCTGAGGTGGGGAGTCGTTTTGAGATTACGGGCGGACCCTACGTGTACACTCGCGCGGCATTTGGCCGCTTCGTCGGGTTTGAAGTGGGTTGGATGCAGTGGGTGACACGGATCACAAGCTGGGCGGGCGTTGCCAATGGGATTCCATTGGCGTTGGCATTCTACATTCCGGCGATGACCAGCGGAATGCCGCACGTGCTCTTCGTCGTTGGCCTTTTCAGCCTGCTCGCGTTTATCAATCTGATGGGGGTGCGAGGGAGCGCGTGGGCCGTCAATTTTTTTACCATCAGCAAGCTGCTGCCGTTGGGGGTGTTTATCTTGGTTGGTCTGTTCTTCATGAAGGCCGAGCCGTTCATGACTTATGCTTCAGTGTCGTGGCCTCAGGCTTCGGCTGCCGGTTTACTACTCATCTTCGCGTTTGGCGGTTTTGACGTTGTGCCTGTCCCGGCGGGGGAAGCCTCGAATCCACGCGGGCAGGTGCCATTTGCCATGGTTACGACGATCATCGCGGTCACCTTGGTTATGGTGCTGGCGCAGGTAGTAGCAATGGGGACCTTACCTGGACTGAGCACATCTGCCACACCTTTAGCCGACGCGGCGTTTGCCTTCTTAGGTGCCGGTGGCGCATTGATGATCGGACTAGGGTCAGTTGTGTCGATGACCGGTAATAACGCCGGCCAGGTGCTCACCTCGTCTCGAATGCTGTTCGCCTTAGCTGAACACGGCGAGCT
>Ga0310123_10000434_pt1 | contig 37478 bp, 34 predicted proteins | sample CB6_AW_1057_MG_FD_203505 | JGI IMG/M metagenome (GOLD analysis project Ga0310123, IMG submission 203505) | Marine microbial communities from Western Arctic Ocean, Canada - CB6_AW_1057 | ecosystem: Environmental > Aquatic > Marine > Oceanic | place: Canada: Western Arctic Ocean | collected... | reverse complement strand
GGCTCGGAAGGCGCCAAACTGGCCATCGGAGCCCGCAACGCCGAGAAACTGCAGGCGGTGGCCGATGAACTGACCGCCGCCGGGACCGAGGTCGTCTCGCAACCCACAGACGTCACCGACCTGGAACAGGTCCGCAGCCTGTTTGCAGCGACGATGGAACGGTTCGGTCGAGTCGACGTGCTGGTCAACAATGCCGGAGCCTTCGACGGAGGACGGATCGACGAGGTGACCGACGAGGGCTGGGATCGCGTGATCGCTGTCTGCCTGACCGGTGCCTTCTACTGCACCCGCGAGGCCTTCACGATCATGAAGGAGCAGGGCGGTGGCCGGATCCTCAATATCGGCTCGATCTCGGCCCAGGTCCCCCGACCCGGCAGTGGACCCTACGTCGCCGCCAAGTGCGGTATCTGGGGCCTGACCCAGTCCACCGCACTGGACGGCCGCGAATTCGGCATCATCGCCAGTTGCCTACACCCGGGCAACGTGGCGATCGAACGGCGACAGGAATCCGACAAGGAAGCCGACCAGGAACCGATGATGGATATTCTGACCATCGCCGAAGCCGGCCTGGCCATGGTCTCGCTGCCCGACCACGTCAATTTCCTCGAAGGCATCGTCCTGCCCCGGGACCAGATCTACATCGGCCGCGGTTAGAACCAACGGCTCTTTTCGGCCACTGTCACCAGGTCTTCGCCGGCCGCATAGCAGCGGACATTCTCCAGCAACGTCTCCAGGTGCCGCTCGGCGATCCGCGGACTGGCTGCGGCGATATGAGGCGTCAGCAGGACGTTCTCGAGGCCCCACAACGGATGCTCCTCGGGCAACGGTTCGGTCTCGTAGACGTCCAACGCCGCACCGGCGATCTCGCCACGCTCCAGGGCTGCCGTCAATGCGTCCAGCTGCACGATCGCACCGCGTCCGATGTTGATGAAGTAGGCCGATGTCTTCATCGCCGCGAACCGCTCCGCTCCAAACCAACCCTCGGTCTGGGGTGTATGCGGAGCGGCGATCACCACGAAGTCGCTGGCACAAAGCAACTCGTCCACTCGCTCCACACCCCACACCTCCTCGACCACTCCCGGCACGCTGCTGGCCACCGGGTCCACCCCCAGTACCTCCATCCCAAACCCCGCGGCGCGACGACAGATCTCGGCACCGATCGAACCGGTCCCCACCACACCCATCGTGCAATCGGCCACGTGCAGGTGACTCGAGTCGATCCCGCTGACCCAGCCCGGGCCGCTGAAGAAGTCCGATCGCTCCTCCTCACCACCCACCGGAGCCCACTGCCGGTCGATCTGTTGCCGGAGGTAGCGGTGCAGGTTGCGGGCGAACATCAGCACGTAGCCCATCACGTGATCGGCGATCACGTCGTAGTACAGGCCCCGCATGTTGGTCAGCGTGCAGGGGTGTGCCACCAGCTCGTCGAAGATGTAGTGCTCGAGACTGGCCGTGGGAGCCTGGACCCACTCGAGCTGGCCGGCCACCGAGAGCAACTCGGGAGTGATCTTCCCGAAGAAAGCCGTCGCGTCGATGATCTCACCGGCAGCCGTCTCGGGATCAGCCGCGTTGACCACCTCCATCTCCCCGGCCGCATCGCAAATCTGCTGCAGCCGGGCATCGTCGACGGGGGGATGGATGACAAGCTTCATCAGAAATCGACTCCGGCAGGTGATTCGAGACGGCTCATTCTGGCGAAGTGGGCTCCGGTGTGCGAGGCCGCGTGGGGACCGATTGAGTCCGATGTCAACCCAACACCTTTCGATTCTTCCGTTCCCCTCGATTCCCTCCGAATCCGCCGTTCTCAAACTTGCCCCGCACCCCGTCCCCCGTCACAATGATGCCTCGTTGCACTTCTCGGGCGTCTTCATCGCTCAGGCAACTCGACCGCCAATCGCAGCCAACTCGGCTTCCTCCAGCACAACAGGGCCGCCCCTCATGCAAGTCGTCTCCTGTCGCGTCAACGAAGGTGTGGTCATCGACCACGACATCTCGGTCACGGTTTTGGATGTCCAGGAGACTCACGTCCGCCTGGGAATTTCCTCGCCCAACCAGACGCCTTCCTACCGCGAGGAGACCTTGTTCTGCGAATCGGCCGAGCCGGCTGCCGAGTTGCAGTTGCAGTAGCCCACCTGGGCCACCTCGGATCCTGGGAGCCCCGGCGAGGAATCGTCCCGTGGCCGCCACCAAGACGACTCCCGAAGCCCTTGAAGAACTCGGGCTGCCGCCGGATCGCCTGCCCCGCCACGTGGCGGTGATCATGGACGGCAACGGACGCTGGGCCCAGGCCCGCCTTCTGCCTCGAGCCGAAGGCCATCGCCGTGGCGTCAAGAGTGTCCGGGCCGTGATCGAAGCCTGTGTCGAACTGGGCGGAATCGAGCAGCTCACCCTGTTTTGCCTCTCGAGCGAGAACTGGAAACGGCCGCGCCGTGAACTCGATTTGCTGATGAGACTGCTCGAGCAGTACGTCATCGAGGAACGCTCCGAGATCATGCGGCAGGACCTGCAGTTCAACATGATCGGCCGCACCGAGGGACTCACCGACAAGGTGCTCGCCGAAGTCGAACGGACCGTCGAGTGCAGCCTCGAGAACCGGGGCATGAGACTGTGCCTGGCGGTCAATTACGGCAGCCGGGGCGAACTGGTCGACGCCGTCAAGCACATCGCACGTGACGCCGCTTCGGGTCAACTCGACCCGGAACAGATCGACGAAGAGACCATCTCCTCGCACCTCTACACCGCCGGCATGAGCGACCCGGACCTGCTGATCCGCACCGCCGGCGAGATGCGGGTCAGCAACTTCCTGCTCTGGCAGATCAGCTACGCCGAGATCTGGGTCACGCAGAAGTGCTGGCCCGAATTCCGCCGCGATGACCTCTTCGACGCCTTCCGCGACTTCGCCTCCCGCGAACGACGCTTCGGTGGACTCAACAAGTAACTCGCCCTCTCGCCCTCTCGCCCAACCGGCCGCACACCTCGACATGCTCAGAGAACGCCTGCTCGTCTCCTGTGTGCTGATCCCCTCGCTGGTCGGACTATTTGCCTGGGATCACCGCCTGGGAGGCGAGGCACCCGTGCTGCTAGTGCTGGTCGGGCTGCTCGCCGTGCGACTGGCCTTCGAACTGGTCCAGCTACTGCACTTGCGTGACCTCAAGGCCTCATGGCCGCTGTCGGGAATCGCGGTGGCCGTACTGGTCGTCGCGGGTTGGTCGCCGGAGCTGTGGGGGCGGGTGTGTGAGTGCCTGGCCGACGGTCGGCCGCTGGAACGCGTGGCACTGACGCTGGCCGTGGTGATGCTGGTGCTGCTGTTGGTGCATGCCCTGAGATTCCGAGAACCCGGTGCCAGCCTGGGGGGGCTGGGGGCAGACGCACTGGTGATCGTCTACACCGGGCTGCTGCTGGTGGTCACCGTACAGCTGAGGTGGACTCCCGGGCCCGAACTGGGCTACCTGGCGCTGGGGTCCCTGGTGGCTGCGGCCAAGATGGGTGACACCGGAGCCTACACGCTCGGCCGGCTCTTCGGCCGCAAGAAACTTCACCCCCGGCTCAGCCCCGGCAAGACGTGGATGGGTGCCTGGGGCGCGGTGCTGGGTGCCGCACTGGGAGCGGTACTCTGGCTCGAATTGGGACAGTCGCTGTTCTCAGACGCCACAACGGGGGTTGGCTCCGAGAACTCATCGAGGCTGCCGTTGTGGCTTTGGGCGGCGGTCTACGGAGCGGTGATCGGGGTCGCCGGGTTGATCGGAGATCTCTGCGAATCGCTGATGAAGCGGGACGCCGAGGTCAAGGACTCGGCCACGCTGCTGCCGGGCATGGGAGGCGCTCTGGATCTGCTCGACAGCATCCTCTACGCCGGACCGATCGCCTACCTCTTCTGGACACTCTGGCCGCCGACGCTCTGACGCCACCACCCTCGGCGGCTCATTCCGACGCAGCCCTCTCGGCACGTGGCCCGGGATCTCTCAGCCCCTGCCACAACATCGTGGCCGCACCGGCGAACGACAACGCTGCCGCAATCCAGAACACCCGGGGCCCCATCTCGAACCCCTCGAGACCACCCAGGAACCCGGTCGCGTCGGCCAGCAGCGGGCCGCTCTTGTAGAGCCCATACCCGACCAGTGGCGCCGTCAGGCCACGCAAACCGGTCAGGCCGACGTGGACCGCGTTGTACAGCGACACGCGGTCGCTGCCGGCAAAGTGCAGGCTTCCGGTCAGCCAGTTGATCGTGCTCCCACCGGCGCTGATCCCGTGGATCACGATACCCAGGACCACCAGCCACTTGTCGCCCGCGGTGCCGCCGATGGCCACGATTACGAATGCGGTCGCCTGGATCACGTTGAACGTGGCCCGGCCCAGCATCGGATTGGTGCGGTCCAGGAAACGGCCCCAGAACGGTGCCGAACAGGTCACCAGCAACGCGGGGATCACTGCGGCAATCAACCGGGTCTGGCCCGCAGGAATCTTCAGGTGATCATCGCACAGGTTCGGGATCATCCAGAAAACCATGTGATTGGCCGTGCCGGCCAGGGCAAACCCGATCTGGAACAGCAGGAAGCGTCGGTCGGTCAGGAAGATCCGCAGACCCTCGATCAACGCCCCCCAAGGTGACTCGTCGGGGTTGCTCGACAACTCGTCCCGGCGACGGATCGGAATCGAACCGTAACACAGCGAAGAGACCAGCAGCATCACCGCAATCGCCACGAACACGACCCAGTAATACGCCTCGTAGTATTCGAACCAGAAGTAGCTGGCCACGATCACCAACAGGGCCGAGATACCCATGATCGCCTTGAGAATCCCGACGACCGCGGCACGGTGGCTGGCCGGGTACAGCACCTGGTACATGTTCATCTCACCGGTCCGCGGAAACACCTGGACCAGGAATGCGGCCGAGAGCACCATGGTGCACCAGGTGGCATCGTCCTGGTACAGGCCCGCCCCCAGCAGCAGCACGACCGAAACCAGGTTGGGAATCACGACCAGCTGCTTCATCGAGAGCTTGCGGGCGGCGTAGCCGGCCAGCGGGCTGAGCATGCTGCTGCCATGAGCGGCGGCCCAGAAGACCGCCAGGTGGATGGCTCCGCCGTCGAGGATCGTCTCGAGAATGACGCCGGTCAGCATTGTCAGGCAGTAGAACGCACCGGCGCCGACGTTGTAGGCCGCGTCAAACATCAGCGGCCTGTGGCACGACTCAGGCAAGCGGGCCAGCAGCCCGGCCAACGGTCCCCGCCGGGGCCCGCTCCCGGCTTCAGCGCTGCTGCCAGACGGCTGGTCGTCTTCGAGAGGCTGTTGAGGGTTGCCGGGATCGCTCATGAAGTTGCTGAAGCGAGTCGTGACCGGGGCGGCGCGAAGCGGCCAGTATAGAAGAACTCGCCACCCTCGCCACCCTTGTCGCCCGGCGGCGGCTGCTCCACAATGGCGTCGCGCGGTCGATTTCCACTCGACCACGACCCTCCAACACGCCTCACGTACATCCCATGGCCGGCTTGTCCCAACAGCGACGCACCGTCGTCTATCAGACGCTCGAGGAGTTCCTCGAGGATGTCCGTCAACTGGTCCCCGCCGACGTGGTGACCGCCGGCAACTGGAGTTTCGCTCAGATCCTCGAACACCTCGCCCGCGCCATCGACGCCTCGATCGACGGATTCTCGTTCCGATCCAACTGGCTGGTGCGGTGGCTGGTCGCTCCGCTGTTGAAGAACCGCCTGCTGACTGGCCCGATGAAGCCGGGTTTCACGTTGCCCAAACGGGCCAGCCAGTACCTGCCACAACCCGATATCGAACTCGGAAACGCCGTCACGCATCTCGAGACCGCCGCACGGCGACTCGAGACCACAGTGCCCACCGCCGCCCACCCGTTCCTGGGCCGATTGATCGACCGCGAGTGGTTGGCCCTGCACCTGCGGCATGCCGAGTTGCACATGAGTTTCGTGGTGCCAACTCAGCCTGATGGGCCGGTCGAAGGAACCGCCGAGTGAAACTCGAACCGCTGTTTGCCGAGTTCGACGGGCTCGAACCTCGAGAACGACTCGAGCTGCTGATCGAGTTCTCAGATTCGCTCCCGGAACTCTCAGACCCACGCTCCAGCGAGCCGGCTCCCCGAGAATGCCGCGTGCGGGAATGCCAGACAGCTGTCGACCTGTGGGTCGATGTCATCGACGGGTGTGTCTGGCTCGAGGCGGCGGTGCCCAGGCAATCACCGACGATTCGCGGGCTGATGGCATTGCTCGTCGAGGGCATCAATGGTTCACGGGTCGACGAAGTGTTGCAGATGCCCGATGACGTGCTGGGACCGCTGGGGCTGGCCGAAACACTGGGCATGACACGCCAGCACGGTACCCGCGGACTGGTGGCAGCCATCAAGCGACGGACCGTGGCCGCAGAGTCCGCCTGACCGCCAAACGTCGCCGGCCCCCCGTGGACGGTCCCCGCAGTCGGCGAATCAGAATCGGCTGGGTTTCGCCGGAACGACCCGTGAAAGATCCCGAGAATCCGCTATGCTTGATGTGCGTGATATGCTTGATAGATGGCCCGTGGGTGCCGCTCACTCCCTCCTCAACAGCACCCACCCCATACCTCCACCCCACCCTCCCCCGCGTTGACTCTCCCCGACTCTGCCTACCCGGTGACCTCCGGTTCTGCCCCGGTCCCGGTTGACTCAACAGGAGCCTGAATCTTCGATGGTCGAGACACTCAAGGAAACACCCCGACTTCTGCCCCCGGTGGAACTGCCCGCCTATACGTTCATTCCCGGATCGTTGACGCCTCATCCGTACCGTCATCCCGAAGGGCACAGCTACAAGAAGAAGACCCCGCCGGCCAAGCCGCTTACCGATGAGACCTGGGCGGATAACCGCAGCTTCCTGCTGGCCCTGGACCTGTTCAACATCGGTTACTACTGGGAAGCCCACGAAGAGTTTGACAGGCTGCTGAAGATCACCTGCCCCGACGAACTGATCGGTCGCTTCCTGAAGGGCCTGTTCAAGCTGGCCGCCGCGGGGCTGAAGGTTCGGGAAAATAGCATCCACGGCGTCCGGCGACACGCGGCGTCTTCGGGCGAGGTCTTCGCCGACGTGGCGGCCGAAGTCGACAGCGACCGCTTCTGCGGGTTGAAACTGACCATGCTGCAGTTCGCCGCGGACCGAGCCGCACAGTTGACCTACAGCCAACTCGACACCGACGGCGAGCCGGTCCGCGTCTTCCCGTTCCTGCTCCGCCCCGAACCGCTGCCGCTGGCGTAGCCCGCCTGCGGTGGGTTGCGGTGTGGCCTGCGGTGGGTTGAACGGCTCCATGAGCGGGCCTAGCAGCCCGCTCATGAGAAAGAACTCGGACCCTGGGGTCAGACGCCGCCCACAACGGGGTTTGCTCCACCTGTCGCGTTTCACAGGCGGGGCCTGACCCCTTCTTCGAGTTGCAACGTGTGCTGGTTGAAAAGGGGTCAGGCCCCGCCTGCGTGCCGTTCTGGGTGGAGCAGGACTTTCTGTGGGCGGCGTCTGACCCCGTCCCATCCCCAAACTTGTGTTTTTCAACCCGCCGAAGGCGGGCCAGGCACACCCTGCAGTTCCCTGCGGCCCGGGTCGCTTACTGAGCAATGGGCAGCGACAGCAGCACATCCTCGGGAGTCGGCACCGGTGCCGCGGCCTCGTTCTCGGGCGACAGCACCGTGTCGACCAGGAAATACAGCAACCGCCGCAGCGGTTCGACATCCACCTCGTCGGCCAACGACTCGGCCCGCACTCGAGCCTTGTCGACCAGCGCCTCGGCCTGCTCGAAGACCCCGCAATCGCCCAACAGCTGCTTGAGCCGCTGCCTGCGAGACTCGTCAGCGAGATCCTTGTCGGCCAGGACATCGAGCAACTGCTGCCGCTGAATCTCGTCGGCCGCCCCGAAGGCCAGGGCCAGCATCACCGTCGGACGCCCTGCCAGCATGTCCGCTCCGGCCACCAGCTTGTTGTTCGCATCGCCCTGCCAGTCCTTCAGGTCGTTGAGGACCTGGAAACCGACTCCCAGGTGACGCGAAAACGCCGGGATCATCTCGGCATAGTCCGACACGTCGCCGGCCATCCGCATGCCCGCGTACAACGCCGCTTCGAAGGCCGGTGAGGTCTTCAGGGCATAGATCTGCAGGGCGTCCAGCGGAGTGATCGACTCGACGGCCTGCTCGTGCCAGGCCATCTCGGCACCCTGGCCATCGCAGAGACGGATGTGAGCGGTGGCCATCCGGTCGAGCACATCACAGGTCGCGTCGGCACCAACCTCCTCGCGAGCCGAATTGACCAGGCGATAACCGATCCCGATCAGGTAGTCGCCCACGTTGATCGCCGTGCCGGGATCGTATCGGCGGTGAAGCGTCTCACGACCGTAGCGGAACTGATCGTCATCCTGGAAGTCGTCGTGCACCAAAGAAGCCTTGTGGAAGGCCTCGATCGCCATCGCCACCCGGCAGACCGAGTCGGGCAGGCCCAGGCCATCCCCGTTGCGATCGACCGCCTGCAGGTTTTCACCTCCGGTCATCGCATCGTAGGCGGCCAGGGTGATGAAGGGTCGGAACCGCTTGCCGCCTCGAGACAGCCAGTCGTAGGCAATCTCCTCGGTCTTGGCCAACGGACCCGCCGAGGACTTCGATGCCTGGCTGCGGACCGGCGGCAGCAACCGCTCGAAGTCCTCCTCGAACAGGCGATTCGATTCGCGGATCAACGGCAGGTAGCTGCTGGTCAGCGGTTCGGGCAACGGTTCGTACTTCTCCAGCACATCCCACACCCACGCTTCGTCCAGCGACGTGTTCTTGCAGTCGCCCGAGTGCAGTGGGATGGCGTAGGACGGTACTCCGGCAATCAGGACCTTGTCGATCGCCTTCTCGAGTACGTTGAGGCAGGCGACGCCGAGGATGCCGTCGACGTGGCCGCTGACGATGATCTTGAGCACCACCGGCGACCCCTCGGCCACCAGCACCTTGTATCCCAGCTGCTCGGCCCGCACCTTGTAGTCGGCGATCGAACAGGCTCCGCACTTGTCGCAATCCAAGCCGAACTCGTCGTACTCGGCCGGGCACCCCTCGGCGTGTTTCAGGCAGTGAGGCAGCAGCAGCATCCGCCTCTCGAACGGCACCGACAGAAACTGCCGCTTCCAGAAGAAGTTTCCGATCAGCACGGCTGCAAAGCCGAGGTACTTCTCGGTGAGGTCCAGTTCCTCGAGCAACGCGCGACCCCAGGTCTCCAGCTGCGTGCTGTCGAACGGCTGCGAGCGGTCCAACGACTCGGCAAACCGCTCGGCCTCCAGCTTGATCCGTTCGCGTTCCGCAAGCGTCTCGGGCACAAGCTTCAGGTGGCTGGTGCTCTTGCGGCGGCGACGCTTTCGGGGCCGCTTCGTTGCCGTCTCCGACGACACGTCGGCCTCATCAGACATCGCAGCCGACGGGCGAGACTCGGACGGGGCAATCGACACTCGGAACTCCTGTATCCACCGCCGGTTAGGTACCCGTGGGCACATCGTACGGCGATGAGATCTCGGCGACCCCCCTCGCCAGGCAGGCCCGGCGAAGTGCGGCAACCGTGAATATCAGTGGGTAGAGCTTCTCAAAATACCATAATCTCGCGAAATAAAAACCGATCGGCTGGCTTTTGATCCATGTACCGTTTTCCACCCGCTCAATTAACCACTCAACCCCCGCCGCCGCCTGTTTTTCTCCGATCCGCACACCCGCTGCGTCCTGGCCCCGGCCCAGCAACGCCTCAACCGCCAACGCCGTCTCCTCGACACTCGAAACGGTATCGGCATCTCCCCCCCATCCGCCATCGGAATTCTGGACACCGGCCAGCCATTCCCGGGCCCGTGCCGCGGGTTCCTCATCCTCGCGCCCCGCCGCCCACCACGCCTCGAGCACCCGTGCCGTCCCGTAGACCGGGTTCTGATCCTCAGCAACATGCTGATTGCCGAACCACAACGGCACCCAGGCCCCGTCGTCCCGCTGCCGACCCTTCAGGAACTCGAACCCGCGTCGGATCGGCTCCTCGAATCGGGCTGCCATCGCCGGATTCACCGCCTCGGCGGCCATCAATGCCCGCAACACGTGTGCGGTGATGTCCTGCGACGACCGGTCAAACGGCAAGGTCCCCCAACCACGGCAGAAGGTGGGCCAACCCCCGTCGCGATTCTGCAGAGACAGCAGCCAACCCGACCCCGCCTCGATCGACTCACCGATCTCTGCCCACTCGGCCGTACCACCCCGCAACAGCGCCAGCATCGCACCGGGCGTGTCGTCCGCGTCGGGCACCCCCCCGGGCAAGTCGGTCCAGGCCCAGCCACCCGGATCGGCATTCGTATACGGGTGCACCTCGCGGTACTGCTGAGCCAACAACCAGCTGCGGATCGGAGCCCGCTGGAGCTGCGACAATCGATCTCCCAGTGCATTGACCGACAGCGTCGTCACCCAGGTCGCCAGGTTCGTATCGATCGGCCAGCTGCCATCGTCTCGGACAGAATCGACCAGGAATTCGACCGCCCTGCGGGTCACCGGGTGATCGGCCAACCCGCACCCCGCCAGGCTCATCGTCACGAAACTCGTCAGCGGTGCCGCCTCCAGGAACCCTCCGTGGGTCGGCTGGATCGACTCCAGGACCCTCAGCACGCGGCCGCGGACCAGGCGACGCACCAGCCATACCAGGGGATTCCACGGGGGACGCGAATGGAAGCGGACCAGGCCGATGGCGATCAACGCCGGCAGGGCATAGCTGACGACCGGCAGCCGCACGGCCTTGTAGAAACCCGGCGGCAATGCCGCCAGTTCCAGCGGCAGCGCGATCACTCGCCGCCAATCGACCGTCCCGGCCAGGGCACAGTGAGTCAGGATCGGGACCGAAAAGGTCCGATCGCTGCCATAGCGGGCCAGCACCGCGTCGACCCCGCCGGCCCGCTCGATGTACGCCTCGGCCCCAATCAGCACCTCCGCCAGGCGACCTCCGGAGACCGGGGGACTGGTCTCGGAGACCGCGACCAGCGTGGCATGGGCCAGCATGGTGGTCGAGATGTTGCTGAAGCTCAGCGACGTGTCGCCCCAGCCTCCGTCCTCGTTCTGGTGGTCCAACAGCCAGTCCCGGCCCGACTCGACCAACCGCCCGATTTCCTCCGCACGCTCACCGGCATGCCCGGAAACCTTGACCAGGTGCAAGGCCAGCGTGGCCGTGGCGGTCGAGAGTGCCGAGGTCGAAAGTTCTCCGACCCAGGTCCCCGACTCGTTCCGCTCACAAAGCAACCCCTCGCACGCCGTCGCCCGGGCAGCAGACAGCCGCTGATGCGAGATGTCGGCGAGGGCGCGGGAGGTCATCAGCGGGCTCTGTGCGGGCGGGCGGGTCGCTCAGAGATCCATGGCGTCGAGGCCATCGAAGAGATCATCGAATTCGTCTCGCTCGGCCGAGTCTTGCTCGGACTGCCGCTTCGGCATGCCGACACTCACTCCCACCGCTTCGCGTCCGTCTCGGACCAATTCGACATCACGCTCGGACACCGCCGCATCCAGACCCGTGACGCTGCCAAAGAGCTTCGAGAGATCGATCTTCAGGGCGCCGACGTCTCCCAACGCCCCGGCAACCGCCGGCTCCTTGTGCTGAGGAAACACGATCGCGTTCTCGGGGCAGACCCGGCTGCACGCCGGACACCCCTTCTTGCAGTTGTCCTGCTCCTCGACCAGGATCCGCTCCAGCGGGTCGACGCCGTAGACCCCGAACAGGCAGAAATCGATGCACTCCATGCAGTTGGTGCACCGCTCGTAGTCGATCACCGGGTACCAGCGACGCTTGACCGGCTCGATGTCACTGCCACCGGTCAACACCGCCAGCGGGTCCAGGTACTTCTCGAGCTGCTCCGGCTTGGGCGATCCGGAAATCCAATCCATCAACTCGACCGTCTGGACCGTCTCATCGGTCGGGACCGCCACGGCGGCTGCGGACCGAAGTTCCTCGACAATGCGGGCGATCTCTTCGAGAAAGACCAGCGGGTCCGAATCGACTCCCAGGTCCAGGCAATAGAGGTTGCGATTGGGCAACTCGACACCCCCGACCCCCTGTGGCTCGGGAATCTCAATCTCCTCGTCCTCGTCCTCCTCCTCGAGCATCGTCTCACCCTGGTGACCCTTGACGCCGACCCGATCGAGCAGCCAGTGGGAGGCTCGAGGGTACATCCAGCTGAGCACCACCAGGTGCCCACGCAGTCCCTGCAGGAACAGGGTCCCGGTGTGATTCGAGTCGAGGTTGTAGAGGTGCGGCACGACGGCCACGTCGACGGTGTCATCGAGCATCAACGCGGCAACCAGCTCTTCCTCGAGATGCCGCTTCGCCGGGTTCTTGCTCGGCGACTGCGAAACGACGACGGTCAGGGTCTTGGTGGCCATCAGTTGAGTTGTCCCTTGATCATGCGTTGGGTGTCTTCCCACCCGTCGTTGAGAGCCTCCAGGTAATCCTGGGGGCTGAGCAACGTGGCCTGTGTGCGAAAGCGATATAGCCAGCCATCATCATACCCGGACGTGTTGATCGCCGAGGGGTCCTCAAGCGGTGTGTCGTTAAATTCCAGTACGTGTCCGTCGACCGGAGCAAACAGGCTCGACACCGCCTTGGAACTCTCGATCTCGCCAATCTCCTGCTGGGCCCGAACCTCGGTGTCGGAGTCGATCGTCCAGTCGAGAAAGAACACGTCCTGCAGCAGTCGGACCGCATAGGAGGTCAGCCCGACTCTCAGCGCGTCACCATCCTCCTGCAACCAGAGGTGATTTTCGGCATACCGCCGGTCCCCGGGCACCAGCGCCTCGTACTCGCCCATCATGAAGACCAGGTTGTCGGTCATGGTCATCGGAGAGCGTGAGGAGAGAGTTTTCTTGCGAGGGGTTGGCTGTAGAGCCGACCCGGGGGGGGGCTGCTAGTAGAAAGGGTGACCCGGGCGCATGCAAGCAGGGTCCGCCGAAGGCGGATCGGACGCCGGCTCTTGGAGTCATTCAACGGGCGGCTAGCTGCGGCCGAAGTACGGGGCCAGTTGACGCTCATCCTGCCCGGGGGTGCACAGGCTGACGACGCTCACCAGGAGAGCCGAGCCGACGAAGCCGAACACGAAGGGGTGCAGCGGCACGATCGGATCGACCAGCGGCTTGAAGAAGATCGCGGCGATGTAGATCAGGCCCCCTCCGGCCAGGCCCGCGGTCACGCCCCTGGCGGTGGCCCGCCGCCAGAACAGCGTCGCTAACCCCGGCCAGAACAGGGCCGAGGCCGAACCGCCGACGTAGTGGATCACCAGCGGCTGCAGAAATCTCGGCTCGATCATCAACGCACCCACGCACACACCCGCACCGGCCAGCGCCGTAACCGAATAACTCAGACGACGCACGGCGACATCCGAGAGCCTGACTCCAAACGATTTTTCGACCAGGTCCCGCACCACGCAGGCACTGATCACCAACAGCGCCGAGTCGACCGTCGACATCACCGCCGCAAACGGAGCCGCGATCAGCAACCCGGCCAACAGCGCCGGAGCCGCCTTGAGTTCCACCAGTCTCTGGGCCAGGGCCGGCATGGCCTGGTCCGATTGGCCCGGCTCGAGATCCAGGCCCAGCGCGGGTGCACAGTTCATCGTGATCAGGCTGCTGCCGTACATCAGCAGGAAGTAGGGAGCCAGCACCATCAGCGCCCGACGCAGCGCCGCGGTATCTCGAAACGCCAGCATCCTCGGCACCGTGGTCGGCATCATCACCGCGCCCAGGGAACGGATCAGGAACAGCGAGAGTCCCATGCCCAGGGGCAGAAAGACTCCCCCCATCTCCTCGTCGCCCGGCTCGGTCTGCTTCCTCGGACCCGGCGGATACAGGTACGCGTGACGCTCGGTCTCCACACCATGCTCGGCCGCCTCGGGATCCACCCGCACCGCCTGGGCGCGGTCTCCGGTCAGAGTCGCCTCCTCCAGGCCACCGACAGCCGAAAGCGTCAGGGGGACCAGCAGCACGACGCCGATGATCATCACGATCCCCTGCAGAGTGTCGGTCCAGGCCACGGCGCGGAACCCGCCGAAAGTGGTGTAGGTCACCACCGATACCGCAAACAGCAACAGGCCCATCACGTAACTCGTCTGAAGCAGGCTCTCCAGGACCCTCGCACCGGCCACGAACTGCGCAATCAGGTAGACACTGGTCGTGACCAGGACCACCGCCGAATAGGTCACCGCCACCGCGTTGGACCCGAAGCGGTCCCGCAGCAGGTCGACCAGGGTCAATGCCCCGGTCCGTCGCGCCAGGCGATTGATCCGCTTGCCGACGATTCCCAGTCCGATCACCGCCGTCACAATCGAACCGCTGACCCAGAACGCCATGGTCCAGCCGTAGGAGAACACCAGCGACGGATAACCCAGGAAACTGCCGCCACTGGCCATCGTCGCCACCCACGACATCGCCAGCACCCAGGCACCAAAACTGCGACCCGCCACGTAGTACTCGGTGCGGAAATCACCCGTCTTCTGATGCCGATGCGAAAAGACCGTGATCACGGCCACGCCGAGCATGAACAGCACAAAGGGGACCAGGATCGCGTAGTCCCGCTGCCCGACGTGGTACCAGGCCGGTTCGATCCGACCCCCGACTTCGGCCACAAGACCCGTCATGCCCCCGCCTCCGACACCGCAGCACCCACCGCAGCACCCACCGCGCGGCCATCAGCATCGATCTGCTGGTCGGGGTCGTCGTCGGCGAGCACGTAGAGAGCAAACCACCACGCCGCAGCGATCTCGAGGAACCACGGCACGAACAGGCCCCAGACCACCCACGCCGGCATGCCCAGAATCAACTCCGGCACCTCGGGTCGCTCATCGACGGGAATGTAACCCCAGCCGATCACCACCACCAGCGTCCAGGCCAGCCCCGCCAGCCACAGCACCAGCACGACGCCCGCCTCGCGCAGGCACTGCCGCAGATGCCTCGCCTCGGGATCGCCCATCGGCGGCACCCCCGCGGCCTCAGTCGCTGTCATCTCCGCTTGCAAATCGAGGCTCCTCGCCCGGAACGGGAGAATTGATGAATGTCCCTCGCGACAACACCGCTTCGCGACCTCCGTGAGCCGAGACCAGTGCCAACTGGTCGGACCGGGCTCGCCGGTCCACCTCCTCGGGGTCCAGTATCTCGCGCAACAGACCCTCCATCCGCCCGAGAATCGCCGCACTGGCCGGGTCGCCGGCCAGGTCGGTCAATTCGAGCGGATCTCCGGCGAGGTCGAACAGCTGGGGCGGTTGAGAGACGTAGTGGATGTACTTGTGTGACCCGTGCCGGATCATGAAGCTGCCCGTGGTCGTCCCCACCGCATGGTATTCGCTGAACGCCGCGCGACCCAGCGGCCCGTCGTCGGCAATCGACCACAGCGATCGACCCGGCAACCCGGCATCCTGTTCGTCGAGGTCCACTCCCACCGCTTCGAGAATCGTGGGGTGGCAGTCGACCAGCGAGACCGGGTCGTCGGTCGACTGGCCGCCGGGGACGCCCGGCCCGGCCACGATCAGCGGCACCGCGGCAGACTCCTCGTACAGAGTGAACTTGCCCCACAGCCCCCGCCGCCCCATGCTCTCGCCGTGGTCGCTGGTGTAGATGATCCGGGTCGACTCGGACAGCCCCGTCGCCTCGAGAGCCTCGAGTACGCGACCGACCTGGCGGTCCAGGTGAGTGCAGGTGCCGTAGTAGGCCGCCGTCACCCTGCGGATCTCCTCGTCGCTAAACGGGCGGTCGTAGTTCATCGTCTTGCGCAGCGTGTCCAATGCCGGGTGAGCCGGCTGCTCGTCGGGCCGGTTCTGAATCGGCAGTGGGATCTCATCGGGAGGGTACAACTCGAAGAGATCCGGGGGGGCGATGAAGGGTGGGTGCGGGCAGACAAAGCTGCAGAAGAGCATCCACGGCAATTCGTCCGGCTCGGCCACGCGATCCCGCAGCCACTGGATCGAACGCTCGGCGATCTCGATGTCGTAGTCGCTGTAGGTCGTCGTCCCCGGCCCCGCCTCGATCACGCCACTCCGCATGCCCGTCCGGATCGGAGGATCGTCGCGGATGGCCCCCATCACGTCGCCCACTCCATCGACCACGTTCAGAGGCACAATCCGGTCGCTGAAGCCGTCCTCGTCCTCGACGGAGCGGTAGTGCAGCTTGCCGATCGAATCGACTCGGTGACCGGCCGCCTGCAGGCGATGACCCCATCCCCGCACCCGGCCGTCGTAGGGAAACGCGTTGTCCCAGTACCCGATCTCGTGAACATATCGGCCCGTGGCCAGGCTCGCCCGCGCCGGAACGCAGATCGGGCAGTTGGTGTAGGCCGCATCGAAACGGACTCCCCGACCCGCCAGGGCGTCCAGGTTCGGAGTCTGGATCGTCGGGTGACCGTAGCACCCCAGTGTGTCACGATTGTGCTGATCCGAGAGAAAAAACAGCAGGTTGGATGGTTGCATCGAGGCACACCACAGAGCTTTGAACCGGAGACGATGGGCGAGTCTCTCAGCCGAGAAACGCCGATGCAAGGCCGTCACTACAATCGCTACCGCCGGCCGGTTTCTCAATCACCGCCGTCCAATCATCTTGCATCGCTGCAGCGGGCACCTAGAATACAGCAGGCACGTTGGGATCCCCCACGGGTCTCTGCGGTCGAGAATCCGTCAGAAAACACGGCTCAATCTCATACGACAACTCCCTGTGCCGAAACGGCTTATGGCCCGTTTCGGCGGAGACTTTCTACCATGGCCAGCAAGTACCTGAACATCGAAGAGGCGGTCGAGCTTCTCGGAATCCCCCAGCACGAAATCACCCGGCTGCGAGAATCCGGCGAGTTGCGGGGTTTCGCCGACCGGGGCACCTGGAAGTTCCGCACCGAGGACATCGAGGAGTTCGCTCGGTCGCGTCAGGCTGATTCCTCGGAGGACGGTGGCCTGGGTGGCGACGATCTTCCGCTGGCCGACGACGACGCGCAGGGAACCACTTCGTTGCTCGATGACGACGATGAGGTCAGTGCCGATCAGCCGACTCTGCTGCAGGCAGAGATCGACGACGACGAGCCCCTGCTCTCGATCGACGATTCCTCCGACAGTGATGTGCGGCTGGTGCTCGACGACGGCCTGGAACCCTTTGACGTTAGCGAATCGGACAGCGATGTGCGGCTGGTGCTCGACGACGCACCGGGGCTCGCCGAATCCGACAGCGAGGTCCGGCTGGTGCTCGACGACGCACCGGGGCTCGCCGAATCCGACAGCGAGGTCCGGCTGGTGGCCGATCCGCCTGCCGTCGCAGACCTCGAAGAGGTCGACGAAATGGCCGGCAGCGACAGTGACGTCAAGCTCGTCGCCGCCGAAGCCTTCGACGCCACCGTGCTGGAAACGCCTCGGGGAGCCAACGACCTGGAATTGACCGAGATCGCCGAGGGCAGCGGCATGGCGCTGGAACTGGCCGCCGACAGTGGCATCTCGCTGGAAGCGGTTGCCGAGAGCGGAATCAGCCTGGAAGGAGCCGATGAGAGCGGCATCAGCCTGGAACCCTCCGGGAGTGGAGTCGGGAGCGGAGTCGAACTGGGCGACGTGACGATCGCAGACAGCGGCATCGCGCTGGACCTCGACGAGGGCAGCGGGATCGCCCTGGACCTGGACGAAAAGACCGACGAAACACAGCTCGAAGTCCCCGCGCTCGTCGACGATGGGACCGACTTCGGGATGGCCGAAACCGGCGAAGACGCAGAAACCAGCACCGATACCAGCGTGCTGCTGTTTGACGACGAGGAAGATGCCGACGATTACTCGGCGACGGTCGTCAAGAAGTCCGACGACGCTGACATCTTCGACGAATTCGGTGACATCGGCGACGACGACGACCTGGATGTCGTCGACGACATCTTTGGCGAAGACGATGAACTCGAAGACCTCGAAGAGGTCGACGTCTTCGACGCCGACGACGATGTCTTCGATGACGAGGAAAAAGACGACTACGCGGTGCCCGTCGAACGGATCGTGGCGACCACCGAGCAGGAGTGGGGAGTGGGAACGTTCTTGTCGCTGATGACGGCGACCGGCCTGATGCTCGTCTGTGGCATGGTCCTCTTCGAACTCGTCAAGTCGATCTGGAGCGCAGAAGATCCCGGCTTCACGGGTGGCTTGATCGACACCGTCGGCGGGATGTTCAACTAGCGGCGATCGATCGCCCCGACCAATCGTCCCGACCAGGCTCAGCGCCAGCGAACCGCAAAAAAAACGCGGTTTGCCCTAGGCACACTCAGGCCCCCCACACTATAAGTCCGCCCTCACTCATCGGCCGCGACCCGTTGCCTCTCTCAGCAACTTCGCGACCAGCTCTCCCCACTCAACTCTCCCCTCTCTACTCTCTTCTCCCCCCCCTCCCACGTACTACCACACCCCAGGCTATCTCAGCCCGGTTGGTCTCCGTTGCGTATTGCGCGGCTTCGTTCCGTAGCACTCCGCAGGGCTCCACCCGGGTCGGCAAAGGAGTGCCCCATGTCGTCAACGGCCCGTACATCCGCTCCCGTTCTCCTGGCCCTGGCCGTCACGCTCGGCGCCGGCTGCAACATGGTCCCGCAGCAGACCCTGCGTCAGTCGCAGATCCGGGCGATGCAGCTGGCGGGAAACAACCGGCAGCTCAGTCGTGACAACATGGCGTTGAAGTCGAATCTCGACGTCTCCAGCCAACGGCTGTCCAACATGAACAGCGAACGGTCGCTGCTGCAGCAGCGATACGTCAACCTGCTTAAACAACAAAGCCCGCTCTCGCCCGAAGCGACCCGCCAGCTCGAAGCACTCAAGCAGAAGTACCCGCTGTTCCAGTTCGATCCCAAGAGCGGTGTCAGCCGCATCGGAGAGGACATCCTTTTCCAGAGCGGCAGCGCGGTGGTCAACAGCAAGGCCGCACCCAAGATCCTCGGTGAATTCGCCCGGATCATGAACCAGGGCGACGCCAGGCACCTCAACATTCTCGTCATCGGACACACCGACGACCGCCGCATCGCCAAGGCCAATACCCGCTCGAAACACTCCACCAACTGGCACCTCTCGACCAACCGCGCCAACGCGGTGCTCGTCACACTCCAGAAACTCGGGATCGATTCGAGTCGCCTGGGATCGGCCGGCTACGGACCCAACCAGCCCTTGGTCCCCAATGCCGATGCATCGGCGCGTCAGAAAAACCGGCGAGTCGAGATTTTCGTGCTCCACGCCGATGCCGTCGTCGCACGCTGGAGCCCCGACACGAGCCTCCAGTAGACCCCGCTTGGCCCGCCTGAGGTGGGTGCATCACTCGGGGATGACCCAATGCCACGGGTCCGCCGCAGGCGGATCAGACCCCGTCGGCTCCTCGAACTGCGACGGTAGCGTTGCCCACGACTCGCAGGGTGGGGATCGGAACCAGCCCGTCGAGGACCCGCTGGCCGTCGCGAGAGATCTTGTAACGCATGCCAGTCGTGCGGTCGCTCACCTCGAAGCCCAACCAGCCCAGGGCGATCAGGCGACCGTGCAGCTCCGAGAGTCTCTCGGGGTCGAACCCCTCGAGCGACTCGATGCGAGGCAGCCAGTCGTCACGCTCGTCCTCAGCGGGCAGCTCGGCCAATCCGAGCACCACCCCCTCGCCGTCTGTCTCGCCGGCCGGATCTCGGGACGGCAAACCCTGCGACGCAACAGGCTGGGTCTCATCGACCAACCGGTACGCTTCCAGTACCTCTCGCCAGCCGGCGTCGAGGTCGAGCAGTTCAGCATCGATATCGATCATCGTCCATCGTATCGACGACCACCCGCCTCAAAGACAGTTCGACCGCTGCTGCCCTCACGATCGCTACGACCCGCCCCGCCGATCGGCATCCTGCCGCGGAAAACGCCCGCACAACCGTTACAGGCCGCCTAACCCGACGTCGACCGCTGCTGCAAACAGGATGAGATCCCCGGGACACTGCCCGGGGGAGCCTCACATGTTCGTCTTGGCGTCGTCGACATCGCCGAGGACCGCATTCAGGGCCGCATTCAGTGGCCCGTCGTGGCAATGGTCGGTCGAGTAGATCCGGAAGATCGAGAAGCTGGTCGGCAACTGGCAGAACAACTCATCGTCATCCAGCGGCAACGGATCCGATTCGGACGGGTCGAGCAGAAAGTTCTGGCCACCGGCGGGCAAAGGGCCGCTGGGACGGTGGTAGTGCCTGGCCACGTCGACCCGCATCGAGATCTCCGAGAGCGCCGAAGGCAACAGGCGACGCACCCGAGTTTCGACCAGTTCCGGCTCCGAAAAAATCGTCACCCGCTCCGACTCGCCGGCGCGGAAATGCAGTGTCCGCTCGCAGGCCAGCTTCCAATCCACGTCACGGTTCAGGATCCTCTCCCACCGCTGCCCCAACTCACGTGTCGCCTCATCCTCGGAAAGCGACCAGCGACCCACGTCGACCAGGAAACTCGACTCGGTCAGTCGACGGTAGTCCTCCAGGTGCTCGCTCGGATTCCACGGAAACAGCCGCTGCATCGTCTCGGGAAAGACCAGCTCCAGCGACAGGTCCAATGCCCGCACCGTGCGGTGAAAATACACCGTGCGGAACAGGTTGGCACGTGTCTCGATGAAGTTGACCAGCGTGGCCAGGCCGCGTGAGTGGATGGTCAGGCCCTGGGGAGTGAAGAAGCTGTAGTGCAACAGCCGCGGCAGATCGAACGCGCGGGTGTTGTAACCCGTCATGTACGCGTCCCGGAGCACGAAGTCCATGTTGTCGACGGTGTAGATCCCGCTGAAAAGCGACCTCAGCTTGCACAGCCAGTCGGGAGTCCCCTCGAGCTGTTCTCCGACTCGCGGGCGTCGGATCAGCCACGCCACCTGCCGCGGATCCAGTTCCTCCAACGGCTGCAACTGCCCGCTGGGATTCCGTCGCACACGCCGAATCAACTCGCCCAGTTCCTCCTCGATGATCTGTGCCCCGAGGTCCTCGTGAGTGAGATCGAAGTCGGCCAGGAAATGGTCGTCGAAGAAGTGCCCGAATGGACCGTGGCCGACATCGTGCAACAGCGCCGCCAGCCGTACCAGGCTCTCCACGCACGCCCGCGATGGGACGTTCTCACACGAAATGACCAGCGAATCGTACCAGGCGTCAATCGCCTGGCTGGCCAGGTGCATCGCCCCCAGCACGTGCTGAAACCGCATGTGTTCGGCCGACGGGAAGACCCACCAGGCGGTCTGCAACTGGTGAATCTGCCGCAACCGCTGCACCCAGGGATGATCAATCAGCTCCTGCTCTGCCACTTCCCCCTCGGGCAGATGACTCCGCGAAACGAACGGGATGTACCCGTGGATCGGGTCGTGCGAGAGGCTCTCGGTGGCGAAATCACGTGGCATGGGCAGGCATTCCTCGGGCGGGACCGATCCTATCCAAACGCCCCGACACGTGGTACTTCACTCGGCCCAGTTCCGTGACCGCTCTACGGCTCGCTGCCATCCCGCATACAGCGATTCACGCTCTTCGGCGGCCATCTCTGCCGAGAATCGCCTCTCGAGACGCCAGGCCTCGACGATCTCGTCGGTGCTATCCCAGACACCGGTCGCCAGTCCTGCCAACCGAGCCGCTCCCAGGGCTGTCGTTTCCAGCACCTCGGGCCGCAGCACGTCGACATCGAGCATGTCGGCCTGGAACTGCATCAGCAGGTTGTTGGCCGCCGCACCCCCATCCACTCTCAGCCCCCCCAGGCTGACCCCCGCCTCACGCTGCATCAACTCCAACAGGTCGCGGCTCTGGTAGGCGATCGATTCCAGGGCGGCTCGAGCCACCTGCGGCCGGGCCGTGCCTCGGGTGATGCCGATCATCGTCCCGCGGGCGGCCGGGTCCCAGTACGGGGCACCCAGCCCGACGAAGGCGGGCACCAGGTAGACCCCGTCGGTCGATTCGCATTGGGCCGCCAGGGCCTCGATCTCGGCAGCCTCGGAAATCAAGCCCAGCCCGTCTCTGAGCCACTGCACCACCGCTCCGCCGACAAACACCGCACCCTCCAGGCAGTAGGTCACCTCTCCGTTGAGACTCCAACCCACAGTCGTCAGCAACCCTCCGTCGGATCGCACCGGCTTTGTCCCGGTGTTCATCAGCAGGAAGCAGCCCGTCCCGTAGGTGTTCTTGGCCTCGCCGGGCGAAAAGCAGGCCTGCCCGAACGTCGCGGCCTGCTGGTCTCCGGCCATCCCCGCCAGCGGAACCTTCGCCCCCAGGATCTCGGCATCGATCTCACCGATCACCCCCGACGACTCGACCACCGCGGGCAACATCGCCCGCGGCACACCGATCGCCTCCAGCAGTTCGTCGTCCCACTCGAGCGTGTGGATGTTCAGCAGCAATGTCCGACTGGCATTGCTGACATCGGTCACATGGCAGCGGCCTCCGGTCAGCCGCCAGGCCAGGAACGAGTCGACGGTGCCAAACAGCACCTCGCCCCGCTCGGCTCGCGACCTGAGACCTTCGACCTCGTCGAGCAGGTGGGCGATCTTGGTGCCCGAGAAGTACGGATCGAGCACCAGCCCGGTCTTGTCCCGGATCAGGCTCTCGTACCCGTCGCGTTTCAGATTCGCACATCGTTCGGCCGTCACGCGGCTCTGCCACACGATCGCGTTGGCGACCGGCCGCCCGCTGTCTCGCTCCCACACCACCGTCGTCTCACGCTGGTTGGCGATCCCGACTGCCACAAGCTGACTCGCGTCGACCTCCGCCTCGACCAGCGCCCTGCGAGCCGTCGACAACTGCGACTCCCAGATCGCCTCGGCGTCGTGCTCGACATGACCCGGCTCGGGGTAGATCTGCTCGAACTCGGCCTGGGCCATGCCCACCGCCCGAGCCGATTCGTCGAACACGATCGCGCGGCTGGAGGTGGTGCCCTGGTCCAACGCCAATACGTACTTCGACATGCACTCGCCTCTGTCTCACGGTCTTCAAAACCAACATCGCCGGACTACTTCACCCGCTCTCGCCACGAACGCCAACTGGCCCGCAGTTGACTCAATCGCTGTGACATGCCCGGATCCCCCGCCAGGTTCTTCTCCTCCCGAGGATCGAGCTTCAGGTCGTAGAGTTGCTCGACGACCGGATCCAGAGACGTGTAGCGGACGTACTTGTATCGCGGACCACGAACGCCCTCGGTCATCGGGATCCGAGGGTGCCGGAAGGGATGCTCGTAGAAGAACTCGCTCCGCCACTCGACTCGACGACCCCGCAGCAGCGGCAGCAGAGATCGCCCCTGCACCGACGCCGGTACCTCGAGCCCGGCCAGTTCGAGAATCGTGGGGGCGATGTCGATGTTCAGTGCCACAGCGGAAACCCGCGTGCCCTTGCGGCCCGATGGCAGCCGGGGATCGCAGATCACCAGCGGCAACCGGATCGACTCCTCGTGCATGAACCACTTCCCCGCCAGGCCGTGCTCGCCCAGGTAGAAGCCGTTGTCGGAGGTGAAGATGATCACCGTGTTCTGAAATAGCTGCTTCCTCTTCAACAGCCCCACCATCCGGCCGATCACATCATCGACTCCCATCACCAGCCGGTAGTAGTCCTTGACCGATTTCTGAAACATCGCCGGGTTCCCGAACCGGATCTTCCAGCGACGCCGTGCCTCTGAGGTCTGCAGGAACTTCGGCAGCCGGGCGAAATGAGCGGCGGTGGCCGTCGGCGGACGAGGAATCTGCGTGTCGGCCAGGACATCGTCGTAGCGGTGATCGGGCTGGAAGGGCCACGGATCTCCGTCCTGGCAGTGAGCCGCCTTGGTGTAGAATTGCAGCAGGAACGGCTGCTTGCCGTCAACGGTCTTCAGGAAATCGAGGACCTGCTGGCCCAGGCGGTGAGTCAGGTGAGGCCCCTGGCCGTCGGGCTTGGGGTAGTAGCGGCCCTGGCCGCTGAAGCCGTTGAAGACGTCGTAGCGGTCTTTGGGCAACCTGCCGCCCAGGCCCCACTTGCCGACCATCGCCGTGCGGTATCCCGACTGACGCAACAGCACCGGAAACGCGTCCTTCCATTGCTTCTCGCTCAGAGACTGCCGAAAAGTGCGGATCCCGTGACGCATCGCGTACTGGCCCGTCAGAAAACTGGCTCGGCTGGTGGCACAGATCGAGGTCGTGCAGAAGGTGTGAGTGAAAATGGCGCCGTGACCGGCCAGCGCGTCGATGTGAGGCGTCTTGAGGACGGGGTTGCCCATGCAACCCAGAGCATCAAACCTCTGGTCGTCGGTGATCACCAGGATGATGTTCGGTCGCTCTGCCGCATGCAGCCGGCCGACTCCGACACCCGTCAACAGCACCAGCACCCAGGCGAGTACCCGCCAGCTGCGACCTCCGCCACCGTCCGTTGACCGTCGCTCACGCATCTCAACCCCCCTGGCACATCCGGTTCTTCCTGGCCGGCGACACAGTGCCCCATTGAACCGGAATTGTCAATTCTCGGAGGCGTCCCCCGCTTTACCTGCCGCGGCAGAGCACCTATTCTCCGCTCGGCATTCGCACTCGACCCGGTCCCGGGAAGATCCATCGTGTCCTGCACCATCGAATCGGCGACCGACCGCGACTACCTGAACGTCGCCGCACTCGACCGCATTTCCTGGCCAACCGCTCCGGACCTGTTCATCCCCGATGGTGAGCACATCTGGAGGATCTGGTGCGACACGGTGACATTGCTGGTGGCCCGCCGCCGGGCCGGCTCCGAACCTCTCTCGGAATCCGGCGACATCGCCGGCGCGCTGGTGATGTTTCCCACCAACACCGCCGAACTCTGCCTGCACAAGATCATGGTTCATTCACAGTGCCGGGGAGGAGGAATCGGCAGCGAGTTGATGCAGGCCGGGCTCGCCATCGCGACCGCCCCGGTTTTCCTGACCGTCGACCCCGCCAACGACGCCGCCGTCTCGCTCTACCAGTCCTTCGGCTTCACCACCCGCCGCCGAGTCGACGGCTTCTACCGGCCGCACGAAGACCGGCTGATCATGGTTCACCCGGGTCCCCAGTGACTTGCTCGGCTGAACCCGAGTCGGACTCGGCCTGGCTCGCCTCGTCTTGCTGACCGATTCGCATCTCCTCGCCGCGGATGATGCGGCCGATGTTGCTGCGGTGCCGGTAGATGATCAGAAACGGCACCGCGAGCGCGAACGCCGAGAGACTCCATCGCTCGCCCCAGTGATTCTCCATCACCATCAACACCGTTTGCACAATCGCAAACGCCAGCGATGCCAGCAACGAACTCAGGCTCCCCATCCGACTCGTCGCCAGGCTCAACAGGTAGACACCCACGGCAACCAGCGTCGCCCACGGTCCCAGTATCACCGCCACGCCCAAAGCAGTGGCCACACCCTTGCCGCCGCGCAGGCCGAGCCAGCAGGGATACATGTGCCCCACGATCGCAATCAGCCCGACCAGGACCTGAAGGTGCACGATGATCACGCTGCCCGGCTCGATCGATGCGACCCACCGGCTCATCGTCGCCGACACCGCCAGCACCGGCAGCAGTCCCTTCATAGCGTCCGGCACCAGCACCGCCACGCCCCAGCGGAAGCCCATCACCCGGGCCACGTTGGTGGCTCCGATGTTGCCGCTGCCGTGTGTGCGAATGTCGATTCCGCCCGCCACGCGACCGATGATGTACCCAAACGGGATGCCACCAACCAGGTAGGCCACCACGCACGCGATCACCATGTAGACGGGCGTCGTCATCGGGGTCACGCCGTGCCGAGCAGAATACAGCCCCGGTGCACCGACCTCCGGTACACCGCAGCACACCGCATGGGACGAGTTAGAGCCAATCCACGAGCGAATGTCGAGCGAGAGGACCGGTTTTCCCGGACCCGCTCATGCCGCTTCGGTACGGTTCAGCAGCGTGGTCAATTCGCCAAACACACGCTCGGGGGCCAGGTCGCTCATGCAGCGGTGATGTCCCAGCGGACACGTCCGCTGCTGGCAGGGCCCGCACTCGACATCCAACTGGACGTGGACCGCACGGTCGTAGTACGTCTCGCTCCAGGCAATGTGAGTCGGACCAAACAGCGTCACCACCGGCACGTCGAACGGCGCCGCAAAGTGCCTGGGGCCCGAGTCGGTCGTGACCAGCGCCGTGGCGTGCCGGACCACCGCCTTGGTCAGCCCCAGGCTCAGAGGCTCTTCAGCCAATGACACGACCCGAGGGTCATCGGCGGCCGTGGCGATCTGTCGAGCCTCCTGGCGCTCAGATGGTCCACAGACGACCACCACCGCCAATTCGGTCGCAGTCACGATCCGCCGGGCCAGGTCGCCGAACAACTGGCTGGGCCAGTGCTTGGCCGAACCGAAGGCGCCGCCGGGGTTGAAGCAGACGTAGGGCCGCTGACCCAGCACATCACCGCGACGAGCACGAAACGCTCGCCAGGCCGATTCGTCGGACGTCGAGACCGACAGGTGCATCCGACGATCGGTCGACTCGCAGCCGAGCGTCTCGACCAACCTCAGGTAGTCGTCCAGCACCGGGTGAGGGGTCTTGCGAGAGCGGGGCGGGACCGGATCGGTTAAGAGCAACCCTCGGCCGTCTCGAGCAAACCCGATCCGGCGCCCGGCGCCCGACAGCCACGCCATGAAGGCCGATCTCAGCGAATTGGGAAACAACACCGCCACGTCAAATCGCTCGGCTCTCAACCGACGCGCCAGCCCCCAGCCGGAACTCGCTCGTGACGATCCGCCCGGGTCCCACTCGATCACCCTGTCGACCAGGCCGGTCCCTTCGAGCACATCACCGACGTAGGGACGCAGGACACCCACCACTTCGCCTTCGGGCCAGCGGCTGCGGATCGAGGCCAACGCCGCAGTGGCCATCACGGCATCACCAACCCAGTTGGGCAGAAACACGGCGGTCTTCATGCCCTTCTCCCAAAGACTCCGACCGACCCCGGCCACGCTAACCGGCCCGCCGCAATTGTTGCTGATCTGCCTCGCGAATCCGGGCCACGATCTCGCTGGTCGAGAGCCCCGGCACCAGCCCCAGGCCCTTGACAACGCCCCCGTAGGATTCGACCAGCTCGCGTCCCACGATCTCCTCGGCGGTGTATGTCCCTCCCTTGACCAGCACGTCGGGTCGGAGTGTCTCGATGAGTGCCAGAGGGGTGGCTTCGTCGAAGATCACCACGTAGTCAACCACCTCCAACCCCGCCAGCATCGTCGCTCGCTGCTCTTGAGCAATGATCGGTCGCCCCGGCCCCTTCTCCAGTCCCCGTACGCTGCTGTCGCTGTTGACGGCCACCACCAGGCAATCACCCTCGGCGGAAGCCTGCTCGAGACTGGCCAGGTGACCGGCGTGCAACAGGTCGAAGCAGCCGTTGGTCATCACTATCTGCTGCCCCGACTCGCGGCGGGACGCCAGCAACTCGGACAGCGTCGCTCGATCACGGATCTTCTCGCCCGCGGATCGCGGACCCCTCAGCAGGTCCGCGATCATCTCAGCACGTGTCACGGTGACCACCCCGATCTGCTCCACCTCCAGGCCACCGGCCGTGTTGGCCAGCCGGGCCATCGTGGAAGGATCACACCCGGCGGCGGCCGCGAGACCGATCGTGGCCAGGACCATGTCCCCGGCACCGGTGATGTCGTAGACCTCGCGGCGACGCGTGGGCACGTGGCAGGTGGTTTCGTCTGAATCGGCCAGCACGATGCCGTCGCTGTCGAGCGTGACGAAGGCGGTGTCGAGTTCGAGATCTCTGCACAAGAGGGACGCGGCGGCCAGGCCGTCCTCGACCGTCGCAATCGTACGACCGGTCGCCCGGGACGTCTCGGTGCGGTTGGGAGTGATCGCCGTCGCGCGGCGGTAGTCGCGGTAGTCTCCGCTCGAGGCCGGATCGACGATCACCGGGATCCCCGCCTTGCGAGAGGCCGAGATCACCGCCGACAACAACTCCGGCGTGCAGACTCCCTTGGCGTAATCCGAAACCAGTACCACATCGACCCGCCGCTTGGCCGAGGGTGCGATCGACGCCTTCAGTGCCGCGATCAACTCGTCGGCGATCGCCGGGCACAACCGCTCACGCGATTCGCGATCGATGCGGAGGACCTGGTGAGGGTGCCGGTGCTGGGCGCGGCCCATGACCCGTGTCTTGACCGTCGTCGGGCGAGTCGCGTCGGTGACGACCAGCTCCGTCGCGATCCCCGCCCGCACCAGCTGGTGACGCATCTCGCGGCCGTCTTCGTCGTCGCCGACCACGCCGGCCAACACCACCTCGGCCTCGAGACCACGCAGCATGTTGGCCACGTTGGCCGCACCGCCGAGTCGCACCTCGCGATGATCCTCCCGCAGGAGCATCACCGGAGCCTCCTGGCTGATCCGCTCGGCGTCGGCCCAGGTGTAACGGTCCAGGACCAGGTCCCCCACGACCAACAGCCGCGGATGACCGGCCCCCCGGAGAATCTCGACCAACTCGTACGACATGGCCCGGGGATCATCTCGATCGACTGCTGCCAAGTCAATGTCTCTTGAAGCGCAGGCCCGCCCCCGGCCAAGTCAATCCGACTCGCGGTCGACATCCCTGAGCATCGGCTCGAGTTCTTCGACGAAGTCGTTGACGTCCTTGAACTCGCGGTACACCGAAGCAAAGCGGACGAACGCCACCTGGTCCACATCCCGCAGGCGACCGAATACCAGTTCGCCGATTTCACGCGAGGGAATCTCACGCTCGAAGCCCTGGTACACCTCACGCTCGACCGCGTTGATGATCCCCTCGATCTCGTCGTCGCTGACCGGTCGCTTGTAGCAGGCCTTCTCGAGACCCACTCGGATCCGCTCGCGGTCAAACGGAACCCGCGAGCCATCCTTCTTGATCACCCGCAGCGGAGACTCCTCGATCTTCTCATACGTCGTGAATCGCCGCTCGCAACCCAGGCACTCGCGGCGGCGGCGGATCGCATGAGGCTGACTGGCTCGCGAATCGACCACCTTGGTCTCTTCGAAATGACAAAACGGGCACTGCATCGTTGCCTGACTCCGGGAAACGCGTTGCCGAACCGTTGCCTGCCAGCGCGACGACTACGGTACCCGAGCGAGCCGAAACCGCAAAGACCACTTGGAACCAGGCCAGGTAACCGAGTCACTCGGATGGCCGTATCTCATCACCGGCCCCGGCCTCATCACCGGCGTCATCGTCTCCGGTGCCGTGTCGCAGTTCCTCGAGAGTCAACCTCAGTTCACGCACCGAGCCGGCCCCGATGACCAGCAGCAATCCTGCCATCCCGACCAATCCCCCACCGAGGATCGCCATCCAGAGAATCCTCCACGCCCAGTCGCTCATGACACGGGCTCCGTGTCAGGGGACTGATCCTGGCGACGTCGATCTGGAAACAGCAGCGACACCGGGATGAAGACCAGTGTCGGAGTCACCATGGTCAGCAGCATCATCAACGCCGGAAAGACCTGGAACCCCTCGGGATCGGGGAAGAAGACCGAGTTGATTGCGTCGATGACCTGGGTCAGGCCGCAGACTCCCATCACCCCGCAGACCAACGCCGCCAGGGCTCCCGCCGAACTGGCTCTGCGCCAGTACAGGCCACCGACGATGACCGGGAGTGCTCCGGAGAGGTAGACGGTGCCGGTGATCGCCAGGTAGTCCCACAATTCCTGGCCCACCTCGTACCACAGGCCCCAGAACAGCAGGAAGGCTCCGATCACCACGATGCTGATTCGCGTCACCAGCACGCGGTGGCGGTCGCTGAGACCTCCGCACAACGGAGCGACGATGTCCTGGGCCACCACGCCACTCCAGCACAACAGGTAGCTGTCGTGGGTCGACATGAAGGCCGCCAGCATCGCCGCGGTCACGAGGCCCAGCAGCCCACTGGGGATGATCTTGGCCAGGTACAGCGGCATGGCCGAGAGAGTGGAGAGTTGCTTCGAATCGATCGACTGCTGGAATTCGCTGCCGAGGTCCGTATGCAGGGCGAAGAAGGCAAAGGCACCGATGCCCCACAATGCCGGCAGCGTGCGGCGGGCCAGGAACGGGATCGTACTGAAGAGGTACAGGCGACGGGCCACCGTCGGAGTCTTGACCGCCAGCGTCCTCGAGACGGTAGCCGGCCAGAGCATCACGGCGATCGACAGCGTCAGCCACTGAGCCGTCAGCATCCACGGACCCACTCCGTCGGCCTTCGCCTCCGTCACCGGGTTGTCGATCAGCAGAGGATTGACGTACGTCGATGCGCTCAGCTCCCACAGGCCACCAATCCCACCCAGCTCGCTGAGCACATAGTAACTGACAATCAGCGAACCGACCCCCAGCACCAGGAACTGGATCAGGTCGGTAATCACCACCGAGACCATGCCCCCCAGTACGGTGTAGAACAGGACCATCAGCAGCAGCCCCGACATGATCAACTTCAGTGCCAGCGGGTCTTGGAGGCCGGTCACCCCCACCAGGAACAGCGAACCGGCCTTCAGGAAGACGCCCATATTGAGCACTCCGGCGAGCACCATCATCACCGCGCCCACGACCCGCACCCTCTGCGTGTAGCGCCGCTGGTAGTACTCCGGCACCGTCAGCACCGCTTCCTGCCGCAGGCGGTACACGACCAGCCCGGTGACCCCGATCACCGCCAGCCCGAAAACCTCGATCACCGCCAGGTACAGCGAAGCAAACTGCTTGGTGTAGCCCAACTGGGCGACGTACATCACCGTCACCAGGCCCAGCTCGGTGCCGGTCATCGTCGCCAAGGCCAGCCGAATCCGCAGCGTGCGGCCGGCGACCAGGTAGTCACTCAGACCACCGACATAGCGGTTGGCCCAGACTCCGATCCCGATCGAACCGGCGAGGTAGACCGCGACGATGATCCAGTCGACGGTTCCGAATTCTGTATGAAACAGCCCCATGGCAGCTCACCGAAGCCCAAAATACCGCGGTTGCATTCGGAACAAACTCGACCTACGATTGGAGTTCGGGCACTCGGCACGAGTCCCGCCGAGCACCCGCTTCTGGGTCTCGGAACGACTCTAACGCGCCGACCCGGGGAGATGCCACGGTGACGATCGACAAGAGCCTGCGACGCAAGGGGTACCTGCTGAGGGCACGAAACGTGCTGAAGCGAAGCGAGCGGATTGAGAAGCTCGAATTCGAGGATCGCTGGCAGGAAGGGCAGAGTCCCTTCGGGCTGCCCAAGGTTCGGGTCGTCAAGAGTTCACTCGGTCGCAAGAAGAAGAAGAAGAAGGAAGAGGAAGAGGAACTGCTCGAAGAGGGGATGGAGGCAACCGAGGCGACCGAGGAGGACGAGTAGACCGGTTGCCACGTCCCGGCCTGAGTCCCGTTCCCACTTCACCGCGACCATGGACATCCGCTCAACCCTGCAGTCGCTGGCGGGCGCCCTGACGCGGAAGCGGATGAGACGTCTTGGGCGGCAGTTCCTGGCCGCCACCTCCGATTGCCGAGGCACGCAGCAACGCGTACTACGCGAACTGCTGGAACTCAACGGGGACAGCGAATTCGGCAGGGAACATGGGCTGGACCCGGCGGGCGACTCCGACGACTTCCGCCGCAGCATCCCGGTGACCGACTACGAGGTCTACCAGCCCTTCATCGAACGGCTCAAGGAAGGCAACCAGGCAGCCCTGCTCGGCCCCGACAACCCCTTGCTGATGTTCACACTCAGCAGCGGCACCACGGCTGAGCCCAAGTTCATCCCCGTCAGCAGGCGGTTCATGGACGACTACCGCCGCGGCTGGAAGACCTGGGCCATCTTTGCCTACGACCACCACAGGGCCGCCACCGGCGGGAACATCGTTCAATTCGTCAGCCACCACGAACAGTTCCACACCAGCGGCGGAACCCCCTGCGGAAACATCAGCGGGCTGGCCATCCGCATGCAATCGCCCTTCGTGATCCGCTGCATGTACACGATTCCCTTCGATGTGGCAGAGATCGAAGACCCCGAGGCGAAGTACTACGCGGCGATGAGATGGGCGGTGGCCGATCAGCGAGTCGGCATGGTGACCACCGCCAACCCCAGCACGCTGCTGCACGTGGCCCGCTTCGCCGACACGCACCGCCAATCCCTGATCCGCGATATCGCCGACGGAACCCTCAGCACCGAGTTTGACATCGCCGGAGACATCCGCCACCGCCTGGCCTCCCGGCTGAAGCCGCGCCCGCGTCGGGCCAGGGAACTCGAAGCGATCGTCGAGCAGACCGGGCACCTCTACCCCAGGGACTACTGGACTTCGGTTCAGTTCCTGGCGGTCTGGACCGGAGGCAGCTGTGCGGCTTACTTCGATGCCGTTCGCGAGTGCTACGGCGATGTGCCCGCGCGAGACCACGGACTGCACGCCAGCGAAGGACGGATGACGATTCCGCTGAGGGACAACTGCTGCGACGGAGTGCTCGACGTGGTCTCGAATTACTACGAGTTCATCCCGGCCGAGGAATATGGCAGCCCGCAGCCCACCGTGCTCGAAGCCCACCAGCTCGAATGCGACAACGACTACTACATCCTGCTGACAACCGGGTCGGGGCTGTATCGCTACGACATCTGCGACGTGGTCCGCTGCACGGGATTCTGCGGGACAACTCCCTTGCTGAGATTCCTGCACAAGGGTGCCCACATCTCGAGTATCACCGGTGAGAAGATCTCGGAGTCGCAGATCGTCGAATCGGTTCGACTCGGCTCCAGCGAACTCCAACTCGTACTCGATCAATTCACCGCGATGCCCGTCTGGGGCGAACCGCCGGGATACCGACTGGTGATCGAGGAGGCCGACTCGCACTCGGGCGTCTCGTTGGACCAATTGGCCGAACGGGTCGACCGGCGGCTGCAGGAGTTGAACATCGAGTACCGCGAGAAACGTCACTCGGGACGACTGGCCCCCCTGCAACTGACCCTCATCCCTCCCGGCACCTGGGCGCGGTTCGCCTCGAACCGTCGCGCGGCACGAGGTGGCGGCATCGAGCAGTACAAGCACCCCTGCCTGATTCCCGACCTGGAAGCCAGCCGGGCCTTCTTCCGCGATTACGTCGTCCCCTAGCCGAACAGGCCGCTCACCGATTCGTTGCGGTGAATCCGACGAATCGCCTCGCCCAGCAGAGGCGCCACCGACACCACCGTCATGTTCGGCAGTAGTTTCTCGCCGGAAAGTGGCAGGCTGTTGGTGAACACGCACTGCTTGAGACCCGCCTCGCGGAGCCTGGCGGGTGCCGGCCCGCAGAGGACCGCGTGAGTGGCACTGACGTAGATCTCGCGAGCACCGTGTCGTCGAGCCACCTCGACTGCACCCACAATCGAACCGCCGGTGGAGATCATGTCGTCAAAGATCAACACCGTGCGGCCCTCGATCGGACCACCGATCAGGTTGGCCTGCTCGGTCTCGGTCGCACTGCTGCGCCGCTTGTCGACGATCGCCAGCGAACCGCCCAGCTGGCGGGCGTGCGAGAGACTCCGCTTGATGCTCCCCTCGTCCGGACTCAACACCACGATCTCCTCGGGCGGCAATCCCAACGACTGGAAGTACTCATCGAGGATCGGCGCGGCGTAGAGGTGATCGACGGGGACGTCGAAGAAGCCCTGGATCTGAGCGGCATGCAGGTCCATGGTCAACACGCGGTCCGCGCCGGCCTCGACGATCAGGTTGGCCACCAGCTTGGCCGTGATCGGTACCCGGCCGGCATCCTTGCGGTCCTGACGCGCGTAGCCAAAGTAGGGAATCACCGCCGTGATCCTCGCGGCACTCGCACGACGACAGGCGTCGATCAGGATCAACAACTCCATCATGTTGTCGTTCGACGGAGGACCGGTCGGCTGGATCAGGAAGACGTCGCAGCCACGGATGTTGTGGTCCAACTGGACGCTGATCTCTCCGTCAGGGAAATCCGACACCCGCACCGCCCCCAGCGGCAGGCCGAGGTACTCGGACATCTCCAGCGACAACTCGGGATGGCCCCGACCGCTGATCAGCGTCAGATGATCGTACATCCCACCCCTTCGCGAACCGACTCCGCAATCGGCCCCGCAACCGACCTCGCAACCGACCCCGCAACCGGCCTCAACACGGCCCGGAATCCCCGCGGCGCACCAGTTCTGCCGGACCCAACCGCGATTGTCAAGCGCGCAACAAGGCCGCGTCGACCTCGGCCAACTGCTCGAGCGTGTTCACCCCCATCGCCTCGCTGATCTCAAGAGAACACGAGGCCACCACGCGGTGACCCTCGGCCAACAGGATCTCCGCACAATCGGTCAGGTAGTACTGCCCCTGCCGGTTGGTCGGCTCGACACGTGAAAGTGACTCCCACAACAGCGGGCCGTCAAACGCGTACAACCCCGTGTTGATCTCCTCGATCGCAGCCTCATGGGGCGTCGCATCAACCTCCTCGACAATCCGAAGCAACTCGCCACCCTCGTCCCGCACGATCCGACCCAGCCCCGCGTTCGACTCGGTGCGAGCCGTCCCCACCACGCAGGCGGCCGATTCATCACGCTGGGCATCCAGCAGCGAACGGATCGACTCGCCACGGATCAGTGGCATGTCCCCGTTGAGAACTACGATCGAGCCGTCGTGGTCCTTCAGGCTCTCACCGCACATCATGACCGCGTGACCGGTGCCCAATTGCTCGGACTGCAATGCGAAGCTGACATCGCAATGACCGCCGAGGGCATCGCGGACCTGCTCGGACTTGTGGCCCACCACCACCACAATGCGACCGATGCCGGCGACCCGGGCGGCGTCCAGCACCCACTCGACCAGCGGACGGCCGGCAGCGGGGTGCAGCACCTTGGGCAGGTCCGAGTCCATCCGCCGACCCTCGCCGGCAGCCAGTACGATCGCAACCGGCGAACTCACCCAGTCACCCCCCGCTCCACTAACAAGCGGTCTTCGCAACCCTCATCAGAAGCTGACGCCCGAGCGAATGATGAAGCCGTCGCCGATGTCGTAGCCCGGCGTCGATCCGGCAAACGTCGCATGCCGCGAAAAGACCCAGCCGGCCTCGATGAAATTCGAGTACTGAAGCGTCTCGGATCGGAAGCCCATCATCAGGCGATAGCCCTCGAACTCGACCTGCTCCCGCAGCGCGGGGACACCAGTCCGCTGCAGCGTCACGTCGTACGCCTCGACATGGTACTCGGCCTTGGTATACATCCAGCTCGAATTGCCGCCATAGTTGCCCATGAAGACGCTGATCCGCGACTGCGGAAACATCAGCTGCCACTCCCAGATCGCGTCGGGCTTGAAGATCACGCCCGCGTAGGGAATCACTCGGTCCCTGACCCGATCCCAATACCCCGCACCCAGGGCCACCGTCATTCCCGGGTACTGGTAATAGAGCACGGCACGGCCATCGAACTGCCACGCGTCCGAATCGATTCCGCTGTCAAAGTCGGTGGCCAGTGACGGTGTGAATGCCAACTGGGCGCTGTAGCCGCCCTGGTTGATCGTCGCCATCTCCAGGTCCCAGCCAATCCTGTAGGCCTGGGACGGCAAACCGTTGCCGGGGTCCTGCACATCGCCTCCGGCATCGCCGGGGCCGTCCCACCACCGCGTGTCGATGATCTGGGTGAAACTGTAGATCCAACCGGGCATGAACAGCCCCGAGAACTCGAGCTCGACATCGAGTTCGGTCACGCCGAAGTCTCCCCGCCGACCCTCGGTCCGTTGCCCGGGCAGAAAGCCGCCTTCGACACGGCCGGTCCAGGCGTTGAGCCGGTAGGGCTGCAGGCTGGCGTGGGCGCCGAAGGTCATGCCTCCGGGTGCCTGGCCCGGAACCGGTTGAACGGCCCAGGGAGCCGGCTGGAGGCCCGGCGCCGGCATGATGCCCATCGGATTGCCCGTCTGCATCACCGGCATCGTCATCCACGTCGTGCCCGACGCGGTCGGTTGAGCACCCATGATCGGAGCCGGGTCGTAAACCGGAGCATAGACCGGGGCATTGATCCCGGCCTGGAACCGTACCGGCGCGTAGCTCGGAACCACCCCACCTGGAATCGTGCCCGCGGCAACGCCGGGCCCTGCCATCGGCATCACCGGGGCCGGGTAGGCCATCGGCGATTGAGCGCGGACCAGAGTGTCGACGAGTAACTGGGGTTCAGCCGACCAAGCCGCACTCGGAAGGACCAGGCAAAACGAAACGAGAGCCTTGAATGGCGCAGTCACTATCGCACCTGCAGAACGCGGGAGTTGGATTGGAGAGAATGAGTGGAGCGAGCGGGAATTGTCTCGATGTCGCCAAGTGCGTCAACACCAGAATGCACTCGATCCTCTTCCCGGACTCCTCGGGGTTTCGCCCCCGAAGCCGTCACTTCAGTTGCGCCTCCGCTTGGTCTAGAATGCGGTCCCGGTAGGCCGCCTGCAGGGCGGTCCTCTGTGCAGGTGTCACCTTGAGCAACAGGCGATGTCGAAGCGGATCACGGTCATCGGTGGCGGAGCGATGGGAACCGCCTGCGCCATCCTGCTGTCCGAGAACCCCGAACAGCAGGTCGCACTCTGGGCACGCAGCAGCGACCATGCAGCCGACATGGCTTCGTCGAGGGAGAACAAGCGACTGCTGCCGGGTATCACGATCCCCGATTCGATCGAAATCACCTCCGACATCGAAGCGGCCGTCACCGACAGCGACCTGCTGGTGATGGCCGTCCCCACCGCCTTCCTCCGCGAGTGTCTCAACGACATCTCAGCAGCACTCACCGACGACCGTCCGGTGGTCAGCGTGATCAAGGGGATCGAAAACGAGACCTTTCAGCGGCCCAGCGAGATCATCGGCGAAGTGCTCGGCAGCCGGGCCGTGGTTTCGCTGAGTGGTCCGAGTCACGCCGAGGAGATCACTCGCAAGCTGCCGGCGAGTGTCGTCGCAGCCAGCGGAGACCTGGCCCTGGCCAAGAGCGTTCAGCAGACGTTCACCACCGACCGCTTTCGGGTCTACACCAACATCGACATCATCGGAGTCGAACTCGCCGCGGCTCTCAAGAACGTGATCGCCATCGCCACAGGCATCTGCGACGGACTGGGCTACGGCGACAACGCCAAGAGCGCCCTGATGACCCGCGGACTCGTCGAGATGACTCGCTTCGGAACCTTGCTGGGCGCAGAACCCCAGACGTTCGCCGGGCTGGCCGGCATGGGAGACCTGATCACCACTTGTGCCAGCCCCTACAGCCGCAACCGCAAGGTCGGCGAGCGACTCGGAGCCGGTGAGACACTCGAACAGATCCTCGAGAGCATGGACGCGGTGGCCGAGGGGGTCTGGACCACCCGCAGCGTGCACGAGTTGGCCGAGCAGCAGGGGATCGAGATGCCGATCACCGCCGAGGTGTTCCGCGTGCTCTTCGAAGGCAAGCACCCCGTCGAGGCGACCGATTCGCTGATGATGCGGCCGCCCCGCGACGAATAGCCCGCCCAGGTTGGCTGGCTAGCAGCCCGTTGAAGAACTCGGACCCTGGGGTCAGACGCCGCCCACAACGGGGTTTGCTCCACCTGTCGCGTTTCACAGGCGGGGCCTGACCCCTTCTTCGAGTTGCAACGAGTGCTGGTTGA
>Ga0310123_10000432_pt1 | contig 37520 bp, 33 predicted proteins | sample CB6_AW_1057_MG_FD_203505 | JGI IMG/M metagenome (GOLD analysis project Ga0310123, IMG submission 203505) | Marine microbial communities from Western Arctic Ocean, Canada - CB6_AW_1057 | ecosystem: Environmental > Aquatic > Marine > Oceanic | place: Canada: Western Arctic Ocean | collected... | reverse complement strand
TTCTAGCCCAGGCTGCTCATCAGGAAGGGCGCAGACAGCATTTTTCAGGACGAGAGCCGAAAATTTCCATGTCATTTGCCGCTGGATCTTTTCGAGGACAGTTTCTCCAGGAGACTCCGCTGGTGATCGTTCAGCCTGAACACACAGTGTGTACGTATTTTCAGGCCGTTGCGAGTCGGCAACACGACATCCAGTGAACAGATTCCAGACAGTTCAGCCAGCAGGTGATGAGGTTCGTTGCCAGGGCCTGCTTTGCTGCACTACGGCCCCGAAGTTTTCCACAGCACGTACCCCGGAAAGCACACCAGGACGTGAGCCAGTGCTCGTTCTTCCTTTGTGTGCCGGATGCACGGATCTCATTTGTGGATGTGGAAAGCGTCTTCGATCTTTGCCCATTCGATGCGAGGGAACGCTGTCGCTGCGACACCCGGCGCCACGATCAGTAGTCGTCACAACATCACGTTCCCCTTCCAAAACACACGAGTTTTGAACAACCGGACTCAAAAACACCGCCAAAATATTTCACGTATGAGCGTTTTTCAGTGCTTCTGAGGAACCGAAGCTAATGTTGACGCGCAGAAAAAAGCAGGAATCTGGGGCTGCCGCCAGCCAGTCTTTACATCAGGAACTGAATTCTCGATTCAATCGAGCTGTCCACGGTGATGCCCCGACAAGTAATTCAGCATCAGGTTTCGGGCAATTCTGTGGAGAAATCTGTGAGATGGCTCTAACTGCATCGCAAATGCAACAGTACTCTGAGTCGTTCCGTTGAGTTCACTTTGATCGTCGGTCCGGAAAGCAGTTCCATGGGAATTCCACAAGTAGCTATTGTCGGGCGACCCAACGTCGGCAAGAGTTCTCTGCTGAACTGGATTTCCGGAAAGTTGATTTCTGTTGTTGATCCCACCGCAGGCGTGACGCGAGACCGTGTGACGTGGGTGATGCATGAACACGATCGATATTTTGAACTCGTTGATACCGGTGGCATTGGAGTAGTCGACAGCGATGACCTGTCAGAGGACATCGAGCGACACATCCAAATGGGGCTTGACGACTGCGATCTGCTCCTCTTCGTGGTTGACGCCAAAGATGGCATTACTCCTCTGGACCTGCAGGTCGCGGAGCGACTGCGTCGTACTCAAAAGCCCGCACTGATGGTGGTCAACAAGTGTGACTCTACTCGGATGGATATTGATGCGCAGAATTTTTTGCAGCTGGCGAACCTGCCACAGGTCATCACCAGTGTCAAAGGGAATCGCAATCGCTCTGATCTGATACGCGCCGTCGTTGAATATCTCCCGAAAGCGCGAGACAAAGAATCGCAGGACGGTGCGGAGTTGCTGGTCAAGCCGGAATTGAAGCTCGCAATTGTTGGTCGCCGCAACGTGGGCAAAAGCACGTTCATCAACCAGTTGGCAGAAACCGAGCGAGTGATTGTCAGTGAGACTCCCGGGACCACCCGTGACAGTATCGATATCCGATTCGACGTCGATGGCAGGACGCTGGTGGCCATTGACACACCGGGTGTTCGAAAACGCAAGAGCCTGGCGAACAGCATCGAATTTTATGGGCTCGTTCGAGCTCAAAGAAGCATTCGTCGTTCTGATGTTGTGCTGATGTTCTTCGATGCGACACAGACTATCTCCAGGGTCGATAAGCAGCTGGTCGAGGAAATCTCAAAGCACCACAAGCCGTGCATTTTTGTCGTTAACAAATGGGATCTGGCGCAGGACGATGGGATGACCATCGAAGCCTGGGGCCAGTATCTGACGCGTACGTTCGCATCGATGCGTCATGTACCGATCGCGATCCTGACTGCCAGAGACGGTCGCAATATTCGTAAGCTGGTGAATCTGACTCAGGTGATCTACAAACAGGCTCAGCTGCGAATGACTACCGGGAAACTCAACCGCGCGCTCAAAGCAGCCGTCAACAACAATCCACCACCTCATCGCAGGAATCGTCGACCGAAGATCTACTACGCCACGCAGGTCTCCACCGAGCCTCCCACGATCGTCATCAAATGCAACGAACCACGGCTGCTGGATGAATCGTGGAAGAGATACCTGATGGGTTTTCTCAGAGAAGTCACGCCCTTTCAGGAAGTTCCAATGCGTGTGATTTGGCGGTCCCACGAAGACGATGCTGCCGGAGTGAGAATTGAAGATTTGGAGCTGCAGGGGCGCGCAGGACCGACTGAAGTGAAACTTCCTGTGGCCATCCGTGACGAATAGACTGCCCATGTCGCAGGACACACGATCCCAATTCGTCCCGAGTCCCGCCACAAATGGAGTGTCGGGACGTCGAGCGCTGCTGTCTGTTTCTGACGACGAACTGCAGGCTTGGCTGGTGTCGACAGGTCAGCCGAAGTTTCGAAATGGGCAGATCCGCAAGTGGATGATCGGACGGCGCGCAAATTCGTTTGATCAGATGACTGACCTGCCCGTCCGCCTCCGTGAACGGCTGTCAGAGGAATTCCGTTATTGCTCGTTTGAACAGGTCGGACATCAAATCGCCGCAGACCGCACGGAAAAACTGCTGCTGAAACTGCCTGATGATGAGCTGGTTGAGTGTGTCCTGATGCGAGACCCTGGACGACGAACCGCATGCATCAGCACTCAGGTTGGCTGTGCCATGGGCTGCGTATTCTGCGCGAGTGGATTACTGGGCGTCAAACGGGATCTAACCGCCACCGAAATCTACGAGCAGGTACTGGTCCTGGATCGTTTAATGGAGGACAGTGAGCGGATCACCAACGTTGTGGTAATGGGTATTGGAGAACCGTTGGCCAATTATCGCAATCTGATGCTGGCTCTGGATTTTCTCACTGACCAGTTTGGACTCGGAGCACGCCGAGTGACGGTTTCGACTATCGGTTTACCATCCAAGATCCGGGAATTTGCCAGGTCTGGACGTCAGTTCAACCTGGCCGTGTCACTGCACGCTCCTAATGACCGGTTGCGGACTGAAATCGTTCCGATGAACAAAGGCACCGGACTGCAGGACATCCTTGCCGCGGCCGACGTGTATTTTGCCCATACCGGTCGCCGAATATCCTATGAATATGTGCTGCTTTCCGACGTGAACGATCATCCGGAGCATGCCGAAGAACTTGCAGCACTGTTGCGCGGACGAAATGCACACGTAAATCTGATTCCGATGAATGGAGTCACCGAACTGCCCATGACGGCTCCGACACCTCCGAGGACCCGACAATTTGCCGGCGTCCTGGAAACACGCGGGATTCAGGTCACAGTAAGAAAGCGTAAGGGGGCCGACATCGATGCCGCCTGTGGCCAGCTGCGGCTGAATCGTAAGGCAAGCGGCAGATGAGAATTGACCACCGTAGGAAGCTACGTTGTCGTCTGTCGCTCGACTAACAGTACCCATGGGTCTGTTCCTTGACGGGCAAGGCGGCCAGACCAATACCGGAATAATGAAATCCTCGCTCAGCCATCTGGTGGCGCTCGTAAAGATTGCGACCGTCAAAGATCACAGGCGATTTGAGTTTCAGTTTGACGTAATCGAAGTCCGGATTCCGAAACTCATTCCACTCGGTCAGGATCGCCAGAGCATCGGCACCGTCGCACGCGTCATAATGATGCTTGCAATATGTGATCGCATCCCCCAACAGCTGACGCACGTTCGGGACGGCTGCCGGGTCGCTCACCTGTACATTGGCTCCTGCATCAAGCAATTGACGAATAAGGACCAGAGAGGGAGCTTCGCGAATGTCGTCGGTGCGTGGTTTGAACGCCAGACCCCAGATCGCAATCGTCCGCCCTTTGAGACCACCGCAGAAGTGAGCCTGCAGCTTGTGGAACATCACCATTTTCTGGCGATTGTTGATTTCGTCGACCGTCTTCAGAATCTGAGCATCCACACCGTGATCTGCTGCGACCGAATGCAGCGCCCGTACGTCTTTTGGAAAGCACGAACCTCCGTAGCCTGCACCTGGAAACAGAAACGAAAATCCGATTCGCGCATCGTGGCCAATACCCCTCCGAACTTCATTGATATCTGCACCCACGCGTTCACAGATGTTAGCCATCTCGTTGATGAAGCTGATCTTGGTGGCCAGCATGCAGTTCGCGGCGTACTTGATCATTTCGGCACTTTCAATACCGACTCTGATATACGGTTTTTCTGTCCTGAGAAAGGACTTGTAGATTTCGTGGAGCATGTCCGATGCTTCCTGTTCGTCGACACCGACAACGACTCGATCCGGCTTGGTAAAGTCGTCGATGGCGGCTCCTTCTTTGAGGAATTCCGGATTAGATGCGGAATAGAACGGCGTATCTGTGACGGCTTCGATCCATTTTCGTACGCGGCGATTGGTACCAACGGGGACAGTACTCTTGCAAATCACGACACTGTCGGGCTGCAGGTACGGCGCCATTTGCTCTGTGGCGTCCTGGACGTACGTCAGGTCAGCTGCACCATTGGTATCCTGTGGAGTTCCCACACAGATAAAGATGCTTTTTGCGGAGGAAATTGCTTCTTCATAGTCGCAGGTAAACGTCAGCCGTCCCGCTGCGGCGTTGCGCCGAACGAGCTCTTCGAGACCCGGCTCGTAGATTGGAAGTTCACCATTTTTCAGTCGCTGAATCTTGGATTCGTCAACGTCGAGGCAGACCACATCATTGCCGCTTTCGGCAAAACAGGTTCCCGTTACGAGGCCCACATAGCCCGTTCCGATCATTGTGAGATCCATAATCGCTCTCGCTCGCTGTCGTAAATGACTTGAGGTGATGGTTCTGAATTGGTATTCCGAAGACTCATGCGATCGGAATGTCACCGGAGTCCTGCTGGTGGCCCCGTATGGTCACTGATGCGTCGGCAGCGCGGGCGGCGACACGCGGAGAAGGCCCAGAGCCGTTCGTCAGTGTCGTGTCAATCTGGCGGACCATTTCCAGCAAGGTTGCTTCGCTGCCGTTGCGAGGTGCGGGTGATTGACACAACTGCCTGGTCGTATGCCTGTTGGTCACGCGCGCCACCAGATGAATCGGACGATTGCGCACCTGGTTATAGATGCGAATCACATATTCGCCAAGCACACTGATTCCCAGCGCATTCAGCATTCCAAAAAACGAGGTTGTGACAATCATCGAAGCCCAGCCGGAAATGGCCAGGCCCGTCACCACTTTGTGCCAGATTACAAATCCGGACGAGGTAACACACACACACGCAGAGAGCACGGCGATAGTCGAAAACAGGGTCAGCGGAAATGTGGAAAAGGAGTAGATGGCGTTCTTGGCCAGACCAAACAGCGCCCACAGCGAAACACGTGCTTTGTCGTCGTAACGCGCATCCCGTTCTACGGAAATTCCGGTTTGCCTGAACCCTACCCAGCTTCGCAGCGCTGGGAAATAGCGATCCGATTCCGGAAGACTCAGCAATGTGTCGACAACGCGACGGTCCAGAAGGCCAAAGTTTCCGGCATCCTGTGGAATGTGGATGTCGGCGACGGTGTTGAGAACCCGGTAGAATGCGAAGAACAACAGGCGCTTCCAGGCCGGTTCCTTACGGTTCCGCCGTTCTGCATAGACGACATCGAAGCCGGATTCCCACTTATCCAAGAACAGCGGAACGACTGCTGGATTGTCCTGCAGGTCTGAATCCATCACAATCACCGCAGCTCCGCAAGACTGTTCCAGTCCGGCGTGCAAGGCTGCCTGATGGCCGAAGTTACGAGACAGGTGCAGCACGACGATGCGAGGATCACTCGCCGCCAGTTCGTCCAGAATCAAACCGCTGTCGTCAGTGGATCCGTCATTGACGTAGACCAGCTCGAACGAATAACCGCTGGTGCTCATCACCTCCCGAACACGATTCGTCAGATGTCTGAGAATCCCGGATTCGTTGAATAACGGAAGGACAAAAGACACGAGAGCTTCGGATGCATTCCTGTGGGTCTGACCGGACATCATTTCCGCAGTACTCCTACAAGAGACAATCCGGCCGGGATCCCAGAAATATCCATGCAGCAGCGTTCCGCAGCCGCGGCCGTGAGCAACAGACGGTTGGTCAGCTCGGAGACCGCAGGAAAGTCAGGCGGATTTCGCCGAGGAAATATTTTTTCCCAGCTGCGAATTACCATCGCCACCGGCAGTGTGAAGCAGTTCCAGTGGTTCAGCCATTGAACTCGAAACCCGCTTTCTAGTACCTGGCTGCGGAACGCGCGGATGTTATAGCGACGGAAGTGGTTAAGTTGCTCGTCCCAGCGATTGAACAGCCATGGACAGGCCGGAACGGTCACGATCACCGATCCGTCGTCAGATAATGCTTCATGAACATGTTCCAGGACCTTCACTGGGTGTTCGATATGCTCCAGAACGTCGAGTAGAACGACTGCCCTCACACTGTGGGCGTCGACCGGCCAGGGGTCCTCGAGATCGTGTACTTGGACACCTTCGACGCCGCGCTGGCGAACGTGCTCGACTGACTCCGGCATCAGGTCAAAGCCCGTCACGTTGTAGCCCTGTTTGTCGAACTCGACCAGATTGCGGCCCGATCCGATGCCGCCTTCGACCAGTCGCCCGGGAGCCGGTGCGAACCGATTGAGCAGCCGAAGTACAAGCTTGCGTTTTGCAACATGCCACCAGTAATTGTCTTCAAGTTGTACAAGTTGTGTCAGATGACTGGGATCCATGTGGGATTCCATTGTGGCACGTTGGAAATCAAACCAGTTCAAGAGTGCCATATGAAGGCAAAGCTGCGTCGAATCCCGACAAGAATGATGGCGTGCTGTAGCGATTCTTCGGGATCTGTGACGGTCGTGCGCGTCGTGTTGATTTTCTCCAACCTGTGGCACAGTCGTTACAGCACGAATATTCAGAACGTAACAGGCAGATGTACTGGATTCCGCCGGCGCAGTTTGCCTTGCCTGCGCCCCACTCAAATTCCTGCCCCAGGCTTCGTTGGAAATATTATGACCAACCCACCAGCACATCCCACTGAATCTGCCGGCACCGTACCAGCATGCCTGGTCGGGCCACGCTGTGTCTGGATCGCACTCATCGTGTGGCTGGGAATTTCAGTTCCATTGTTTGTTGGGATGCCGTTGAACTCAGACACAGCTCTGTACGATGTCCATGCGCGTTCCGTGCTCGATGGTGCCGTGGCCTATCGAGATATTTTCGAACCAAATTTTCCCGGGGTGCTCTGGATCCATATGGGAATTCGGTCCGCCTTCGGCTGGTCGTCGGAAGCGATGCGGGCCGTGGACCTGGTCGTACTGGGAAGCATTTTATGGCTTTGGGCTGGTGCGTTTGAACGAAGAAAACAGGTGATGCCGGTGTTTCTGCTTGCGGTAACGCTGTTCTACCTGACACGTAATGAATGGTGCCACGCTCAGCGTGATACCTGGATGTTGCTGCCCGCGGGGCTGGCCATGGTCCTGCGATGTCGAAGACCATGTGGCTCCTCGTCCTTGCTGGCTCTGCTGGAAGGCTTCTGCTGGGGATGTGCTGTCTGGATTAAACCGCACGTTGCTGTCCCGGCGGCTGCCGTTATGCTGGTTGATCTGAGAGAACGCTCGATCCGAGAGGCCTTGCCGGACATCCTGGTGGTCATTCTTGGTGGAGTCATGGCCGCGATTCCTGGTATCGCGTGGTTGAGTGCGACCGGTGCCGGAGAACATTTTTGGCACATAATGGTGGAATGGAATCCTGAGTATTTGATGGCCGGCCGGGAAAGAATGTCACTCGGGCGCTGGGTGACCATGAGCCGCCGATTTGCTCCCTGGCCGGGGTTACATGTGGTCGCTGTCCCTGTCGCCACCGCTGTCATATTCGGCTGTCGGAAGACCGACAGCGTTGTGAACACGCGCTGGCGGACGCTCCTGAGCAGCTGCTACCTGGCCTGGCTGGTCCAATCTGTCGTGCTGCAGCATGCCCTGGATTATATCCATGTTCCCGCAATCATCCTGGGACTGGCTGTGCTGTGCGGTCACCCGTGGCAGTTGCCGGTGATTCTCCGTCGCTCGGGTGTCGCCGCGTTCATCATCTTCAGCCTTGTGTGGACGCCCTTTTTTGCGCAGCAGCGTCTGCGTCAATGGCCGGTGGTATTGCAGAAGGGCAGCACGTTGCAGGTTCGGGCGGCACTGGCTCATGGTAACCTGCCCGACTGGGAACATTTAGGGAAGGTGATTGGGTTTCTGCAGGAACGCGGAGTCATCAATGGCGATGTGACCTGCATGAACGTCCACAGCGTTCACATCTACAATGAAACGCACACCCGGCCTTCGACTCGCTATTGGAGTGTCGCCATCCTGCAGGACCTTTTCCCTCAGCGGGCGGCAGACATTGCAGCGGCCGTGAACGAAAGTCAACATCGGTACGTTGTGACAGAAGCGAACGAATCCGACCTGATTAGGACAGCTCACCGACAACCCTGGATGGACACACTGATCCCGGTTTTCGAATCAGGAAGTTACCGTGTCCTGAGAGTTGGCAGTGGCGAAGGTGAGGTTGCGTCCACATCCCGATAAAAGACTGTATCGAATCACCACCCGTTCGGCCCTCCACGTGCACTCAATTCCTCTCGTACGGTCGGTCCTGGTTTTTTTCCTGCCGTTCCTTCCCAAACAACAGAAAACCACCCCCACCTCCACCACTCCCGTTCGGATTGAGGATGTAATCGGCTTCGAGTACCTTCTCAATTCTCTTGCGAGTCAGTGCCAGGTGAGCGGTCGTGTAGACGTCATGGCGATCGGCAGCAGAACTCTGCGCCGCATCGATTTTGTCTAGAACAGTTTGCAGCTGAGCAGCACTGAGCATCGAAATCGTTCGAGATGCAGCACTGGAGCCGTTGCCAGGTAGAGTGAGATCAATCAGTCGTTCCAGGTGCTCGCGCTGCAGGTTGCGTCGGAGGCTGGAAATCACCGGTTTACGCGCTGAAAACTCGCCCTCAGGGTCCTGAGTCAGCTCATTCCAGACTGTGTCGGATATTGTTGTCAGTAACTCGGGCAGCGTGAGTGCGTCCTCACCTTCCGGCACCCGGAGTTCATTGTCGTAGACCCATTTCAGCGTCGTTGGATTCATCAGCATCGTAAGTGCACTGGACTGAATGCCAATCACGCGATCATGAATCGGCCAGGTCGATTCCTGGAAAAAGACTCTCGAATCATCCAGCCACTTGTCCCGTCCCATGGCCGTGACAAGTTCAGGGGTCAGCCCGAATGCATCGTCATTGAACGCGTTGTCAACCACAAATTTAAGCGCCCGTCGCTGCTGTTCGGCGGGTACGACCTCAACCGGCATCCGGCCATTGGGATCACCCTTTTTGTCGCGATGAACAAACGCTCCTCCCACCCAGTTGGCCATCATGGAGATCGCGCGTGTCTGCAAAGAGAGGGTGAGTTCGTAGCCGTAGCGAATACGATCCCAGCTGTCCCCGTCCTTGATAAAATTGGACAGCAGGCGATCTCGATGATGTTTCGACAATCGGATGTGGTTCAACGCAAAATCCAGTGGATCCTTACTGAAGTCATAACGTCGTGCCAGCGGATCCGGTCCGAACGTGTCTTCATCCGTCCCGTATACGAGTTCCGGCTCAGCAACTCGACTCAGAACTGTCTTGATGTCGCCAAATGTGTAACCAAACTCGATGGCCCATTCGTCATACGGCCCAATCCCGGACATGCTGTAATCGCCCTGGGTCTCTCCGGATTCCTGGTTGATGTTGACACCGATATAGTCCATCACAGATCCCGCCAGCTGTTTTTTGCCTTTAATGGCGTCGCTGTTGATTTCTGCCAGAGTGTAAAGACTGGACGCCTTGAAGTTGTGACGCAGCCCCAGTGTGTGCCCAACCTCGTGGGCCACCAGATGAGCGATCAGTGGGCCAACGAATGATTCCGGCATGCCATCCAGCATTTGTTCTTTGGACTCGTCATCCTTGGCGTCGTCATCCTTGGCGTCGTCATCCTTGGCGTCGTCTGTCCACAGGGCCAGCGTCATTTGCATGAGCGCCAGATCGAAAGACATTCCTTCGGCGGCCATGCACATACCATTGACCTGGCTGGTGCGACCAATGAGTCCATCGTATTCGTCATCGCCAATAAACTGCAGATCGACTGATCCTGCCGGATGTCCGGCAAACGGCTGGTGGCTTTCCCACTGGATTTGTGCTGCAATCTCGGCACGCTGGCCGGGAGCAGCCAGGCGAATGCGGGGATCCCAGGTTGGATTGCGAGCCAGCCAGGCGAGAGTCTCCGGACCGAAACCCTGCATTGCGACCTGTGGCAGAAGCTCACTGAACTGCCTTTGATAATGTCGAATCCAGCCGTCTGTGAGAATGATATCCGCATCCAGAATCTGGCCGGTGAGTGGATTCACACGGCTGGGGCCAATCGCAGTGCCAATGTCATTATTGAGCCAGCGAACGAAGTTGTAGTTGACGTCTTCGGGATCCTTGTCCATGTGGGCTTTGGAAGTGCGATCCTGGTAATAGACCTCAATCGCATCAGCAATCCCCACTTTTTCGAAGGCTCGATTCCACATCAGCACCCCTTCACGCACCCAGCGGCGATATCGCACAGGCGTTGTGTACTCAATGTAAAACACGATAGGTTTCTTCGGAGGACTGAGCTTGAGCTTGGGATCGGCCTTCTCAAGGTGCCAGCGATTGATGTAACGAATCCGAGTGTCCCGATCATTGTATTTGGCCAGATCCGTGTAACTTGTTGTAAAAAAGCCGACACGCTGGTCGGCCACGCGAGGCTTGTAGCCGGTGCTCTTCGGGATCTCGCTGATTGAATAATGCAGCCGCTTCAGAATTCCTGAACCAGAGCTGCTGATACTCCCGCCGTGGCTGGAACTGCCAAAACTGAGAACAGGGTCAGTCGGCACTTCGAACGCAACCTCGATGTTGTTCTCGAATGTTTTGGCCGTGGTGACCGAAAACAGGCCGTGTCGAACTGCCGACATTGAAACTCGACCCGCATTACCAAAGAACCTGCGAGCCTGACCGACCAGCAATGCGTCAAGGTCGATGAGTGGCCCGCCACCCGGTCCCATCGTGACAATGGGAATGTCCAGTAACACCCGGTCCGTGAACAACCGTTTGACTGAGGACTCTGCATCTTTGTCACCGGATGCACGGAAACGGATGTTCGGCTCAATCAGGGCCAGACGTTTGTCATAACGTTTCCAGTACACGTAAAAGTCATTCCCCTGCAGCCCGGCATATCTGTCTCCACTGGCCAGAGTTACCGCGATAAAATACTTCTTGCTGGAAAAAGAACGGGGCAGTTCCGCGAACATCTGGCCGTCGTTCTTTCGACTGTATAACGTGTACATCGGTGTGATCTTGGCCTGTGTCACGACCTTCTCGAAGCCTTCCAGAATCTTGGCATGGGGCGGAAACCCGGGCGCGGCAGGCGTTTCTGCGATGGCAGCGCTGTTCAATCCCACGATCACGGCAGTGACAGTGCCAAGCATACGAATGGAATGCATGTATAGCCTTTCAGGAAAAGGATTTCAAAATGGGAGTAAAATCCATTTCCGGTTGAAATCTGTCCAGCCACCTGAATTGTGGCCCCTCGAGCATGACACCGGGTGAAGTCCAAACAAACGCTTCACGTCGAGCCTTCAATTCTACCCTCAAAAGACACAAGTAGAAGCTGGGAAGAACAGGAATTTAAGCAGGCAACGGCCATTGAAGAGCAAAGTTTTCCTGTTGGCTACCAGGCACAGGTTCAGCAGACCTCACCTGGTCGGAATGGTTGATACGATCATGCGCAATCCAAATCTTCGGCCGACCGTAATGATCCGACTCACGATTCGGCATTGACCGATCATGTATGGCTCCCTCGGCTGTACACGACCCTTTTCTCTGGCGCAGCAGTGATGGCCGTCTGAACAGCTCCAACCCGCACCGCCGGTGGAGCGGTTGACGGTTCTGACGCATTGAACGCCTGGCTTAGAAAGACAACACTGAAAAGAGGATGGTTCTGCAGCACCTCTTATGCCATTTTGGCACTATTAAGATGTCCTCCTAAGCAGCCAATGTGGCACATTCCTTGTTCGTCCGAGATTCTGTAATTTATTGTAAGTGTCTTTGTATTAACATATTAGAGATTACTAGGAATTTTTGGCATGGGAAATGCTAATACGATTTCAGAAACCACCGGCTACTGAACGGCCGGATGATGCAGCCCATCACCCATTGATTTGAGAGGAACATCATGCACTGTTCAATCCACAATTTAGCACTCAGTCACCCGTTCCAGTTTGCACACCGATGCCTGGAAAGTGGTCTCGATGCCCACATTTCCGGTGTGGGAGCTCTGACGATCACCGACGGTGACTCACAGGCGGTCTTCGAAATTGATGTTCCCGGATTCAGCACGGACGACATCAAAATTGAACTCGAGAACAGTCAGTTGGTCGTATCAGGAGAAATCAAGCAGACCAACAGTGGTGGCACTCCAGTTTACAGCGAGCGTTGTTCCCGATCGTTCCGGCGAGTCATACGCCTGGACAGTAAACTTGATCCCTCGACAGCGGATGCTGAACTCAATGACGGTGTCCTCAAGCTTTCGTTTGCTCGAAAGCCAGATGCCGAGCGTCGTCGGATTGAGGTTCGCAGCACGACCAGCGCTGCATGAATGACCTGTGAATTCAAAAATGAACCCAAACCCGCACATTTCCACAAAGGAGACCTTATCGATGAAACTTAGCCCACTCGAAAACTCTTTTCAGCTGTTCACGGATCTGGTCAGCGACATCCTTCCCAATTCAGACGATTCGGCACGTCCGGCACTCACCATCTTCGAACATGATGACCGTTACGTGATCGAATGTGATCTTCCGGGCGTCACACTCAACGACATCAGCCTGGAAGTGCATGACGGTATGCTCGAAATCTCCGGAGAACGTGTCAAACCGGAAATTGAGGAAGGATCCTCTGTGAGTTTCAATGAACGTGTCTGGACACCTTTTCGTCGGCGTGTCAAGCTGCACAAGTCGGTCGATACGACATCAATCGTCGCTGACTACAAAGACGGTGTGCTCATGGTGACTGCTCCGCGACTGCCGGAAACCCGGCCGCAAAAAGTTGCCATTCGTGCTGCAACTAAAGCGTGAGTGGTCTGATCGAATCAATGACCTGTAAGGGGCAGGCAGTCTGGACTGCCTACCCCTTTGGTGATTGGATCTGCGGGTGGATGCGTGAGTCGGTCCCGTCACAATCGGCGGATGCTGCGATTTCGCCGTTCGTGCCCGTTGGGACGCTCCATCGGACCTGATTTCTCACGAACGCAGCGGAAATCCGTCCGCAATTCACGTCCCTTCCGCTATGATCGCCGGCGATTCAGCGCTCACATCATGCTGTACCAGGTTAGTACACGAAAAGGGTGCACCATCAACAATGAAGGTTACCCTTGTTTTGCTTATCGTCGCAGTGATTGTTGCTGTGGGAGTCGTACGTGAGCGTCCTGGGCTTGATCCTCAGGACGTGGACGAAGCCAGTGATGGCACGATTATTTTTCGAGGTGGTGATGAGACGGACAAAAGAGATCACGGACGGCCTGTGGCTTTGATTGCTGCTGCACTGGGTGTTCCTGATCAAGTCTTTCGCGACGCCTTCAGCAACGTCCGGCCCGCACGAGGCGCAGGCCCCACGGAGGCGCGGGCACGTGCTAACAAGAAAGTGCTGATGGATGCGCTGGGTCAGTACGGAATCACTAATCGACGACTCGATGAAGTGTCCGACTACTATCGCTACAATCGGTCTCGAGGTGAGCACTGGCCTCATACCCCGGCAACAGCTGTGGCCGTTATCCGAGGTGACACAGTCACAGATGTCAGGATCACGAATCCGGGCTCAGGGTACTCATCACCGCCGAGGGTGATTGTTGCTGGACATCCTCAAGTCAAGGCCGTGGCGCAACTCGCTTTCGGAACGGACTTCCGTACTAACGGCAGCATCAAATCGCTGACCATAGTGAGCCAGTAGTACACAGATCTGCGGCGATGTCCGATTCTGTCCCGTTACACCTGGTGCAAAATCTTCAATCGGCCGGAACGACATCCGCTCGGCGGCAGAAGCAAACACTTCCCCGGTTTCAGATTTGCAGACCCAGCCATGCAGCCAAAGATCTTCGCAGCAGCGACCGGCGTGGTTTCAATCGAACTTCCGTGCATAGTGGACCAATGTTCATTCACGAGGTTAGACGTTGCGCCAGATCATTTTCTCCGCCGACATCGGTGAGCCGGTGATCACGGCCTTTGAAAAGGTATGTCAAACGTTCGTGGTCCAGCCCGAGCAGTGACATCATCGTGGCATGAAGGTCGTTCACATGCACTTTGTCTTCGATGGCGTTGAAGCCGAAATCGTCGGTCGCCCCGATTGTTCTACCGCCACGGATCCCGCCGCCGGCCATCCAGACGCTAAAACCATACGGATGGTGATCCCGGCCTTTGCTGCCTTGCATAATCGGCGTGCGGCCGAACTCTCCACCCCACACGATCAACGTGCTTTCCAACAGACCTCGTTGCTTCAAATCAGCCAACAACCCGGCGATCGGCCGGTCGACTTTCCTGGACTGCAGTTGATGGTTGCCTTTGCAATCGCTGTGAGCATCCCAGTCGTTGTCCACTAGGTGAATGTATCGGACACCACGTTCGACCATCCGTCGGGCCAGCAGACACATCTTTCCGAAAGTTGCTGTGGGCTCGTCGTCCGTTCCGTATATAGCTCGTGTCGCCTTCGTTTCCGCGGTGAGATCGATCAGCTCCGGCGCGGTCGATTGCAGGCGAAACGCGAGTTCGTAGTTGGCGATTTGAGCATCCAGCCGGTCGTCGTAGGGCCGCTCATCACGATGTTGTTGATTCCACACCTTAATCTGATCAAGCAGCAGGCGCTGCTTGTCGGCAGTCAGGCCCGTGGGGCGTCTCAGGTTTTGGATGGGTACTCCCTGAGTCCGCAGATACGTGCCCTGATACACGGCTGGCAGAAAACCAGAACTGAACGTCGCGGCCCCGTTGCGGAAATGGCCGTCGGTCATAGCGACGTACGCCGGCAGACTATCGCTGTCACAGCCCAGTCCGTAAACGACCCAGGCGCCGACGCCCGGATGCCCCAGCAACCGGGTTCCCGAATGCATCATGGTCAATGCTGAGCCGTGAATGAACAGCTCGTGATGACACGACCGGATCACGGCCAGCTCGTCGGCATGCTGAGCCAGTTCGGGAAACAGATTCGTGATTTCCAGACCAGATTCTCCATGTTTTTCAAACGGGAAAATCGGTGCCATGACCTTCGCATCGGCGGTGTTGATCTGAGCCAGATCGAAGTCGCGCAAGCTGTCCGGCAGCAACTGCCCGTCGTATTTCTTCATCAATGGTTTCGGATCGAAAGTTTCCAGATGGCTCGGCCCACCCTGCATGAACAGGAAAATGACGTTTTTTGCTTTGCCATGAAAATGGCGCGGCCGTGGCGCAAGAGCGTTAGCCGCCGCCGGCTCGGCGGTGAAGCCATCGCGAATCAGCAGATCACCCAATGCCAAGGCCCCAAATCCGAGACCAAATTTCTTCAGGAAATCCCGACGGGTTCGCGACGGGATGCGGCCTGAACAGCAGTTCCTGTTCATTCTGGAAACTCCCAACTGAACGTCTTGAGTGGTGCCCGGTACGGTTGCTGGCAGCAACGGTCGACACGTGGGTCAATCGATAAACGCAAATTCGTTAAGGTTGTAAACAGCTAGGCAAAGCCTGACGAACGCCAGAGCCTTCTGCGGAGGCAAAGCAGCCAGACTTTCGGGAATCTCTCCAGGTGTTTCTTGAATCTGCTGCTCATTGTGTCGGCCATCGTCAGGGTCGGCCAAAGTATCCAGCAACCGGATTGCCTGCTGTTTCTGCTCATCTTTGATGGGGCGCGCCAAGGCGATCATCCAGAGTCGTTCCACCCATCCATCCGGTTCGTCGCCACCTTCTTTGACGGCACGGCCGGCCAGCTGTTTGGCCTGGCGGTACACGGACGGACTATTCAAGCTCCAAAGCGCCTGCGTGGCAACGGTTGTCACGTCACGCTTCGGACAGCTTACCGACGTCACGGGTGCATCGAAGACCTCGAACATCGGAAAGCGGAAATTACGAAGCACCAGGATGTACAAACCACGCCGGGTGTGCTCAGCAGGATCGCCGGAAACGGGCCACTTCGACTTGACCCGCAGCGCGGCAATCTCGTCTTCCGCCAGTGGCGGTGCAACGGGACGTCCGCCTGTCTTGAGGTTGATGGTTCCCGCCGTCGCATGCACAGCGTCCCATAGTGCTTCGGCTTCCAGTCGTCGCCGGTTCATGCGCCACAGATATCGATTGTCAGGATCAAGTCTTTGGTGATCATCACTGCCAAAACGACTCCTCATCCGGTAGGTGCTGGACGTCATAATCAGACGATGCATCTCTTTGACGCTCCAGCCATTGGCGACAAATTCGATTGCCAGCCAGTCGAGTAACTTTGGATGAGTGGGCGGCACACCGTTTTTGCCAAAATCATTAGGCGTCGCGACGATGGCCTGTCCAAAGTGCCATTGCCAAATGCGGTTGACCATCACGCGGGCAGTCAGCGGATGATCAGCTTGAGTGAGCCAAAGTGCCAGGTCCTTGCGGCTACCGAACGGACCGGTCACTTCTGCTTTGCGATCAGTTGCCTCAGCAAGCGACGCCGGCAGGGCCGGTTTCATCTCTTGTTTGGGACGATACAGTTCACCCCGCTCGAGAAAATGCACCGACTTGACGAGTGCCGGCCGTTCATGGCCCAGAACCATTGCTTTAGGAACCTGCATCAGAGGATCGAACGGTGAGTGAGGCACCGAAGGATTCGTATCGTGCAGTGCCATGACCTTTTCGACAATCACGTCGCGCAGCTGCCTGTCCCTGGCCTTTTCCTTTTCTGTCAGATCACGTCCCGACGAGTGTTTCCGGAATAACTTGTAAGCTCGACGGGCTTCATCGACTGCCAGGATCAGTTGATAACTGTCCAGCCAGCTGGCAATCTCTACCGGAGTGATCACCGGCATTTCCACCTCGATGCTGCCGGAAAAAATAGCCTGCATCGCGTAATAGTCCGCCTGGCTGATCGGATCAAATTTGTGATCGTGACAACGAGCACATCCGATAGTCAGACCCAGAAAGACGGACCCGGTGGTGTCAACCCAGTCGGTGAGAGTCTCGTAATGCAGGCGGCGCGCATCGAGTGTTGACTCGCCGACTCGCGGCCCGAAGCAATAAAGCCCGGTGCCAATCCGTGCTTGCAGATGTTGCTGTTTTTCCAGGGAAACCTGGTAAACCCGCTTGGGGTCCAAGTCCAGATTGTCCGGCCAAAGCTCGTCACCCGCGATCTGTTCCTGAACGAAGATGTTGTAGGGCTTGTCGCTGTTGAACGACTGCACCACGTAGTCCCGGTAGCGCCAGGCGTAGGGATACGAGAGGTCGCCCTCGAAACCGGCGGAATCCGCGTAGCGGGCGACATCGAGCCAATGCCGGCCCCATCGCTCGCCATAGAGTTTCGATTTGAGCAATTCGCTGATCAGCCTGGGCCAGGCATCGTTCGCCGAATCCGTGACGAATTTTTCAATTTGTTCCGGTGTTGGCGGAAGGCCCAAGAGATCGAAATAGGCACGGCGGACCAAGGTGTGCTTGTCGGCCGTGGGCGCCGGCGCGAGCCCCTCCTCTTCGAGATTCGCCAGGATGAAGGCATCGATCGGATTCCGTACTCGTTGGCCAAACTTCAAGGTTTCCTGTTCCGGCACTGCCGGACGAGTTGGTTTCCGGAACGACCAGCCCACTGGCGCGGCGCCAGTCGCAGCAGGCTGTGGCACCCGTTTGAATTCAGACTTACGGATGTCGGCAACCGAAACCCCAGGCGAGTCGACAGGCGTCTGGGCGCCCGCGTCCCGTACCCCGAACCCACCAATGACACAGGCGACTGTGAATACGCAACGGACTCGGCAGCGCAAACTGGATCTGTTCATGGGTTCAATTCTCTGCTGAGCCAGCGGCGGTTTCGATGTGCCACAGGACCCCCTTGATGCTCGTCGTCTTCTGGGTATCCTCACCCGCCACGAATACGGTCAAAAATCGGTTCTTCGACAGTTCCACGGTGGGAGAGGTGAACGAGTGGGCTTTGCGAAACGGCACCAGAGTGAACTGCTTCGCCTGTTTCAGGTATGGGGTCCCGCTGCCGTTGTTACAGACCCAGGTTCGACCACCGTTGAGATTGATTTGAGCCTCGACAGCAGCACCGCTACGTCCTCTGGCACGCCGCTCTTCCAAGGTTTCACAACTACGGTTCCGGGTAACGACAATCACGTTGTTTCCGGTCCAGAGAATCGACCCGCGATGTCCGTAACACTCGGTCATTCCACCGGGCAATTCCCGAAAAATGCGACCGCCATCCTTGGAATTCAGCAGCAAGGCATTCTTGTACGGCCAGCCGAAACTGCAGCCGGCCTTCGACGGGTCCTCATCGGGGAGCTGTCTGCGTTGAACCCTGGTGAAGGCCAGTATGTGGTCGCCGTTCCACGGGTTGGGGGCAAAGTCGGTTTCCGTGGCGTGATCATGCACGATCGTGGGATCGCCCCATGTCTTGCCGCTGTCCGACGTCCGAACCATCACGTCGCGAACACCAGGCTGGCTTTGGTCCTTGTTACGGTAATCAGTCCAATCCTTGTATCTCATGCTGACCGAGAACATCAGTGTGCCATCCGCCCCCTCGACAAAGTTCGTGTAAGCGCCGTGGGGAGTCCCGGAGTGATAGGGATCGGCCACCCCACCCGGCGCAAACGACCCACAGTCCAGTTTTGTTTCTTCCAGGTCCGACCTCCGTCGGCAGATTGGAGCACCACAACGACGCTGGGATCCTTGATGCCGGTTTGATCGATCAACCAGATGCGACCGTCACGTGAAATGCCGAAACCGTTGGGATCAAACTCCCAGCGCATCCGCGTCCAGCTCATGCCGCCGTCACTGCTCTTGAACAATCCTGAACGGCAGCCGTTGATATAAATCGACCCGTCGGGATGTCGTTGCACCTGGGGCATCGTGTGACCAATTTCTGATCCCGGCGCATAGACCGTCACTTCACCGTCGATCTTGAATCGGCCAAACTTGACTTCGTCGGCCGTAACGGCCATGGAAACGAAACCGAAAAGGATTGATACCAACTTGATCAATGATCTGTTCATAGTCTTCAGATCGCTGCAGCTTCAAATCCGCTTCAGCGAACTCCCTGATACCAAGTGTCATCCAATCACGACCATAATAGCATGGCGTGGACCACGGTACCGGTAATTGGCGCGCACGGCCCCATGGTTTTACAGACGAGCAAACACCTTTTGAAGGAAGACGAAGTCGTGGGTTGTAAGTCTGATACATTCCTTAACGGGCAGCCGGTATTCGGTGTGAAGGGTGTAGAATCCACGGTAGCCCGCCTGGTGGACAGTACGGATAAAATCCAGGATTGGGGCGATGCCGTCTTCCAAACGGCAGTAGTTGGTGCGCCACCTCTGTTGGCCGATCGCGCCGCGCCCGGTTTGCTGCCACTGGAAGTTTTTCAAGGCAACAAGCGAAATCCAAGGTCTCAACAGATCAATCGCCTGGCGCCAACCGCCTGCGCCCCCGGTGATCGTCATGTGATACGAGTCGAGGTAGGCGCCGATGCGGTCTGGCGGCAAATCACGGATGAGATCGTAAAGCATGAACCCGCTGGACGGGATGGTTGGTCCCGAATGGACGTGGACGCAGGGCAGCACTCCGTAATTCCTGGCCAGTTTCACGACCGCATCCAACTTGCGGCGGACGTCGTCCAACCGCCCGGGCATATTGCCAAACTCGCCGGCGTGATAATACCCAAGTTTGATTCGCCTGATGTTGAGCCTCTGGCAGGTTACCAATATATCTTCGGCATGACGATCCGGAGCTGTAATGCCTGATGTCAGCATCATGATCTCCAGACCATGTTCCCGAGCGGCTTTCGCTGCTCTGGGAAGTTCTTGCTTTACATCCTTGGGGTCAATGTGTCCGCCGGGGCGTACGGTAAGGTCGAGTCCGTCAACCCCGATCCGCTTGAAGATCGCGCAGACTTCGGGAATCGGAAGCGTCTGGAAATGCTCGGTGTAAGTGCACACCTTGGGCATTGGCAGTGAATTGCCGGCCCGCAATTCTCGCACACCTCCCGTCACACCCGACGCCACAGCCAAACGCATAAATTCCCGCCGCCTTACAGCGTCGTAAAGACCCTTCGCATTGTCCGTGCCGTTCATCAAAGCGATCTCCGGTCATCAGGTTTTTGAGTCTTGAGTTGTGGGTCCCTCCGATTTCGCTCAGCGTTAAATTGCGCTGGTGCAGAATCGATGACGCCTACGGGGCTCAGTTCGGCGCAACGGTTTGCGTTCAGGTCGTCGTCAGCGCAAATCACTAGACTCCTTCCCTCAGCGGTTTCGCAAAGTTCGTCGCTTCAAACCGCCCCAGCCGGCTTGCCGATTCTTGCGCGCCGTCGATACGACCGCAAGGTTGCTGAAAAGTTCCCGTTGTTGTGCATCCGGCAAGCGTCCCGCCGAGCAAGCACACGATAAGCGAATCCGGTCGAATGCCTCTACCATCTTTGCATGCCAATGCCGTCGCTAGCGACAGAAAAGCCAGTTGTTACCGTCGTGGTACAGTTGCTGCCTGACATGAAACGGCTGTGGCAACGATCGCTGAAGTACGACCGGTGAATAACAAGCCGTGGTGGCTGAAGTTTTACGCACTATTTCCATGCTCAAGTTTCGTCCTTACTATGATTTGTTACGTGTTGATGTCCCACCTGCACACCTTGCCCAGGTGAAGTATGTTGCGTTTTTCGGCTGTCATGTTGCTGATTTTTTCTACGCTTGCCTTTGCCCAGGAACCCGATGCCGTAACGGATCAACACCGCATGCCGTTGCTGATGCCCGATGACTTTTCTGAACTGCACCTTATCGGGTGGCGCGTGGAACAAGCTGAACCGGATGCCAGTAATCCACTCATAGAAGGAGACACGCCATGGGATGCGGGTGGGGTTGGTATTCATGGCAGCGTCTTCAAGGACCCCGTCAACGGATTGTGGAAAGCGTACCTCGTGTGTACTCCCCCGGAAGAGTTTCCCGAGCACCAGCCGGAAAATCAGGGCAAACCCTGGGCTTCGGAAAATCACGCTCATCGCCGCATATGTCTTTTTGAAAGCGACGACGGAGTGCATTGGACACGACCGGAACTCAGGAACGTGTCCTTCGGAAAACACAAGAAGACGAACATCATCTTCGATGTCACGGACGGTGTCTCGGCCTATCTCGTCCATCCTGGTTGATCCGGAGAATCGCCAGTGGCCTTATGAGATGTTTGTGTTGCGCGAAAGCTGGATCGCGGTAAAGGGCAGTCCGCCTCAGGGCAATGGCTACTACCGTTACCACTCGAAAGACGGCAAATCGTGGCAGCGAGTCGGCGGCAAAGTCAAAGGCCCAATGACCGGTGACTTGTGCTTCTTTTACAAGGTGGGCAAGGCGGCAAGTTTGCCTGGAAGACTGGAAGGCCTGGCAAACGGGATTCCCCACGACGGCGCCTACGTGGCCTACTATCGCTTGGGGGCGCCGGGAAAGCCAACCGACCACATGCCGGTATATGAAGATTTTCCCCGCCGAAGCTGTTACCGCGCCGTCAGTCGCGATGGGAACCATTGGACCAAGGACCCGTTGATGGTACTGACCAACGACGAGCGTGATCATCGTGACACGCAGTATCAGGAATGCGTCCCGCTACGTGTGCCGGGCGGTTACATTGGTATCATCACCATGTACAACCCGCTGTTGCAGACGTTCCACCTGCGTATGGCGGCTTCGCGAGACGGCCGTCAGTGGTGGTTCCCGGACCGCCGTCCATGTTTCGCCAACGCACCGTTGGGTGACTACGGTGGTGGCATGATCTGGCAGAGTCAGAACCTGATCCCGATCGGCGACCGGCTGTACGCCTACTACGGCGCCACCGAAGGTCCGCATCGCCAGATCAGCGATACGCGTGCTCCGTCCAAGAAGATCGGCTACCAGGAGTCGGTGATCGACCACGGCGCAACCTTCATCCCGTTTAACTCGGCGCTGTGCCGGGCATCCTGGGACAGGAACCGCATGTATGCGCTGGCGTCATCCGCCGGTGGACCGACGATCGGACGCGCCACAACCAAGGACCGCGACCTGAACGATGGTGAGTTGTGGCTCAATTTGCGGACCCGCCCCGCCAAGAAATCGTCCCAACCGAATTTCCATCAAGGACAACTCCAAGTCGAATTGCTGGACGCCGACGGCCAGGCAATGCCCGGCTTCAGTCGTGGTGACTGCAAGGTACTTACCGGGGACCACCGTGCTGTGCGTGTGAAGTGGATGGGAGGAGACAAGGCCACGGCCCGAGCGCGCAAAGCCAGGTTTTATCTCAGGAGGACGTTTCTGTACGGTTTCGAATTTCGTGGCCTGGCGAAAGCAACGGCCCAGTTGAAACCGGGCAAGATTGAACTGCACCCCTATCATTGGACGACGAGCCCCTATACCAGGCATCGCGAAACAAACGCCACGCGACACGACGACGGACTCTGTATCGACTTGCGGGCGCCATGGTTTGGCAAAGGAGAACGATTGATTCTGCGAACCAGCGAGATCGTCGGCTTCGACACCGGGTATCTCTACGACGACCATTTTCCGACACAAGAGCAAAACGGACGTGGCAAAGATTACAAACACATTCGCTTTCACTGGAACACAGAACGTGCTCCCGACGAACTCTCCGCGGACTGCAAGGTACCCGGTAAAGACCGCTTCCAGCTGCGACTCACGGCGCGACAGGACTACGTGGATATCTCACTCTCCGTACGCAATGACCTGAACCGCGCCATGAAGTATGTTGACTGGTACTTCTGCCCGGTTGCCTACGAAGCTGCATCAATCAACGATCCCACGCAACAGCGCACCTGGCTGTTTGATGGCAAACGTCTACGCACGCTGGCGGAAAAAATCCGGGGCCTTCCGGCAGAGGAGATGTACCTTGTTGGCGGGCCGCGCGGTTCCGGAGGCTTCATTCCGCCGTTGCATGCCGCTCACCCGCGCGGCGTCGTCGAAGCAAAATCGCCTATAGTTGTGGTGCAAAACGTGTTCGGAACTCACGCGGTTGCGATCGCCTTCGAGCGGAGACACAGTATTTTCAGCAGCCAAGGCAACGGGTGCTTCCACGCCGACCCATACTTCGGGCAAGACATCAAATCCGGTGAGAAGCGCACCGTACGCGGCCGCCTATACCTCGCCCAGGGCTCCCCGCAAGACATTGTGACACGATTCCAACGGGATTTCCCTGGTAACAATGACTGACCAACCCAAGTCGCACTGAACCACTGATAACAGGCACATAAATACGAAACGCCCACGATTCGGCAAAGGGAATCGCAGGTGTTAACAGATTAACTCAGCGGGTTCACTGAAAAACTTTAATGTCATCGAAGGCAACTCGCCGCGAAACAACCGACTCACGAAGAGATGCCACCAACCAAGCGCCACCGCACCAGAAAAACCATTTGCTGTAGAATCAGAGCAATCTAACCGGATGAACGTTTGTTGCCATTCCCACGGTTGGAATCAGGATCTTCACCTGGTCCGTGCGAACTCCGCCATACTCCTTCCGCCATCGATAGTCTGTCTGTTCCGTCACTCCGATCTGACGGCTGGCCTCTCCTGCACTCTTCCCCTGCCACAGAAGAACATCCACTTCGCGAAGCTGCTGAATGATCTCGTCCGGCAGATATCGTTTACGCGGCATCTTGTGCCCCCTCATTCTGGCAACCAAACCTGAGAGGATACCACTCAAGGTCCGGTCGCGGTTAAGGGGGCCAGGTCACAATCCTCGTGAGCAGAGTTCGAAATTAATCCGATTGTTCACTGATTTTCGAAATGTGCTACTGTATTTCCCCATGAATCCGGCCGATTGGTAAGCCGTTTCAACAGCCCTGTGATCCAAGTGGCCACCGCCACGACAAATCGACTCTATTACCGGGAAAAAGTTGCCGGGTTTTTCAGCCTTGTTGTGGTAGAGGTACTCGTCTCGACAGAAAAATTTGAACTGCTGTCTGGACACATATTGTGCGACATCGGTGCCAGAGCCGTCTCGTGCAGGCGTTCAAATTTACCTTGCAGGCTGTTCACCGCGTGCATTCAGATGCGAGCCCTTCGGCGGAATGTGCTGTGTGAACTCGGCCAGGAAATCGAGCGGCGGCAGGATCTGGAAATTCCGCTTCACTCCCGCTCGCGTTCCGTCTCCTTTCGGGTCAGGAAAGGCGCGGCAAGCCTGCTTCCCGGCCTGGTAGACCACCTGCCCTGTGTCGCTGACCTTGACCAGCCGAGAAAGACTGAAAGGGCAACGAGTCATGTACTGCATCAGACGCTGGATGCCCGCCTGATCGCCCGCCGGCAGAAACACCGACTGGTCCACACTGAAGCCGCTGTGTTGCCAACTCCGCATATTCTCGACGACTTCCGGCTCGATCTTCTCCTCGGCCAGGTATAGCGCAAAGATTGCTTCTTGCCAGGCGACCAACAGTCTCTCCATATCGAACTGGGGCAACTGCAGAAAATCGCCCTCGGGTGTAAACGCGTGCAGGTCAAGCCTTCACCTGCACGCGTTGGCCGTCTTCGTCGCGGCGTTTCCAGCCGATTTCACCCTTGAGAGACATGGCGTTAATCCGGCAGCTCCACGCTAGCCACCGCGTGTGCGGCCATGTCTTCGCCGCGGCCCACGAAGCCCATCGTTTCATTGGTGATGGCTTTGATGCCCACGGCGCTTGCGTCGATGCCGAGGGCGGCGGCGATGTTTTCTTTCATGGCGGCAATCTACGGGCCAATCTTGGGCGCCTCGGCAATGAGCATGGCGTCGACATTGATGAGGCGGCCGCTGCGTTTTTCAACTTGGCGGGCGGCTTCCTCAAGAAACATATTACTGGGCGCGTCTTTCCATTCGGCATCGTCGGGCGGAAAAAAGGAACCGATATCGCCCTCGCCAATCGCGCCCAGCACGGCGTCGCAAATGGCGTGCATGAGCACATCGGCATCCGAATGTCCGTCGAGGCCGGTGTCGTGCGGGATGGTGACGCGGCCAAGAATGAGCGGCCGTCCGGGCTTGAGCTGATGCACATCGTATCCAATTCCCACGCGATTCACGGCGGCAGGGGAGGTCGCGGCTCAATACTTCCCGTCGCGCACTTCGAAGTGGGTGGACTTGCCGTGGCTGCTGCCTTCGTTTTTGGTCCAGTGGGCGGTCCAGTTAAGCATGCTTTCCAGCGAGGTTTCCGGCGCGCCGAGAATATCGACAGCGGCGGCGGGGTTGCTGAGCCATGCGGTTTTGGCTTCGGTGCCGGTGAATTGCACTTCGCGTTCGAGCAGTTCGCCCAGTCGTTGCGCCACCCCGCGTACGGCCAATGATTCGGGCGAGGTGAGGTTTACAAGGCGCGGCGGGTTTGCGGCGAGGCCGAGGCTGCGGAGGATGCGCTCGTTGGCGTCGCCTTGCCAAATGCGGTTGAAATGGCCCATGGCGAGGTCGATGGATTCGCCGCGCCAGATTTTTTCGGCGATGTCGTGCAGCACGCCGTAGCGTAAATCGATGGCGTAGTTGAGGTGGATGAGCGTCATGGCGGCGCCGTTTTGGGCGACGTGAAATTCAAAGAGCCGCGCGCGCGGCAGGCACTGGCGTATTCGCCAATCGGCTCGGGCGCGGTGGCCTCGGTGGCGCCGCCGCTGCCGGTGGGCACCATCGGTTAGACGCAGCCGGTTGAGAGCGCGACGATGCGCGCCTGCGAGTAGCGCCCGCTGGCGGCGGCGGGCACGAGGGTGTTGAGCGCCCAAGTGAGGCCGGGATTTTCCTCCGTGCCAAATTTTTGGCCGATGAGATAAATGACATTCTCCGAATCGGGCAGCTTGCTCCATTCGGAAAATTTCACCAAGTCCACGGTGAGCGTCTGCACGTCGTTGTTTTCTAGCCAGTGCCGCGTGGTGTCATTGGAGTAACGGCTCACGGCGATGACCTCCAGCGGATGCCCCGCGAGGTCGGCTGCGTGCTTGGCCAGCACCGCGAGGGTGGGCCCCATTTTCCCGCCCGCGCCAAGAATGACCAGCGGGCTGCTCACTTGGGGAATGAATTCCCGCAACGCCGCCGAAGGCGTCGTGAGCACGGAATCGAGTTGCGCTTCGTCGGTAATGATTTCGGGCTGCCGCTCCAAGAGTTGCTGCGTGTTTTTAGGGGCGGCTTGCGGGCAAGTCAACCTGTGGTTCCTTGACGTGGGGTGGCGCTGGGCGGAGGATAACCGAACCATGTTCAAGTCATTCCCCAATTCCCGCCGAATGTTTTTACAAAATGTTGGTGGCGGTGCAGCGGCATTCGCGGTGGCTCCACTGCTCCACGGCGCGGAAGAGGAATTTGTGCGCAAAAGCCAAGTGCTGCCAACGCCGCGCGTGGCTTTGCCGACGGACCAGCTGGGCGCGCCGAAAGGGCCTCGCAAACGCATCGCGGCGATCACGACGGCGTATTGGAAATATTCGCACGCGGACGACATCATCACGAAATTTATCGAAGGCTACGGGATAGTGGGACGTATTCACAACCCGCACTGCCGCGTGGTGAGCCTGTTCATTGACCAGTTTCCGAAGACCGACATCGGGCGAGGCATGGCGGCGCGGTACTCGATACCCTTGGTGAAGTCGCCGGCGGCGGCGTTGGTGGGCGATGACGGCAAGCTGGCGGTGGATGGCGTGCTGCTGATCGGCGAGCACGGAGATTATCCGCTGAACACCAAGGGGCAAATGATGTATCCGCGAAGGAAGTTGTTTGAGGAAATCGTGAAGGTGTTTCGGCGGACGGGAAAGAGCGTGCCGGTGTTTAATGACAAGCATTTGTCGTACTCGTGGGAGAATGCGAAGTGGATGTTCGACCAGTCGCGCGCATTGAAATTTCCGATGATGGCGGGGTCGAGTGTGCCGGTGACCTGGCGGCGGCCACCGTTGTCATTCAAGCGCGGCATCGAGCTGGAGGCGGCGCTGGCGGTCGGGCCGGGAAGTTTTGAAAGTTACGGGTTTCATAACTTGGAATTGATGCAGTCGTTCGTGGAGAAACGGCGCGGGGGCGAGACGGGCGTGAAGGCGGTGCAGGCGCTGAATGGCGAGGCGGCGTGGGAAGGCGCGCGGAAGGGCGAATGGCCGGCGGAGTTGATTCCGGCGGCGGTGGCGACCTTGCCGAAGGGCAGCGGAAAACCTTACGTGAGGGAGATGTTGAAAAACACGATCGTGTTTCGCGTGGAGTACAGCGATGGGTTTACGGCGGCGGTTTGCTTGGGCGGGCGGTTTTGTCCGGAGTTCAGTTTCGCGGCCAAGGTGCGCGGGCGGGGCGCGCCGGTGGGCACCCATGCGTTCCTGCCCAAGCCGCAGCGCGACCATTTCAGTTTCTTGTGCAACCACATCGAGGTGATGTTCCGCAGCGGCCGTCCGAGCTATCCCGTGGAGCGCACGCTGCTGGTCACTGGCATCCTCGACGCCCTGCACGACTCCAAGGCTGCCAACGGCAAACGCATTGCGACGCCGCACTTGGCAAAGTTGAATTACACGCCCGCCGAGGATCGTCACCAATGACTTTGAATCGGGACCACGCGCTCGTTACCCGAGTACCCCTTTCCGCGGAGATAACAGATATAGACGTAGCGATTCCGCTCGAAATCGGGATGAAAGGTCATCCCATAGATGTGCTGCACGCCGTCAATGTGCTGAGTGAGATCCACGAACAGGTCGATGTCGTCCTGCTTGATTTCGGGATCGTTGGGAAATGAATAGATCTGGCCCGTCAACTGGGCCAGATACCAGCGGGTGCTGCCGTCAAGACGGTCGGTTGCTCGAACTTCAGGTTCGGGAAAACCTTCTCAACCCGGTAACGCGAAGCCGGATCGGGGGAGCCGACGATCCGCGACGTCGTCCAGGGTGTTCGCTGACCGATCCCGAAAGCAGCATCCGAACCCTCCTCGGCGGAACAGGACGAGTGAGGCAGTTGCCACACCGTCGATAACAGAATCATATTCATCAGAAATCGGTAAGCCGATTCTCGCATCGTGGGCACCATTCAAGTAATCATTGCCGCCCAGCCCGTCGTTGCCGTCGCCGCTTTTGCGCGGGACGTGGGGAAGGAGCCGAGGATTTCATATGTCCTGGTCCGTGGAAAGCAAGCGCCCCACGACGAGCGCCATCAGAACTCCGGGAAGACTGGTCCACAGGATGCGATTGCCCGTTCCCATCGGCACGGAGATTTCCGCGATCAGAGCCGGAAAAAGCATGGCCGAGATCGGCGCAAAGCTGATGCCGGCGACAACCGCCGCGGCGACGGCGGTAAGAATCGCCCGGACGATCCTGCCGAACCGCCGAGTGGGAAGCACTCCAGTCAAACCGACCCCCACCGCTACACCAATCCAGCTCAGACTATGCTTAATCATTGCCTGGTACATCGGGTCCATCGTGTCCAGCTGCCTCTGTTCCTCGAACCGATAATCCAGGGTTCCTGCGAGATACCCGCCCACGGCGCCCAGCGTCGATGCCAGGAGGGCTCCCCCCGCCGTGCCGAAGAGGACTGGTAGCGAGAATCCTGCGGAAATCCCGCGGCCGAGCCCGAACAGTGCGCAAAAGACCAGGCCCGCAAGCCCGACCGACAGCGCAGCGTCTAGCTTATGCAGTCTCCGCTTCTCGACTTTGAACTGTTCCACTTCCTCAGCGCTATTGCCGAGTCCCTTCTTCTGCTTTTCTCTCAGAAACTCGGAATGAAACTCCAGGTACCCAGTATTTCCATCTGTTCCGTCACTCCGATGAAACAACCCATCGACCAGCACGCCGCTGGCGATGCCCGCCAGCACCCCCACGATCAGCATCACGCCCAGACTCCAGAGCGTGCTGGGGCGATGACCCGCCTCGCGGTCCGACGGATTGCCGCCCTTGGTCGATGCCAAGGAATCGGCTTGCGGGAAACTGGTGGGCACGGGGTCGGTGGCTGGGATAATCAGTCTGCCAAATCAAACGTAAAATCGTTTTCTAACGACGCATCCACTGTAGCGGTGAATCCCGAAGTATTCGCATTCCCGTATTTCTGCGGCAACAGGTGCCTATACTCGATGTGAGGCATTTGTCCCATATGCTCGTGGAAGTACTGTTGTACCTCCTCGGGCGACATGGGGTTGATAACTTCGGACTTTGAGATCTCGACCCCGAAGCTGCCGGACATCGCGCCGTCCCCCCCCTCCACTGTAGTCAACACGAAAGTGCCATCTTCGCCCGTCATGGCGCTGGCAGAACGGCCTGCACCGTTCGGACTGAAGGACACACTCGCCCCTTCGACCGGCTTGCCCTGATAAGTCACCGTGCCGGTCACGGGAACAAGGCCCTTCAACCCCGGCTCTCCGGAACAACCACTCCCAGCACTGACTGCGATCACAATGCAAAGACATATCAGATTACGCATCGCGACTGACCTCCTGTTCCTCAGGCGTATTGTCCTGGTTACGAAAGCGACGGCACAACGGCTGGTCTACCCGCCTGCGTTGCGCGACGATTCGCTCCGGCACCGCGTGTGCCGGAGCGAACCCGTGAGCGAACCGTGTAGGCGATCGGCCACCGCGTGGCATCACCCACCCAGCTGTTTAAAATGCGGGCTGAACCATTTCATCGCCGTCTTTCGAGCCCATTGCCCCCCAGACTCCATAGGGGGAGGGGCCGGTGCGCACCGTGGGCGCCGTAAGGTCGCCGGCATCGATGTAGTCGCTGATGAACGTCACCGAACCATCGCACCTCACCAGATTCACGCCACCGGGATGGTAGCTGCTCGGCGTTGCGTACATACCCTGTGATCCCCGACACGAGGGGCTGTTGGGGGGCAGGATCGTACTGATCGACGTGAAGTCACTGAAACCCGCGCTCCACATATTTCCGGTGTGACTTGCCTGGTAATTAGAGGCGTTCGGCTTGTACCTGCCGCCACCGCCGTCCGTCCCCATGCAAAGGCTGGGTTTGTTTAGCCCTGCGCTCAGCGAATAGTCTGGGTAGCCCTTGCTCCAATCCGCTGATCCAGGAGCGGAGTGGTGTTGATCCACGAACCCGCCCCGAATCCACATACCATCTCCACGCCCGATGGCGCGTTCGCTCACGGCGGCCGTATTACTTAGGCCGTCAACGATGTCTCTCATTTTGTATGACCTTCCCGGGTGGTTCCCGACGCCGGCGAAACAGAAGGGACCACGCGAGAACCCGTCATGCCAGCCCGAGGTATAGTCGCCGTCGCTCAGACCGTAGCTGGTCCGGCCCAGGTGACCGTAGATCGACCAATTCCCACCTTGCACGTTCCCCTTGTTCAGCCCGTTGGGGTCGGAGGGGCAAAGATACACGGGGACATTGTTCTGCCAAGGAGGATAGGACGTATTATACGACAACGGAAATGGTTTGAAGAGTGTGCCGCCAAACGTACTTGGGCCACTGACCCGGTTCCATACTGCCCCCTGGTCGACAAACGGCAGCAACGGTACGAATCCGCTCAGACCCGCCCCTTGAGGACCGCCGTTCAAATGGGGGAAGTACTTGTACGTGTCGTGATAGTTGTGCAGCGCAAGCCCGAGCTGCTTGAGATTATTGACGCACTGCGTGCGCCGGGCAGCTTCCCGCGCCTGCTGCACGGCAGGCAGTAGTAGCGAGATCAGTATGGCAATAATCGCGATAACTACCAGCAATTCTATCAACGTAAACGCTCGCCGACGGGTGGAATTAAACCGCATAGCGAATCTCCTATTGAAAATTAGGGTAAAACTGAAGTACGGTGAACTCAAAAAGTAAAAAGACCATCGTAGGACGCTAGAAGGAGCACCAATTCATACGCAACTTTCTTGTAGAGACCAAGGACGTAGGACTGTGAAATGAAAAAATCATATGACAGTGATGTACGGGCTCCTGTCCAGCGGACCGGCCGCTTGGAGCTGTTCAGCGAGCGGAGATGCAAACAAATAAGTTCGATTCGCCGCGCGGTAGCACCTCTGCTGCCTTGTTTTATGACACGAAGACTATGACCCTCTCTTACCCTTCGGGCAGTTGCAAGTCATTAGTAGCGATTCTCCAGTGGTTTAGCAACTCACTCGACCTGCTCACCAGGGCAACCGCCTTTTCCATCTTCAGAACTCCTGATCTGGGCTGACTGCTGAGCGGCGGATCGTGTGCTGGGGGGAAGGGAGTTGCGCAATGGGGGCGGAAGAGCACGGAGACTGGGGAAGCGGAAAATAACAAGGTACCTTCAACCTCTGCAAAGAACCAATCGGTTCGAGGAGGAAGATACCCTGCCGCAAGCATTATTACCGCTCATCCCCGACGGTGCCACGTGCATCAGTGACCGCATCAGCATTGTCCAGGAGAACCTTCAGTGGACGTACTTCTATGGCGTCGCTCCCGTCTTTCATCACGCCCAGGACGACCGGACGGTCCTTTCGCATGTTCACCGCTCAGTTGGTCTGTCAGGGAGCCTGCCGAGCGCGCTCGACGGCTGGTCTTGCGGACACGACGACCGCCAGAACAATGGTGATCAATATCAACCCCGCGATCATCGGAGTCGATGCAGCACGGCGAGAAGCGTCTGCGGCTTCCTTCGGATTGGCACCGTATTGATTGCCGGACGGAAAACTGTCCTGGACCATTACTGATAGGAATTACTGAAAATTGAAGTGGGCGACATTATCACGATAAGGTAACGGTCATCACAATCTAGACGACAAAAAGAGAGCACCGCATGGACCGACATGGAATCAAACAGCCACTGGGCTGGGCGCTGATTGTGTTTACGATGTTTATCATGTTCGCCACGCTGCGCAACAGATACGGGGGGCCACCGCCGCTGCATCAATTGGTCCCGTACTTTGGGATGCCGTTCGTCGTGTTGTATCTTGTTGTTCAATCCGGACTATGCTTCTGGTTCCGAACGAAAATGGGTTTTGTCTGGATGGCTGGCGCTCTTGTTATCGGACTCATTGGCGGAAGCATCGGTGAATCGATCTGGAGCGGGAGAACAGGTCCAAAAGTGAACCCAGCTGTAATGCAAGTGCTCAAGGAACATGGTGCTGTGATCTCCGAGCTCGAGTTGGCAGGCGAGTACGATTGGACAAGACACAAACTGGTGTGCGGCGTCTGTACAAGCGCAATTGCTCTCGGGTTCGGATTTGTCCGAGAGAAACTGTAACCGGAATGACTGGTCGAGCACCTGAACGGGGTTATCGATGAGAATGGCGATGGTGCCAGATTCGCGGGGCAATCCAGAGTTGGGTTCTCATTCGTCGGCAGCAGCTTTCTTTGCCTCCTGCATGGCATTGTAAGGGGAATTCGATTGAAACGGCCCAAGATACAGCCATTCCTTTTCCGTGAGATCACGTACCAGCCATGCGTTTCCTTTTATACCAATGAACGCATGCGTTAACATTTGTAAAGTAGACATTAGATCTTTCACAAGTTCGGGTTGCTCGAGACCGGTCCCGTCAAATGGATCATTAAACCACATAATAAAGCCTATGGTCATTGCTTGTGCTGCACCATAAAAACAAATCATCCAGCCGATCATCAGCCGACCTTCCGGCCACGCGAGCCGTGGCACCCCGCAATTCCACATCCACATCCAGCTAAAGCAAAATCCGGGAAAGCTGAATCCACGTTTGATTGCTTTGTGAATGCCGGTTACTGGACTTCTGAAAACGTCATAAGTCTTCATGGTTTTCATTGGTTGTTCCGATCATGCAGCGAGGCCGGATCAGCGGCAACTCACAATGGCACTGCAGGGTGAATACGACAGACGACCTGTGGGCAAAGAGTCCCGTTTCTCTGTTCAAAAACAATCCATGTCACCCTTTGGTCCGCATTGTTCGGCTGACTGATAGGAATTTGCTTTTCAGCACCAGACCATCGCGGGATCGGGCCGCAAGGACGACTTAAGCTGTTCGGCATTCGTGCTTCGAGCTTCTTTCGTGCTTGGGTCTTTTCCTCCAGAGGCGGACTGGCAGTCATTCGTCATTGAACCGTACACGACCTCACCGCCATCAAGCAACACGCCTCTGCACCAGGATCCCCGCAGAAGTGAAATGCGCCGTGCCGTCACGGCTTATCCGAAAGCCCTTGTATAATGCGTGACAACAGTTCAGGCTCTGCTGGAAGGTCGGCTTGAAGGGGGGCCGTTATGCGGAGATCCATTGAATCGATAGCCGTTTCGATCGTTGCGGCAATGTCTTTCTGCGCTTTGGCGAGTGCACAGGAAGGTCCCGTTGTTCTGGGCATTGTAAGAAAGAGTGACGCTGAGAAATACAACGCCGAATTCATGCGGTTCGACCGCATGGTGCCGCTGTACAAAGAGAATTCCATTCAGGCGTCACTGGTTAACACGGACCCTTTCTGGCGTGTTGACGAGAGCGAAGATCAGATTTATGAAACGCTGAAGAAACACCACGTGGTCCACCTGGAAACGACCATTCACAATATCCACCGCCTGACCGATCGGAAAGTGGCACGGGCAAAGACCGTAAGCGCAGCGCTGCAGCGGTATGTGCGTGAAGGCGGGGGGCTTTTCATCCAGCCGCGACCCAACAGATATCCGAACACGCAGGACGAGAAGTACTGGAACCTGGTCCTCGAACCGTTTGGCCTGCAGTTCACGAGCGAGGGGGCCTACGACAAAACACGCACCTACGAGGGACACGCACGCCACAAAGCCATGTTCTGGTACACCGAGAACATCAAGCCACACCCGGTGTCAACGGGCGTGAAAAGCCTGTACCTGCCCCTGGCCGGATTCGGAGGCTTCCCCGGCGTGCCGGCAATGCGTTATTCGACGGACTGGGAAGTGGTTGCCAGCGGCGAGAAGGAGGCACGGAGCTACAAGTGCGGCCTGGGTGGGCATCCGAACAAGATTAATATCGATCTTCCCGGAACATACCAAACGGAGCCACCTGTACTTGCCGTCCGCCAATTCGGCAAAGGTCGCGTCGTCTCCTATCCTATCTCCTACCTCTTCACGGGAATCAACTACGGCAATCCGCTGTGGACACACACCGTCGAGACGAAAGGCGATCCGAAAGCCGGCCGGCCGAGTCACAGCATGAAGATGCAGATGAACAGCTACAAGTGGTTGGCCGAACCCACTCGGCAAGATGACGCGTTCGGAACATTCAGGCCGCCGCCATACGAACCGGTGAGATTTCCCAGCCAGGTGGCCGTCACCCGGAAATTCGGCAAGGTAGGCAGCCGATATGTGCGGGGCATCGCAGGCGTGCATACAGCATACACCGACGGCAGCGGCAGCGTTGACGATTACGTGAAGGCCGCCAAGGCAGCCGGGCTCTCTTTCATTGTGTTCAATGATCCCCTGGAAATGTTGACCGCCGAGAAACTGGAACAGTTGAAGGCGGACTGCAAGAAGGCCAGCGGCCATCCAGACAGCGACTTTTATGCCTGCCCGGGAGTCGAGTTTACCGATGGCGCTGGTATCCGCTGGGCTATGTGGGGCGAAAAGGTCCTTTTTCCGGTCAAGGAAGTCAATGGCGATGGTTTCACCTACACGCAGTGGGACGGCAAACGGATCCAGTTGTGCGGGCAGTACAAACTCCACTGTGGTTTCCTGCCGACCGCGGTACTGGACTACAAACAATTCAAAGCTGTCGGTGCGCATCCTGAGAATCAGTGGTGGTTCTACCATCACGTTCCCTTGATGTACGAGCGCGACCAGCTGCTGGCGGACAACTCCAGGGACTGGCTTGCTTCGCTGCGCGACCTGCGCTGGAATTCCCCCATGTCTTTTACGCGTATCAGGGATCCCGGTGATGTGCAGTTGGCGGCAGATACTTGCGTTACGCTGTTCGGTGGACATCGTGCCGCCAGGCAAGCGCTCAATACGCGTTGTAGTTCATACCCGCAGGCGAGGAATAGCACCCAACAGGTAAGCCAGGGGCCGGAGGTCCTGCTGTGGCAGGGAATTTCCGACCAGCTGGGTCACAACTGGCGATACACGCGCGGCGCGCAGCGGGCGCGGTTCAAGTTCATTGTGCGCTCCCCGGCGGGCATAGCGGAAGTACGTGTCCATGATGCCGATCAGGGGCTTGCTCGTCGTTTCGATGGGCACGGGGAGACGCAGTTGTCGCGAGAATTCGAAATGGTTCACGATAAACAGCACTATCTCGCGCTGGAGGTGATTGACACCCAGGGAAAACGTGGGCTGTCTCACTATATCTTCGTCTGGTGCTACAAGCAGGGTTTGTTTCGCTGCAGCGACAATCTCAACATCCTCGGACCCACGGGCATGGTCTGGCATCCGGACCGCGATATGCTGTTCCCCCCGGGCAAGGACTTTCGCAACGGCCATGCCCTTGGCTTGACGGGCTGGGATGCCGCCTCAGCTGTCGGCATCTCCGAACCAGAAGCGGAATTGACCGATATTGTCAACATAAAGGGAGTCGGCGACTATTCAGACGTGCTGCATAAGGACAACAAGATGATTGGCAAGGTCATGGAGGTAAAACTGGGAAGTTACCAAATCCAGATCGCCACCATGCACATGAAAAACGTTGCCCAAAAAGCAGGCCAGGGGTACCGCGAACGGGCCCCAGCCTCCTATGCGAGTGTACCGCGGGATCTCGGTGACATTGAGTATTTTGAGCGGGAGCACACCATCTATTCGCCTGCCGACCGGATCGATTGGTTTGTCACCTGGGACCACCGCCGGTACGTGCAGGGCGAGAAGGACTACAAAGGATCATTTATCTGGCATGAAGGTCAGTTCCGCTTCAAGAAGGATGTTGAGCTTGGCGGTGACGTTCCCATACCGCTGGTTCGCGTGCGCTGTCCGGTAGATCTTGAAAATGGCTATGGCGACACGCTGATCGTCACCGAACCGGGTACGGCTGACGCCAGGGTCGTTACGCTCCACGATACAAATCATCTCGACGTCATGGGACGCATCCGGCCCGGCGGATACATCTCCTGGATGAATACGCCGGTGGGCTACCACGGGCTACTCGTTCCCAAAGATACGGATACGGCTTTCAGCTACAGAGCAGGGCTCCCAGGCTGGCTTTGGATCGGTATAGGGGCACCGAACCAGAAAATCAAGGCGGGTACCGTAATCAAATACCGCTTTGCTTTTGGGGCGTTCGCCGACCAGAAAGGCGGTAAGGACTTGCTGGACTACACCGCGAAGGCCATGAACATGGGCGGCGGCCATGAAGGCTATCCCGTGGAGATGAAAGTCGGGAAGATCGCCGACGCCACCTTCTTCTTTACCGCACAGGCCGAAGAAAAAGAGGCGCTTTTTACGCTCGGGCCCCGGGAGCTTATGATCGACCTGCCGATACGCGTCAAGGGGCTTGAAGATAATGGCTGCGCCGCGGTATACACGTCGACCCGCACGTGGTTCCGTTTCGTTTCGGTTGTCGCTGGCACGGCCTACTTCCAGGAGTCGATCGATGGGCAGAACGAGATATGGGCGGGCAATATCCTGGTGTGTGACAACAAGAACCTGAAACTGACGGTCGTCATCGACGGACAGCAGGAAGAAGAGAAGCCTTTTGTTGAAGTGCATAACCCAACGAAAAATCAAGTCACCGCAATCGTGTCCTCACCAGAGCACACACCCGGCTTCGGCGGGATGTCCACCACGGTTACGGTTCCTGCCGGCAACAGCATATGGCTTCGCATCGGCGACGATAAAAGCCTTACGGCGATGCAGAAATAGATTGACAGGAATTTTGATTTCCAACCAGCCTACAAGGAAGAAGCACTAATTCAAGGGGTGCGTATGTGCAAGGCGGCCGTGGGCGTCTTTGCACACACGCACCCCGGCCATTTCTTGTGATGGTGAGCAAATGGGGGCCTGCCGGAGCACAAAATACAGGCCGATCGTCGCAAAAACTGCGGGTGTCCACAGCCTTGCGATCGCGGGTTATGGCACCAACCCCGATGGAAACTCTGAGTCCATGATGGCCATCATGGACTCTGCTGCTGTCGTTCCTGAACCGAGTTCGCTGGCGCTGCTGGGCATCGGCGCACTGGGTCTGTTCGGCTACAGCAGACGTCGCCGGCAAACATCGGCCGCTGCCTGAGACACAGAAAACTCACCACCACACAGCTCATCACGGGCGGCCATCGGGTCGCCCGTTTTTTTCTGCGCTCACATGTGTATCCGCAGGTTGCGATCACCTGTGATGTCACTTCTTGTGCGTTTGAGTAACTGGCTGCTGACGAACCGGCTGTGGCGAATCAGGTGCTGTTCTCGGCTGTCGGGGCACTGGCCAACCTGCAGACAACGCTCGCAGTGAACACAGAACTGAAGAGACGAGCGGAGAGGAATTGAGGTCCGGGAGACTGGACGGAGTTGAACAAGGAACGACATGAGGACGTCACGATGACCGAACTTCCAATTCTGACGGAACCACTGCAGCTGCTGGAA
>Ga0310123_10000428_pt1 | contig 37696 bp, 38 predicted proteins | sample CB6_AW_1057_MG_FD_203505 | JGI IMG/M metagenome (GOLD analysis project Ga0310123, IMG submission 203505) | Marine microbial communities from Western Arctic Ocean, Canada - CB6_AW_1057 | ecosystem: Environmental > Aquatic > Marine > Oceanic | place: Canada: Western Arctic Ocean | collected... | reverse complement strand
TAGGGCAACATCCGAGAGCGGGCCGGTAGGCGCAAGCAGAGCCCGTCGGACGCTTGTATTCGCGTCCTGAGCGCCTTCGGGGTTTATACCGTATCCCCCTGGGTCGGCTGGAGGGTCGAGTTCACCACCATGATGTTCGCCACCGACGAGTCGGTACATGGCTGTCAGAGTGAGAACGGGGCTGGAAGCGATCCGGAGGCGCGAGGGTGGGACCAAAGCGGGCCCGGATTCACCTCCCTCCGGTCGGTGGTCTCGTCGGTCAACGTGAAGGTCTTCGAGGACCATGTGCTCCTCGGCTGAGTTGCGGTTGCCTGTGGCAATCCTCGCTCGTCTCGGCGGTCGGCTTGGTGGGCCACACTTGCGGAGCACTGATTTTCGCCTCGGCTCGAACTATCGGACTGCTCTCGAAGAGGAGATTCGTAGCGTGGTTCGGAGTTCAGAATGGACCTGGTACGTGGAGGGGGAACACTACAGGGAGTTGGAGTTCGTCCACCTTGCGGCTCAACGGGAGTGGCGGGTGGGAGCGCTCGATCTGTACCGGCCCGATACCCCGAATGCGGTTATTGTGGACTTCAAGACGCATGAGGTGGGGGAGGTGGAGAAGGCTGCGGAGGCTTCTCGGGTGCAGGCAACGGTCTATCGGGACGCGGCGGGGGTGCGGGGGGACGTGGATGTGAGGCTGCATTTTACACGAGGGAATGTGACGTGGCCTATGGAGGGGAGCTAAGAGGCGTAAATCATCGCCGCGTCGATGTCGAAACGAATCCAAAACCTCCCGCGAGACTCGTCAGGTCGGATGGTCAGGCGCATAATAAAGCGGAGCGTACCGCCGTCTGCGGACTCCCCGTTCCCTTGGTAGACGGACAGTTGAGCACTCTCGGGGGTCGCCTGCGGATCCGCGCCTGGGTCCCAGAGATCAAACGACATCTCCGGGTGCGTTGGCTCGTCAAACGACTCCAACGAAAAGGGTGTTTCCTCGCGACTCGGCGATAGGCCAGAATTGGCAGAAATCTCAGTGAATCTTCGCCAGGGGGTCCTAGCGTAGCCTTGATCGTCTACGGCTACGACATCCGACGCCATCCAAGTCCTCGCTGCGATTCTCACGAGGTCCAGATGACCATCCGCCAAATCGGGGACCGCGGCTCCGTGGGAATCTTCTTTCATTCTTCCTGACAAACCCGAAGGATGCGAGCCCTCTTTTTGGCCCTGGCCATAAATTTATGGCCAGGATCGCATTTCGGCCGATGTGGAAAACTCCCGAAACCCTAGAGGCGCCGCCCGGATTCGAACCGGGGAATAAAGGCTTTGCAGGCCTCTGCCTTACCGCTTGGCTACGGCGCCAAAAGCAAAGAGGGGCTGCGCGTCTGAACATGACGGCTCCCCTCTTTTGCAGAGCGGGAAACCGGACTCGAACCGGCGACCCCCACCTTGGCAAGGTGGTGCTCTACCAACTGAGCTATTCCCGCGAGAAAAACAAGGTGCTCTGGACCCCTACCCAAGCTTCCGGAAAACGTTTCCGAAACACCCCTCGTTCGTGCGCTGAAACCTAGAAAGGGCCCAAAAAATGTCAAGTTTCCAGCGCGCGGCTTCCCCATTATCTTCCCGCGCCATCATCCCCCATCACAGACAGAGGATCAAATTCGAAGATCGCACGGCGAGGTGTCCAACATCCGAATGACACGCCTCCTCCCTTTATTCTCGGGCCTGCTTCCGAGAATCACCCTCGTGGCGTTGATTGCGGTGGGGATACCCCCGGGGATCGAGGCCCAAGGAATCGGGAATCCGCTCGTTCCGGTCGGCCGCTTTCGACTCGAAATCAATCCCATCTTCAACTTCGCGGACTACCGTTTCGGTGAGCGCCTCGAGGGAGGAACACTCGTCCAGGAGGAGGAGGCTCTCGGATTCGACTTCGTCGACGCAGCCGTGGGCACGCGCATGTTCCCCACGTTGGAGGCTCTGGAGGCGAGTCTGGCGACGGCGATTGGTGCACCCGTCACGCCCTCGGTGATCGGTGTGGCCGGCATGGTGATCACCGAGAACACCGTATGGGTGCCGATTCGCCTGGATGTAGGGGTTCTCGAGTGGCTCACGGTCGGGGGGTTGGTGCCCCTTTCACAGCGGGGGAAGGAGGTCGCGGCCTCCTTCGGGGACGCCGGAGCCAACATGGGGCTGACCCCGAGTGGGCTGGCTGGAGATTTTCTGGGTGCACTCCAGGTCGCCCAGTTGGATCTCACTGGCCGTGTCCAAGCGCTGTGCTCAGCGGGGCCCACGAGCCCCGAGTGCACGGCGGCGTCCGATCTGGTTACGGAGAGCCAGGAGTTTCAGGACGCTCTCCGGGACGCGTACTCGTCTCACGGTGTGTTCCCACTCGACGGGTCACAGACGGGGGTGGCCCTCCAGTCACGGCTCGCGGCGCTGCTCGCCGCCCACCAGTCCGCAGGGGTGACTTCTTTCCCCATCGGCATTCCCCTCGCTACCGCGACCCTCTCGCAAGATGACTACAAGGGCCTCGTCACGACGCCGGGTTACGGGGTCGGTGGATTCCCGCTCGAGACCTGGAACAGCCGGTGGCGGTTGGGCGATGTGGAGTTGTACGCCAACGCCCGCCTGTTGGAGTCGGAGCGCAGCCGAGACGGTGCTGAGCCCGCTCCGCGCATCGCCTATATTTTCGGAGCTGGCGCCCTCGTTCGACTCGGCACGGGCCAGACCGACCATCCCGATAATTTCTTCGACCGTGGGAGCGGCGACGGCCAGACCGACATCGAAATGAGCGTCTTCGGCAGTGTTTCGGGAAGCCGTTGGGGCATGAGAGGAGACGTCCGTTACGGCATCCAGACTTCTACGCTCGTCCTCCGGCGCGTGGCTGTACCCGACCAGGCCTTTCCCGGCGCGTCCACGCGTGACGTGGTGCGTTGGACACCGGGGAGCTACATGCGCATCTGGGTGGCGCCCCAATTCTACATCAATGACGAGTTGGGCCTCACCTTGGACGTTCGACGGTACTCCAAAGGGTCGGACACATACGAGCCCGGTCCCGGTGGTGGCACGACGGGGCTGGATCCGAACGATCTCGAGCTGGAGACGGCACAAACAGCCCTCGAAGTGGGCGGAGGGGTCGTTTATACGACCCTGAGAGGCGTGCGCGGCAGTCCTCTGGAGGCCTGGTTCATCTACAGGCGGGCGGTCTCGGGCAGCGGTGGACGGACGCCCAAGATCTCCCACTTGGAGTTTGGGTTACGTCTTTTCGGGGGGCTTTGGAATTAGCCGAGCCTAGCCTCGAGTGGATCGACCTGGCCCCGCGTAGATCAACCGGCCTCGAGCAACTCCCGCGCGTGGTCCCGTGAGCGCTTCGAATCGGCGTCACCTCCCAACATGCGAGCGATCTCTTGGACGCGGACCTCACCCGTCAGCGCGTTGATGCTCGTCGCCGCGAGTCCGCTCTCGTCGCTCTTCTTCACGAAGAGGTGGGTGCCGGCCCGGCAAGCGATCTGTGGAAGGTGCGTGACGACGAACACCTGATGGTAGTGCGCCACATCCTTCAGCTTTTGGGCCACGAGGGAGGCCACCTGTCCACCGATTCCGGCATCGATCTCGTCGAACACCAAGGTCGGCACCTGGTCTACTCGAGCCAGGATGGCCTTGAGGGCCAACATCACTCGGGATAATTCCCCACCGCTCGCCACCCGAGCGAGAGGTGTGGGAGCGAATCCAGCATTGACGGAAACTAAGAACTCCACGTTCTCGTCCCCATGACCTCGGATCTCGGGGAGCGTTTCGAGCGCGACCTGGAAGGTGGCCCCGGGGAGCCCCAAGTCGGGCAGGAGCACCTCGGCGGCGGACTCGAGTTCATGAGCGCCTTCCTTTCGAAGGGCCGTGAGCCGGGCCGCCACCTCCGTCAGATGGCCGCGCTGTCTCTCGACCTCCGCCGTGAGCTGGCCTTCGTCCCATTCCCCTCCCTCGAGCTCGTCCAGCTCGCCGGCCAGTCGCTCCCGAGACTCGAGGACCTCGGTCAACGATGGGCCATACTTCCGCATGAGCGTGTGTAACAGGTCGAGGCGCTCACGTATTTCGGTGAGCCGGCCGGGGTCGTGGCTGACACTTTCCGCGTAATCACCCAGATCACGGCCCACTTGGGCAAGAGCGTGATAGGCCTCGTTGAGCGCCTCGTACGGTGCCTCTAGCGAAGCATCCCATGCTTTCAAGCGAGCGAGTGCACGCTCGACTTCCGAGAGGCGCTCGGTTAGAGCCCCCTCCCCCGCATACAACGTGGTATGAATCCGCGTAGCCTCCCCGAGTAGCTCCTCCGAGTGCTCGAGCCGACGACTCTCTTCTTCGAGAAGAACGTCCTCGTCGGGTCCCAGATCGGCGCCTGCAAGCTCATCCAATTGGAAACGCAGAAAATCGACCCGGCTCGCGATTTCGCGTCGGCGAGCCTGAAGGTCACCCAGGCGCTTTTCGACACGCGACAGCGAGTCGAATGCCTGTGCAACGGCCGCCGCCGCCGCTTCGGCGCCGGCGAAGGCGTCCAAAATGCTCCGCTGCGTCTCCTGCCTGAGGAGGGTCTGATGCTCGTGTTGGCCGTGGAGCTCCACCAGGGCCTTGCCGAGTTCTCCGACGATTCCTGCGGTCGTGGGAGAGCCGTTGATCCACGCGCGATTTCGACCCGCGGCAGCCACTTCCCTGCGCAAGATCAATAGGCCGTCCTCGGTCTCGATCCCCAGCTCCGTGATGCGAGCTAGTACTCCGTCATGCATCGACACGTCGAAGACCGCCTCGACGAGCGCGCGGTCGGCACCGGCGCGTACCACGTCACTCGACGCCCGTTCTCCCAGGAGCAGAGAAAGCGCACCGACAATGATCGACTTACCGGCGCCCGTCTCACCCGAGAGAGCGCTCAACCCTGGCCCGACCTCGAGCGTCAGGTCATCAATGACGGCATAGTCGCGAATGCGGAGCTCGATCAACATGCATCAATGTATCGGCGGGGTCTCAACTCGCCCAATGGCTGATTGAGCCCCCTGATGAGGGAGACTCAGCCCGAGGGTCGGGCCGCCCAATTGAGCTTCCGTTGCAGCGTCCCGAAGAAGTTCTGGTCGGAAAAGCGAACGAGTGGGACCTCGACGTCGGAGCGGGCGATGCGCACGTGTGCTCCGGCCCCGAATTCCTGTGCAACCTGCCCATCCGCAGTCAGTACCAGGTCTTCGGTCCGTTCGAGGGGACTCACAGTCAGTTGCTGAGTCCCCGGAATGACGAGCGGCCGCATGGCGAGCGTATGTGGACAGATCGGTGTGACGATCACGCAGTCGACCGACGATACGACGATGGGTCCTCCAGCGGACAGAGAATAGCCCGTCGACCCGGTAGGCGTCGACACGATCAGCCCGTCTCCAGAAAAGCTCCCCACGTCCTGCCAATCATCGCCCTCCTGAACGCGCAGGTCGAGTCGGGTCACTCTCGCCTCCCCACGCTTATGTATCACGAAATCGTTCCAGGCCAGGAGTCTCCCTCCGACGGTGCCGTCGGGCCCCACCATGTAGGCCTCCAACATGGACCGCCGATCGAGCACGTAATCCCCCTCGAGAACCAGCGTCAGGCGATCCTCCATCTCAGCGTGGGGGAGAGCCGTGAGGAAGCCAAGATGCCCGATGTTGATACCGACAACGGGAACCCCTTTTCCAGCGGCCAGGCGTCCGGCCCTCAGCAGGGTGCCGTCCCCCCCGAGTGCGATCAGTAGATCGACCGGTGCACCGTCCAAGTCGAGAAGTGTTGCATCGGCCGGAGCACTAGAAAGCAGGTGCTGCTCGAGGCGAAGACCGATGCCCTTGCCGGCGGCAAAGTCCGTGAGACGTGTGAGGCAACCCGAAACGTCGGGATGTCGCGAGCGCCCGAGTACGCCGATACTTTGCACAGCCTCGTGCTCGTGAGTCGACCCGGGCCCCTCGCTCACGCTGACCCTACGGCGACCGAGACCACGTTGCCGAGCCGCCGTCGCACCTCCGTAACGATGCCCTCCACATCGAGTCCCACATCGTGGAGGAGGTCGTCCCGCGGTCCGTGGCCGATGAATCGGTCGGGAAGGCCGAGGCACGACACCTGGATCTGCTGCGCCGAGTCCAGGGCCACGATCTCCCTGGATATGAACGCGCCGAATCCGTTGACGACGGCCCCTTCTTCGATCGTGATGATCTTCTCGTGCCTAGCGATGACCTGGCCGAGCACGGCCTGGTCGTAGGGCTTGAGAAAGCGGCAGTTCACGATTTCGGCTTGAATCCCTCGGGCGGCAAGCTTCTCAGCGGCCTCATGGGCGGGAGACACCATGGTGCCCACGGCGAGCAGCGCGATATCGGAGCCGCGACGGAGGACCTCCCAGGTTCCGTATTCGATCTCGGGGATCTCGCTCACATGGGGCACCTCTTCCGGTACGCTGTCCCTGGGCCAACGTACTGAGAAGGGTCCTCCCTCATGCTGAACGCCGGCACGCACAAGAGCCATCATCTCCACCCCGTCCTTGGGCGCCGTGACGGTCATGCCCGGCACGAGCAACATGTAGGGAATGTCGAACGCCCCATGATGCGTGGGACCATCCGGCCCTGCGAGTCCCGCTCGGTCCATGCAGAAGACTACTGGCAGGTCCTGAAGCGCCACATCGTGAACGATGCTGTCGAAGGCCCTCTGCAAGAACGTGGAGTAGATGCACACGACGGGCCGAACCCCCTCCTGGGTCGCCATGCCCGCGGCCGCCGTAACGGCATGGCCTTCGGCGATACCCACGTCGAAGTATCGATCCGGGAACGCCTGATCGAACAGGTCCGTACTCGTGCCGTCCGGCATACCGGCCGTGATGGCCACGATACGTTCGTCGAGCTCGCCCAGCTGCGTGAGTCCACGACCAAAGACCTTTTGGTAGCGGGGCAGCCCCCCCGCCTTCTTCTTTTCCTCTCCACTGATCTTGTCGAACGGGGACGCGGCATGCCACTTGTACGCGTTCTCCTCCGCAAGAGCGAATCCCCTCCCCTTCTGCGTGATCACATGGACCAAAATGGGGCCATCCAAGCGACGAACGTTGCTCATCGTATCCACGAGCGAGTCCAAATCGTGGCCGTCGACGGGTCCGATATAGCGGAAACCCAACTCCTCGAAGAGCATGCCCGGAACGAACAGCCCCTTCACGCTCTCTTCCGTCCGGCTGACCACCCGCCTCACGATCCCGTCCGGGCCGCCAGGTCCCTTCGAGAGCAGTTCCTTGACTTCCTCTCGAATACGGTTGTACACGGGGTGCGTGATCACGCCGGTCAAATATTTGTTCAACGCCCCGACGTTGGGGGCAATCGAGTGATCGTTGTCGTTCAGTACTACGATCATGTTTCGATCGGTATGCCCAGCATTGTTGAGCGCCTCGAAGGCGAGGCCACACCCCATCGCTCCATCCCCGATGATGGCCACGACGCTGAAGTCGTCACCGTTCAGATCTCGGGCGATGGCCGTTCCCAAAGCAGCCGAGATCGAGGTCGCCGCATGACCCGCACCGAAGTGATCAAACTCGGACTCGTCGCGCCGGAGAAACGGGGCGAGGCCATCCTTCTGACGGATCGTCGGCAATTGCTCGTTTCTGCCCGTGAGAAGCTTGTGGATGTAGCCTTGGTGCCCGGTGTCCCAGACCAGCTTGTCGATGGGGGTGTCGAAGACGTAGTGGAGGGCGACCGTGAGCTCGGCGACCCCCAAGCTCGCACCGAAATGGCCCCCGATCTTCGAAATCACATCGACGTGGCGGTCCCGGGCCTCCACGACGAGTTCATGTAGCTCGCTTCTCGAGAGACGCCTGATGTCTTCGGGCCCTTCAATTCGGTCCAACAGTGCCACGAATTTACTCCTACCTAGGTACCCGATGGACGTTGAGTTGGCTCCTGGCTCTAAAATAGCGGTGAAGCCGCCCAGCGAGTACGTGCATTCCCAACTATCGCTTCCTCTCGACCACGTGCTGGGCGAGAGCCGTGAGCACCGGTCCTTCGATCTCAGCCCGGCGAAGCGCCTCGAGCGCCTCGTCCACCAAGGTCCGGGCACGTCGAGAGGTCCCCTCAAGACCATATAACGCGACGTAAGTGCTCTTGCCGAGTCGACCGTCGCTCGGATTCTTCCCGAGATCCCCCGCGGAAGCCGTCGCATCCAGCAGGTCATCCGTTACTTGATAGGCAAGACCGATGCCACGCCCGAACCGCTCGAGTCCCCCTAACTCCCCCTCCGACGCTCCTGCGGCGATTCCGCCAATCAAGAGGGAGGCGGTGATGACCGCACCCGTTTTCATGTGATGTAATCGGTCGAGCTCCTCCGCGTGAAGCTCCCCTCCTTCGGCCAACAGATCGAGCACCTGCCCCCCCACCATCCCGCCCGCTCCGGCCGCCCGATTCAGCTCTCGAACCACCGAACGGCAGGCGCGGTCGTCACACCCCAGGTCCCCCGCTGCCCGGTGAGCCAACAGAGAGGCCGCAGGAATGAGTGCGAGTGCGGCTCGGATCGTCGCCCGCTCTCCGAAGACGGTGTGCGTCGTGGGCTGCCCTCTTCTCAAGGACGCGTCGTCCATGCTCGGGAGGTCGTCGTGCATGAGCGAATAGGCGTGTATCAACTCAAGCGACGCACCGAGGTCGTACACGGCAGCCTCGGTCGTTCCACCGCAGGCCCGGTACGCCACCACGCAAAGAATCGGCCGTAATCTCTTGCCCGGCGTGCGTATGCCGTGGCACGCAGCACCGAGCAGCTCGTCCGAGAGTAATGGGACCAGCCGATCACACGCCCTCCCGATCGCACGCTCCACCTCCTCACGCTCTTCGACAAGAAAAGCATCGAGCTGAAACACCGACGGATCAGCGATCACTCCGGATCTTCCTCCAAGGGTTCGATCACCGGATCCTCAGCCGTCCCCAACAACTCCTCCACCCGCAGCTCGGCATTCTTGAGGATCTGCTCCGCGCTGCGGGCGTGCCCGACCCCCTCTTCGAAGAGCGCCAGTGCCCTCTCGAGCTCGAGGTCCGAGGTCTCGAGAGACCTCACGATCTCTTCGAGCCGCTGAAGACGAGCCTCGAGCGACTGAGCATCGTCGCCTATCGGCTCGTGGACTTCGGCTTCGGTCGTCATGATTCCATACCTATCTCTGGCTCCTGCCTTTTAGCTCGGGCCCGCGTCGGCGTTCACACACTGCATCCTATCCACTCGAATCCAAGGCTTCGCAAGGCACGGTCCCGTCAGAGACCCGAAGTGAGAATCCCGTACCTGGAGACAACTCCGCAACCCCCCGCAGGATCCTTCCCGAGGCATCCTGCGGGAGGGCATATCCTCGACCGAGAGTCGAGAGTGGCGACAGGACGTGCATCTTATTCAGCACCTCGGAAAGCCGCGCCCTCTGGAGCGAGCTCAGCCGCCGTGTTACCGACTCCAGCCTGTCGGTGACCCGCTCGAGGATTTCACGCCGCGGCCGGGCGAGACCCGATGCAGCGCGGAATAGTCCCCCGTTGGCGACCTCCAGGCCTTCACGCCGTCTGAGCACCGTCGCCGCGAGGAGTGCCCTCATCCGTACGCGGGACACCGCAAGCGTCTCCTGCACCGTTTCTCCGTCCGGTACGGCGGTTTCAGCACCCGCGGACGGTGTGGGGGCACGCACATCGGCAACCAGGTCAGCGATCGTCACGTCTACCTCGTGTCCCACTGCAGAGACGACCGGGACGGGGCACCGAGCGATGGCCCTGGCGACCTCCTCTTCGTTGAAGGCCCACAGGTCTTCGAGGGACCCACCGCCTCTCCCAACGATCAATACGTCGACGAGGCCGCTCGACCCCAACACGTCGATCGCGCTCGCGACCTCCGCACTGGCACCTTCGCCCTGAACCCGAGTGCCGCGAACGACCACCCGGGTCCAGGGAGCCCTCCGCCGAATGACGGTCAAAACGTCATGGAGGGCAGCCCCCGACAAGGAGGTGACCACCCCGACAGTGCCCGGAAAACGCGGCAATGGCCGCTTACGCTCCTGCTCGAAGAGGCCCTCCGCCTCGAGGGCAGCCCGAATTCGCTCGAACGCACGACGCCAGAGGCCCTCGGCACCCTCATCCTCTATGCGGCGCACGACGAGCTGGTACTCTCCCTTGGCCTGGTACAGCGTGAGACCACCGAACGCCCGTACCGTCATGCCCGGTTCAGGATCCGCGGGTAGGGTGGCGGCCTCCGTCTTGAACATGGCACACCGGATCTGGGCGCCCTCATCCTTCAGCGTGAAGTAGCAGTGCCCAGAGCGGGCACGGGTCCAATTGGCGATCTCACCCGAGACCCAGAGGCTCTCGATGGTGTCCTCGAGAAGGAGCCGCACAGCCCGATTGACCTGCGACACGCTCCAGACTTTCGGCTCAGGCATCCCCGATCCCCGCGGACCGAGCCGCAGCGTCGACCGTGTTGGAGAGCAGCATGGTGATGGTCATGGGTCCAACCCCCAACGGAACGGGGCTGATCGCTGACGCAACCTCTTTCACCTCGTCGAAGGCCACGTCTCCGGTGAGTCGGTAGCCGCGTTCTCGAGTGTCGTCCTCGACCCGATTCACTCCCACATCGATCACGACCGCCCCCGCCTTCACCATATCCCCACGAATCAGATTGGGCTTGCCGATGGCTACGATGAGGATGTCCGCCATCCGTGTGATCGCGCCGAGATCAGGCGTCCGGCTGTGTGCCACGGTCACGGTGGCGTTACCTCCGGGGGACTTGCGGAGCAGGAGAGCGGCCATGGGGCTCCCAACGATGTTGGAACGCCCAACGACCACGGCGTGCTTGCCCGCGGGATCGTTGCCACTACGCAGGAGCATTTCGATGACGCCCCGCGGCGTACACGGCGCCATCACATCCAGATCTCCTGCGGCGAGGCGACCCACGTTGATGGGATGAAAGCCGTCCACGTCCTTGGACGGATCAATGGCCATGAGCACCTTGGGCTCCTCGATCTGCTCCGGCAAAGGTAGCTGGACCAGAATTCCGTGAATATCCGGGTCGGCGTTGAGCCCTGCGACGACACCCAGGAGTTCATCCTCCGACGTCTCCTTGGGAAGCGTCGTTTGCCGGGAGTGGATGCCCGCCTCGGTGGCCGCCTTGTTCTTCATGCCGACATACGCTTGACTGGCCGGGTCGTCACCGACGAGCACCACCGCCAGCCCGGGGATGACTCCCGAGTCCTTCAACCGCTCGACCCGTTCCCTGAGCGTTTCTCGGATCGAGGTCGATATATCCTTACCTGAAATGACAGTAGCAGACATCCGGTCTCCTGTAGGATATGCGTCGCTAACGCGCGAAGTCGACAGCTCGGGTTTCTCGAATTACCACGACCTTGATCTGGCCGGGGTATTGAAGCTCACTCTCGATGCGCCGGGCGACTACCTCTGAGATCTGAGCCATCTCATCATCCGTGACCTTCTCGGGCTCCACCATCACGCGGATCTCCCTCCCCGCCTGGACCGCAAAGCAGCGCTCCACACCGGGATGGTCCATGGCGAGCTCCTCCAGTTTTTCAAGACGCTTCACGTAGCCATCGAACATCTCGCGACGAGCCCCCGGCCGAGACCCCGAGATGGCGTCACCCGCGGTGACCAGGAAGGTCTCGGGAAAATAGTGGGGTTCCTCGTCATGGTGTGCCTTGATGGCATTCAGCACGATCTCCGACTCCTTGTGCTTCTTGCAGAGGCGGTACCCCAACTCCACGTGCGTCCCCTCCTGTTCGTGAGTGAGGCCTTTGCCCACATCGTGGAGGATTCCGGCACGCTTCGCCTCCTGCACGTCGAGCCCCATGTCCGTGGCCATGCTTCCCGCCAACTGGGCAACCTCCGCGGAGTGCTGAAGCTGGTTCTGTCCGTACGAGGTCCTGAACTTCAGTCTCCCTAGGACCTGGACGATTTCGCGGTGAACGTTGTGGATGCCGAGCGCGTAGAGAACTTCCTCCGCCGCCTCAATCATCGACTGATCGACTTCCTCACGGCTTTTTTTCACCGTTTCCTCGATCCGGCCGGGATGGATTCGCCCATCCTCGATCAGCCGCTCCAGCGAGACGCGAGCGACCTCGCGCCGCACTGGATCGAAACCCGAAAGAACGACGGCCTCCGGAGTATCGTCGATAATGACGTCGATGCCCGTCGCCTGCTCGAAGGCTCGGATATTTCGCCCCTCCCGTCCGATGATGCGCCCCTTCATCTCGTCCGAAGGGAGTTGGACGACGGAAACGGTCATCTCGGCCGTCTGTTCAACGGCCATGCGTTGGATGGCGAGACCGAGGATCTTCTTCGCCTCGCGTTCAGCCGTGCGCTGGGCCTCCTCCTTGAACTCACGGACCGTGTTCGCGGCCTCGGCCCTGGCTTCGTCCTTCAGATCCTGGACGAGTTGTCGCTTCGCTTCGGCGACCGACACGCCGGCCGTCGACTCGAGCTTCTGGCGCACTTCTGTATGAAGACGATCGAGATCCCGGGTCGTCTGTTCGAGCTTTTCTTCACGCTCCTCGAACTCTCGACTCCGCCGACCCTGCATGGACTCCCGCTCATTGAGCGTATCGAACCGGCGGTCCAGCGCCTCGGAGCGTTCGGTAAGCCGTCCTTCCGATCGCTCGGAATCCTCTCTGAGGCGGAGCTCTTCCTTCTCCCAGGATTCGCGGAAACGAAAGACCTCTTCCTTGCCCTCGAGAAGTTTGGACTTGAGAAGTCTATCGGCTTCTTCCTGGGCGTGAGCCAGGATTTTCGAGGCTTCATCCCTAGCGGCCGCTTGAGCCCTCTTCTGACGCGTTCGCTCGACCAGGCCCCGCGCAACATAGCCGACGACCCCCAAGAGCAACGCCACAGCAGCCGCTGGTACAATACCCAGCGGGTCCATTTATTCGACTCCGATCGAACGCGCAAGAAGAACGCATCCGAGTGGTGAGCGTTATCACATTGCTGGGAAGAATTAGATTCGGCCTGTGCTAGATGCAAGGAGCCTCTGCAAACTCAAGCAGAACGAATTCTTCTCCGTCCTGGCCGGGGGCCATGTCGGAGTCCTACTCCGACCCTCCCACGACTCCTTCTTCCAATCGAGCGGCGAGTTCGGATACGCGGCTCGCTATCTGTCCGCCGGCCTGCTCGCTGCCATCCCGGGCCTGGAAAAGCTCGTCCGTGATCGAGAGGGCGGCAAGAATCGCCGTCTTGTGTCCCTCGAGTGAACCGACCTGCTTCATGATCTCGTGAATGCGTCGGTCGACGTATTCGGCACAGAGTCTCGTATAGTCCGGCTCGGCGCTAGAGCGTATCGCGTGCTCCTCACCGGCAATGCTGACCGTAACGGACTGTTTCTCCCTTTCCTTCACCTCTGCTCCTCCAAGAACTTGATCCGTTTCAGAAGCTTCCCGACTCCTTCTTTACCCAGGTCCAGGCGTGCGCGTAGGTCTCGGTTTTCCTCCTCCAGAATGTGCAACCGATCGATCATATCTCGGGGGCCTTCCTCTCCCGATGTGACCGCGCGCAGCAGTCCTTCCAACTCTTCGCCCTGAGCATCCATGCGGGAGAACTCACTTCGCAACCTGTGGACCTCCCCAAGGACGGAAGCTACGGCCCTCTCCAGGTGAGCGATGGCGGCGTCCGGCGAGACGGCCTCGTTGTCAGAGTCGCTGTCGGACACCTAGATCCTCCTGCAGAGTCTTCAAGAGCTTGCCGACGACACGGTCGATTTGTTTGTCGGTCAACGTCCGATCCCAGGCCTGAAACCGGAGACGAAATGCTAGAGAACGATCACCGTCTCCGACGCCTTTGCCACGGTAGAGGTCGAAGATGGTGACGTCGTCCAAGAGATCACCCCCGGTCTCCTGAATTTTCTCGATTACGGCCGCAGCCGCAACATCCGGGGGGACGATCAACGCCAGATCCCGATCGACTCCTGGGAATTGTGGAAGCGGTCGAAACGTCGGCGTGGTCTCCGCCGGTGGATCTGCGGGGAGCCGAAGCTCCAATCCCCATAAATCTCCTGCCCACGCTGGAGTATCGATGCGGTGGCTCACGACCCGGCCGGCCGACCCCATCCGGACCCCATCGGCAAGTACGACCGACACGGACAGCGAGGGCTCGAACAGGTTGTCGCCCTCCGCCTCCGTGGAGACCGATACTTCGCTCCAGCCCGAAGCCGCGAGGGCACTGTCGAGGATTCGCCTGAGATCCCAAAAGTCCACCGAAGCCCCTTCCTCCGACCAGTGACTCGGGTGCTGCCTGCCCGTCACCGCCACAGCGACATGGAGGTCCTCGCTCGGGGGCTCTCCCACGTCTCCCCCTTGGAACACCGTACCGATCTCGAACAGGCGAACGTCTCGGGATCCTCGCGCCAGGTTGTACTCCACGTTACGGAGCAAATCCGGGAGCAACGATGCGCGTAAATACCTTTCCTCCATAGAGATAGGATTGTTTATCTCCACGTTTCCTTCATATTCTGGAGCGAAGGCGGGGTTCGTGGCTTCGAGGAGGCCTTCTTGGGTCAGCACCGCGCGAAGTCGGTCCTCTAGCTGAAAGACCGGATGATCCGGAACGGTCGTCGGGCGGAATGGCCCGAGCTCCTCGGGGAAGCGATCGTACCCGTACGTCCGTGCGATCTCTTCGATCAGATCGATCTCCCTCGTCACATCGTAGCTGCGGTACCCCGGCACCTCGACCTCGATCTCTTCTCCCGTCTCTTTTTGCGTCCCCTTGCCGAGAGTGAAACCGAGCGGCCCGATGAGCGAATCGATCTCCTCACGCCCGAACGAGACCCCTAGGACCTGCGCGACTCGAGACGTACGCAATACCAGCGAAGACGTCTGCCACGGCCTCGGCAGAACCTCCAAGATGGGCCCATCGATCTCGCCACCGGCCGCCGCCAGGATGATTTCGAGTGCCCTCCTTACGGCTGGAAGATGCCCCTCCGGGTCGACGCCCCTCTCGAAGCGATAGCTCGCGTCCGTCGAAATTCCGAGCGCTCGCCTCGTACTCCGGATCGACTTCGGATCGAAAAGTGCGCACTCCAGGAGCACGTCGACCGTATCCTCGGTAACCGATGAGTGTTTGCCACCCATGGTACCGGCGATGTCGTGCGGCACCGAAGCGTCGCAGATCAACAGCATCTCGGAGTCGAACTCGTGATCGAGTCCGTCGAGGGTCTGCATGGTCTCGCCGTCTTGGGCCTTCCGAACGACGAGTCTGGACTCCTGCAGTCTTCTCAGGTCATACGCGTGCATCGGGTTTCCCATCTCCAACATCACGTAGTTAGTGGCGTCCACCACATTGTTGATCGACTGCTGTCCCACTGATCGTAGCCGGGCAGTCAGCCACTCTGGGGACGGGCCGACCGTCACCCCCCGAATGATCACACCCAGAAAACGCCAGCAAAGATCGGGCTCCTCCACGCAAATCGAGACTTCGCCGTGCGTGACCTCGCGCTCGTCACTGCGTACCTCGATATCCACCGTGGGGGCCCCGGGGATGGGAGGAAGCACCACCCCGCCCACCCCGTCTGGTGCTACCTCTCTCGCGAGACCCAAATGCGACAGCCAATCGCCCCGGTTGGGCGTCACCTCCACGTCCATGCGCACATCGTCGAGTCCCAGGACCTCGACAAGGGGCTGCCCAGTCGTCGAGTCGTCGGACAACCTCATGATTCCGGCCTGATCTCGGCCCAACCCGAGCTCTCGCTCGGAGCAGAGCATCCCGTTCGAGTACTCTCCTCGGATCTTCGCCTTCTTCAGCTTGAATCCGTCGGGAAGAGTTACGCCCACTCCGGCGAAGGGATAATACCCCCCTTCCGCAATGACCGGAGCCCCGCACACGACTTGTAGAACCTCGCCACCATTGTCGACCTCGCACAGTGACAGCCGGTCAGCGTTCGGATGCCTTCGCACGGACTTGACCCGCGCCACAACAACGTCCTCGAGGCCAGCACCTACCGACTCCATGGTCTCCACCGGAGCTCCGCGGGTGGCGAGATGCTCCGCAATCTCCTCTGGACTCGCCTCGAGGCCCGGGACCATCGACCTCAGCCAGGAATAGGAGACGTTCATTGGTCCGGCCCATGCGTGAACTGTGACAGGAAGCGTACGTCATTCTGGAAAAACAGGCGTAGATCGGGCACCCCGTACTTGAGGAGTGCGATCCGAGCAGGGCCCATGCCGAAGGCGAAACCAGTGTAGCGCTCGGCATCGTAACCGACGTTCTCGAGGACGTTCGGGTCCACCATGCCCGCGCCCATGATCTCGATCCAGTCGGATTCGACCCTCGTCCCGTCCTTCCGCGTAATCATGCGCTTCACGTCCACCTCGGCGCTGGGCTCGGTGAACGGAAAATACGAAGGACGAAAGCGCACCTTCGTCCCCGGACCCCAGAATCTGCGGGCGAACTCCGCCAGTGTGGCCTTGAAGTCGACGAAGGAGACGCCTTCGTCGACCACTAGTCCTTCGATCTGAGCAAACGCGGGCGTATGCGTAGCGTCGTAGGTGTCCCTCCGGTAGACCATGCCTGGGGCCAGAATTCGGATCGGCGGCTCATGCTTCTCCATCGTGCGGACCTGAACCGGGGACGTGTGGCTTCGTAGTAACACCGAATCCTTCAGATAGAGCGTGTCCTGCTCGTCCGCCGCGGGATGGTCGAGGGGCGTGTTCAGCGCCACGAAGTTGTACCATTCCGTATCCGCCTCTGGCCCGCGGGCTCGGACGAATCCCATCGACCGAAAAATCTGCCAGATTTCGTCCACCACCTGAGTCACGGGGTGAGAACCACCGATCCACCGTCTTCGGCCCGGAAGGGTCAGGTCATCGCCCGAGGACGCTCCGCTTCCATCCGACTCAAAGTGAACCAGGCGGGCTTCCAGCGCGTCTCGGATCAAGCCCTTTACTCGGTTCGCCTCAGCGCCCACAGGTCGCCGCTCGTTTTCGTCGATCTCCCCGAGCTTCCGTAGGATCTGGGAGATACGGCCGTCTTTGCGGCCGAGATACGAGATTCGGATCGTCTCGAGGCCGTCCGCGTCTAGGGATGCCCCAATCGCTGAAAGCGCCTCAGATTCCAGGTCTTGAAGGACTTCGGTCAAAGACATCTGCTGATTCATATGGGATATTCTATGCGTCGATGCGAGGGTCAGGACCGAGGCTGGCGACACTCGGCAGCGCCGTCAACGACAAAGGGCCCCGCGACTCGATCGTCGCGAAGGCCCCCGGACGGGTCGCTGTGTAAGGGTAGCGACGGGTCAGCATCCGAACCGGAAAGAGCCGGGCTAGCGAGCGCCGAGCCCCTCTTTCGCCCGATCGGCCAGAGCGCTGAACGCATCCGGACTGCGCACGGCCAGATCCGCCAGAGCCTTACGATCCAACTCGACCCCAGCCTGCTTGAGGCCGTTCATGAATCGCGAATACGTCAACTCATTTTCACGGGCTGCCGCATTGATTCTGGCGATCCAAAGCCGCCGAAACGTGCGCTTCTTGTTCTTGCGGTCTCGATAGGCGTGTTCCCAGCCCTTCTCGACCGCGTCTTTGGCTGTTCGAAATAGGTTCTTTCGGCCACCGAAATAACCTTTCGCCGCCTTGAGGATTTTCTTTTTCCGCTTATTACGAGCGGGAGAAGACGTTGCTCTTGGCATTGAAGTCTCTCCTTTCTCCTACGACCCTGGGAGGAGTCGCTTCATACGTTTCAGGTCTCCCGCAGACACGAGGGTCGCCGAGCGGAGCCGCCGCTTTCTCTTCTTTGATTTCTTGGTGAGGATGTGGCTCTTGTTGGCCCTCATCCTCCTTATTTTACCGGTCCCGGTGCGCCGCAAACGCTTGGCCGCCCCGCGGTTGGTTTTCATCTTCGGCACTTCAGTTGCCTCCTGGAGCTTCCGGTCCGACCCCCACACCCATCACGACTTGAGCGGTCCCAGAACCATCGACATAATCCGGCCCTCAAAGCTCGGGTGAGACTCCACCTTGCCTACGTCCTTGAGGTCCTCTGTAACGCGCGTGAGGACGTCTCGGCCTAGCTCGGGATGAGTCACTTGCCTGCCCCGAAACATCATCGTCAGTTTGACCTTGTTACCCTCTTCCAGGAACCGACGAGCATGACGAGTCTTGAAGTCGTAGTCATGATCTTCGATTCCCGGTCGAAACTTGACCTCTTTTACAGAAACGTGGTGCTGTTTCTTCTTCGCTTCACGAGCAGCGCGCTGAGCCTCGTACTTGAACTTCCCATAATCCATCAACTTCACGACGGGAGGTCGGGCTTCGGGAGCGACTTCGACGAGGTCAAGGCTCCGATCTTGTGCGAGGTCGCGCGCTTCTTCGATGGAAACGATACCGACCTGGCCGCCCACTTCGTCAATCAAACGGACCGGACTGATCCTAATCTGATCGTTCACGCGGACTCTTTGCTCGCTTATAGTCCCCTCCTGTAACTGTGGCGCCGCGGGATCAGGCTGGATCCCGAGTATGCACAAAAAACCCGGATCTTCCGGGGGCCGCAAGGGTCACCGAAACCAGGGACACGCCCTAGATCTCGGGACCACAACGACCCGGCGGTATCCAAACGACAGTGGAACCGAAAGGTGGAGCCGCGCGTCGCAGCTCACTTCCGTATTGTCCAACCCCAACTGGGGATGGTACGAAGATCAATGGGATCCGAAGATCCGTCAAGGCCGGACCGTAGTGCAATGGCGTTCAAGGCAGAGCCCGGCTCTCGATCTCGCTCTTCACCCTCGAAACAAACTCCGCCCGATCTACGACCTCCTGCTTCTTGCCGGCGCCACGCCTGCGGATCGCCACCGTATCGGCCTCGACCTCGCGCTCCCCGATTACCGCCATGTAGGGGACCTTGTGCACCTCGGCATCGCGGATCCGGTATGAGAGTGTTTCACGGTCCATCAAGGTCGCGCGGATCCCCTCGGCCCGGAGTCGCTCCACGAACTCGGTCGCGGACTGGGCGAAGTGCCCCGAGATGGGGAGCACGCGGACCTGCTCCGGAGCGAGCCACACCGGGAACGCCCCCGCGTAGTGCTCCACCAGCCCACCCACGAAACGCTCCATGGAACCCACCAGAACGCGGTGTAGCATCACCGGTCGATGTCGCTCGTTGTCCTCCCCCACGTACTCCAATTCGAAGCGCTCCGGCAGGTTGAAATCGAGTTGCACGGTCGGGCCCTGCCACTTCCGCCCAATGGCATCGATGAGCTCGAAATCTAGCTTGGGTCCGTAGAACGCTCCGCCACCCTCGTCGTAGTCGAAGGCCACGCCACGGGCCTCCAAGGCATCAGCGAGGGTCCGAACGGCCGAGTCCCACTGCTCATCCGTGCCCAACGCCTTCTTCTCGGGCTTCGTCGCCAACGCGATCGAGTAAGGGTAACCGAACGCCGTCAGGATCTCATCCACGAGATCCAGAAGCCGGTCGACCTCCTCGCGAACCTGATCAGGCCTGCAGAAAACGTGTGCGTCGTCCTGAGTAAAGCCCCGTACCCGGAGCATCCCGTGGAGTACGCCGCTGCGTTCGTATCGATAGCAGGTCCCGAACTCCGCCATGCGAATCGGAAGATCCCGGTAGGAACGCTGTTGAGACTGGTAGATGGCGATGTGCCCAGGGCAGTTCATGGGCTTCGGGCGATACGCGCCACCTTCCATGTCCAGAGCCCCGAACATCCCGTCCTTGAAGTTCTCGAGGTGCCCCGAGATCTCGAAGATGCGCTCACTCATGATGTGCGGTGTGTACACCAGATCGTACCCGTGCCGCTGGATCAACGCCTGCTCGAAGCGCTCGATCTCGCTTCTGATGATGGCGCCCTTGGGGTGCCAGAGGATCAGGCCGGGGCCGATCCGCGCGTCGGTCGAGAAGAGATCCAGCTCGCGCCCCAGGACGCGATGATCCCGCTTCTTGGCCTCCTCCAGGCGCTCCAAGTGCTCCGTGAGGTGAGACTTTTTGAAGAAGGCGGTACCGTAGATACGCTGCAGCATCTGACGCTTCTCGTCGCCACGCCAATAGGCTCCCGCACCCGAGAGCAGCTTGAAGTGCTTCAGGCTGCCCGTGGAGGCCACGTGTGGGCCACGGCAGAGGTCGAGAAAAGGGCCGTCGCGGTAGACGGTGATGACCTCGTCCGCCGAAAACTCTTCTAGGCGCTCCAGTTTGAGCGGGTCGTCCGCGAAGAGCTCTTTCGCCTCGTCCACGGTGACCACACGCCGCTCGAATGCGTAATCGGCTTTCGAGACTTCGGCCATCTTGGCCTCGATGGCCTCGAGGTCCGAGGGTGTGAACGGCTCGGGCACCTCGAAGTCGTAGTAGAACCCGTCGTCGATGGCGGGGCCGAATCCGATGCCGGCGCCGGGGCGCAGCTCCCGTACGGCCGTTGCCAATACATGCGCCGCCGAGTGGCGTAACACGGCAAGTGCGTCGTCGTCCCGCTCGGTCAAGATTCGGATTTCGGCGTCCCCAGAGAGGGACGTGCCCAAATCGACCGTTTCACCGTCGATCTGCCCTGCTACCGCAGCCTTGGCGAGACCGGGCCCGATCGCGGCAGCAACATCGCCCACGGACGAACCGGCGGGTACCTCGAGGCGCGTCCCGTCCGGGAGGATCACGTTGATCATGGGGGCGGACATCGTAGGCGTTCCTCGGCGTCCGGAAAGGGATCGCTGCTCCCCTCCCCTACAGTAGGACGGAATCGGCTCGAACGAGAGGAACCTACCCGTTCAAGGACCTGGGATAAAGGGCTTTGGGCATACGGTGGAAACAACCGTGCCCCCGGCGTCGCTGTGCGACACCGGGGGCACGGTTGGGCTTCTATCATGCCTCGAAAGGCGTGTGAGGCGCCTAGTACATTCCTCCCATGCCACCACCCGGCGGCATCGCAGGAGCGGCAGCGGCATCTTCGGGCATATCGACCACGACGGCTTCAGTCGTGAGAAGTAGCCCGGCGATCGACGCCGCATTCTGAAGCGCGGAGCGAACGACCTTGGTCGGATCGATCACGCCAGCCTTCACCAGGTCCTCGTACTCGTCAGTCTGAGCGTTATAACCGAAGGCACCCTCACCGTCGCGAACCTTGGCGACGACGATGGACCCTTCCGCACCCGCATTCGACGCAATCTGCCGAATCGGAGACTCCAGAGCTCTGCGCAGAATATCCACGCCGACCTGCTCATCGTGGGCGTCGAGGTTGAAGTCCCCGAGCTCCTGCTGAGCCCGAATCAGGGCCACACCACCACCGGTGACAATCCCTTCCTCCACCGCGGCACGCGTTGCATGGAGAGCGTCCTCGACCAGGGCCTTCTTTTCCTTCATCTCGGTCTCGGTCGCGGCGCCCACGTTGATGACCGCGACGCCACCGGACAGCTTCGCGAGCCGCTCTTGCAGCTTCTCGCTGTCGTAGTCGGACGTCGACTTGTCGATGGCGACTTTGATCTCTTCGATCCGGCCTTGGATCTTGGCCTTCTCGCCGGCGCCGTCCACGATAATCGTGTCATCCTTGTCGATCACGATCCGCTTGGCCGATCCAAGATCACTGACCACGGTGTTCTCCAACTTGAACCCGACTTCTTCGGAGATCACTTGGCCACCGGTAAGGACCGCGATGTCCTGGAGCATGGCTTTGCGCCGATCTCCAAACCCCGGAGCCTTGACCGCGCAAACCTTGAGCGTGCCACGCAGCTTGTTCACGACCAGCGTCGCGAGCGCCTCACCCTCGATGTCTTCCGCGATGATCACGAGAGGCTTACCCATCTGGGCGACCTTCTCGAGGATCGGAAGAAGATCCTTCATGGAGGAGATCTTCTTGTCATGGATAAGGATCATCGGATCTTCGACGTACGCTTCCATACGCTCCGGATCCGTCACGAAGTAGGGCGACAGGTAGCCACGGTCGAACTGCATCCCCTCGACGGTCTCGAGCGTGGTCTCGAGGCCCTTGGCCTCTTCGACCGTGATCACACCATCTTTCCCGACCTTTTCCATGGCGTCGGCGATCAGATCGCCGATCTCCGCGTTGTTATTGGCCGAGATGGCGCCGACCTGAGCGATCTCTCCCTTGCCCTTGGTTTCCGTGGACTGCTCGTGCAGGATGTCGACGACCTTTTGGACGGCGGCGTCGATGCCACGCCGGATGCCCATCGGGTTCGTACCGGCCGTAACGTTCTTCAGCCCTTCCGAGAAGATGGCCTGCGCCAGAATCGTAGCCGTAGTCGTGCCGTCGCCGGCAACGTCAGAGGTCTTCGTGGCGACTTCCTTCACCATCTGGGCGCCCATGTTCTCTACCGCATCTTCCAACTCCACTTCCTTCGCAACGGACACACCATCCTTCGTGACCGTGGGCGAGCCGAACTTCCGGTCCAGAACGACGTTCCGGCCCTTGGGGCCCAGGGTGACCCTTACAGCCTGGGCAAGCTTGTCGATCCCCGCCTTGAGGCGCGCACGGGCATCGACGTCAAAATCGAGCTCTTTAGCAGCCATCGCTTGATACTCCTATGTGTAATCCTTGAGTTTTCGTCTAATTCAAACCGTTCCGATTTTCCGCGCTCAGCCAATCACCGCCAAAATGTCGCTCTCGCGCAGAATGAGGAAGTCTTCCCCCTCCACGGTGACCTCTGTGCCGCTGTACTTGCCGTACAGCACGGTCTGTCCCACCTCGACGTCCGGCTCGATCCGGACCCCCTCATCGGACAGCTTACCGGCTCCTACCGCTACTACCTCACCGGACTGGGGTTTTTCCTTTGCGGTATCGGGGATATAGAGACCCCCACGCATCTGCTCCGCCTCCTCCAGAGGCACAACAACCACGCGATCCGCAAGTGGCTTAATCTTGGTCGCAGCCTTCGATGACATCCAAGTACCTCCTGATAACTGTTTAATTCACTTGAAGCTCAGGTTGGTGCTAGCACTCATCGCCGCCGAGTGCTAACGACGGTAATCTAGCCTTTGGCGGGGTAGTGTCAACAACTCAGGCCTTGGCGCTTTCACTCACGTTCGGAAGACTGGGAGGCACGGACCGTCCTCCCCGCAAGGGCGAGGCCGTACAGTGTGAGAAACGGTTCGACATGGGCAATCGTCTCGGCATGGGGTCCGACCGTCGAGGCGTGTCCACCCGTAGCGACCACGTATACGTCGTCTCGCTGCCACTCGCTCAATATGCGCCGCACGATGCCGTCCACCGCGTCCACGGTCGAGAAGAAGACGCCGCTCTGGATGCAGTCCTCCGTCCGCCGTCCGATCACTCGGGAGGGCCTGCCCAACTCGACCCGCGGGAGCATCGCCGTCTTGTTGCCGAGCCAGTCGAGTCCCGCTTGCACTCCCTGGGCGATCACGCCCCCCATGAACACGCCCTCCGCCGTGATACAGTCGAACGTAGTCGCCGTGCCGAGATCTACGGCGATCGTGTCCCTTCCGTACATTTCCTTCGCCGCCAAGGTGTTTACGATGCGGTCGGCCCCCACCGAGAGAGGCTCCTCTACATCCAAGCGAATCGGGAGCGCGCTTTGGGCGGTCACGACCACAGGCGCCTCCCCCAATAGCCGCTCGAGCGTCTCCGTAACGATTCCGGTTACACCAGGAACGACTGATGCGATTGAGGCCATACGGACGTCCTTCGGAGCGAAGTCGTCATTTCGGAGCAGAGCACGGAGCAGCAGGCCGTATTCGTCCACGGTACGAGGCACCGGTGTACTGACCCGCCAATGAGCCACGAGATGAAGGCCCTCCGATTCCACGAGCCCGATCACTGTCTCACTGTTGCCAACGTCGATGACGAGATCCATGTCATCCTTCTCCTAGCTGATTCACGTTCCGTTTTCCGATGACCGCGACTCTACCCGGACACCCCCGGCGCGGACCGCAGTGGATACGCCGTCCACCTCCATGAGCAGCGCACCATCCGGGGCGATGCCCATCGCCCTGCCCTGCGACCCTGTGTCGGTGCTCACCCTCCGTCCGATCAACGTATCTCGGCGCCGCAGCTCGCGCCTCAAGGCGTCATCGAGGATCCCCGGAAGCGGATCGAGGACAAGGCGAGCTTCTCCCAGAAGAATGCGGGCGAGCTCTCCTCGATCGACTCGACATCCGGCCGCCTTCAGGGAAGTAGCACACGCCCGGAGGGCAGGAGCAAAATCGTCCTCAGACTGCCGAACATTCATGCCGACACCTACGACCAGCGCATCGACACCCTCCCGCTCGCAAAGAATCCCTGCGACCTTGCGACCTTCCAGCTCGACATCGTTGGGCCACTTGATCCCCGCCACCAACGTCGAACACAACGCCTCGATCGCGCGTGCCGCGGCAAGCCCTACCAAGATCGGCACGAGGGTAGGGTCACCCGAGGCCTGTACTCGTAGAAGAAACGATAGCCAAAGACCCATTCCCGCTGGGGAGTCCCATCGCTTGCCGCCTCTCCCCCTTCCTGCCGTCTGAGCCTCCGAAATAACGACGGAGAACGGCTCCGCACCCTCACGCGCTAGATCACGGGCACGCGCATTCGTGGAGGGCAGGCTGTCGTGTATCTCCACATAGGGCACGTTCCATCGCCGCTGCCACACTGCGACCGACTCCCCCTCCCAGCGGCGCATCCGACGAGGCCCCTAGACAAGCAGGTAGATCAGAAACGCCACACCGAGCACCCAACAGTAGATGCCGAAGCGGTAGAAGGCTCGCCGGGCCAAGAGCGCTACGAACGCTCGAATCGCCACGACTCCCGTCACTGCTGCCACGACAGATCCCGCGACCAGAGCGGCCGTCGACAAGGACGGATCGCCCGAGCTGAGATCGGACAGTTGGAGGAGCGCGGCACCGCCGATCGTCGGGATCGCCATGAGGAATGAAAAAGCCGCTGCCTCCACCGGGGCGACTCCGAGCCACAGGGCCATGGCCACCGTGCTTCCGGACCGCGAAATGCCGGGTACCAGGGCGAAGGCCTGCGCCAGGCCGATGAAAATCGCCCCGCGAGCGCCGAGTTGCCGCACAGCCTGCCCACCCCGGATCCACCGGGTACTCCAGAGAATCGACCCCGTGACCAAGAAAGCCGTCGCAGGAACCAAAGGATTCTCGAAGAGCGCTTTGATCGCGGTACCATAGAACACACCGAGGAACGCCGCTGGAGCGGTGGCGAGCGCCAGGAGCCCGAGGTACCTCCTAGCCGCCGGATCTCCTCGAATGACTCCGCCCAAGAGATCCCGCAGCCGGGTTCTGTAAATGACGAGGACAGAGATGAGGGTCGCCACATGAACCGCCACTTCGAAGCGCACGCCCGAAATTTCGAGCCCCAACAGAGCCTGCCCCACCACTAGGTGCCCCGAGCTCGACACGGGCAAGAACTCGGTCGCACCCTGAACGAACCCGAGAAGGAGAGCCTCCCAGAGTGTCACCCTCGCGCTCCACACACGGATCGATAGTAAGCCTCATAAAGAGGGACCACCCTCTCCGCCGAGAAGCGATCAACGGCGACCGCGCGGGCGGCATGACTGAACTCCTTCCAACGGGCCGAATCTCGCAAGAGTTCCAATGCCCCCTCGGCCATCTGCTCCACGGCTCCCGTCTCGAACAGATATCCGGCCTCCCCGTGCGGGATGACTTCCGGCAAGCCACCCACCGTCGTCGCAATGACCGGAGTACCCGACGCCATGGCCTCGAGGGCGGCGAGACCAAACGACTCTGAACCGCTGGTGAGCAGAAAGAGGTCCGCGCACGGCAAGAGCTCTTCCACAGAGGCATGCTTTCCCAGGAAGACGACCCGATCCTCGACTCCGAGGGCCTGGGCCCGCTCCAGAGCACGGGGCCTCTCCGGTCCATCCCCGATCATGATCAGTCGAGCCGGCAGTTGTTTGGACACGCGCGCGAACACCTCGACGATGTCCTGAACCCGCTTCACTGGACGGAAATTGGAAACGTGCATCAGAATCTTTTCGCCCTCCTCCGCCAGCGAGTAGCGATGACAAGGCTCCCTCGCGGGAACGTAGACGTCAGTATCGATGAAGTTCGGAATCACCTCGATACGATCCGGCGGAACGCCAAAATCACGCACGGTCTCGTCCTTGAGGAAACTCGACACCGCCGTGATCCCGTTCGAGCGCATGATCGAAAAGCGGGTGATGGGCTGGAAGGACGGGCGCAGGCCCACCAGGGTGATATCTGTCCCGTGGAGCGTGGTCACGACCGGGGGTCCGTCGCCTTCGAGCATCTCCTGCGCAATCCACGCGGACGTCGCGTGAGGGATGGCATAGTGAACGTGGATCACGTCGAGGTCGTGAACGCGCGCCACATTGTGCAGCGCCACGGCCAGTGCAAGCGTATACGGCGGATGCTCAAAGAGAGGGTAGTGCTTCATCTCTACTTCGTGAAAGAACACCCCCTTGCGGAAACGCTCTAGGCGGAAGGGTTGATCATATGAAACGAAATGTATCTCATGGCCCCGTTCCGCGAGTTGGGCGCCCAATGCGGTCGCAACCGCTCCGGAACCCCCGTACGTCGGATAACATGTGATCCCGATCCTCATAGCCTCACTCCCTCCCCTCACGATGTTGTCGACGCTCTACCCAGGCGGCGGCGACCTCTTCGGTCTGGACAGTCAGCGGCAATGACGCGTCCACGCGCACGGTATCCTCCGGCAGTTGGTGCCGGAACCACGTGAGCTGCCTCCTCGCGTATTTCCTGGTCTGCGATCGCATTCTCTCCAGTGCATCGTCGAGACTCATTTCCCCCCTCAAGCTCGCGCAGATCTCACGATAACCCGTGCCGCTCATTCCGGGGTCGTCCGGTCCGTATCCTCGCTCGAGCAATCCGTTCACCTCGTCGACGAGTCCAGCGTCCGCCATCCGGGTTACTCGGGCGTCGATCCGGCGGTCCAACTCCTCTCGATCCATCTCGAGAACGACGATCACTCCACTCAGAGGCTCTTGGTCCGGCTCACCCCGTTCGTGCCACCACGACAGCGTGCGTCCGGTGAGAAGCGCCACCTCGATCGTCCGGCCCAAGCGGTGCGGCCCCCCCTGGCGCGCGACTCGCGCGCGAGCGGGATCCAGCCCACAGACCCAGCGCTCCAGTTCTTCCCGCGGTCGGGAGGCGAGGAAGCGTCGCAAGCTCTGCAGACGCTCGGAATCCATTGGGGGTTGCCGAAAGATGGGGTCCGTGAGGGCCTTCAAGAAGAGACCCGTCCCGCCAACGAAGAGCGGCACCCGCCCCCTTCCCCGGATCTCCGTGATCCAGCTGCGCGCGTCACGACCGAACTGACCGGCACTATACGCCTCATTGGGCGCCCGAATATCGAGTCCGTGATGTGGCACTCGCTCATGAAATTCGCTCGGCGCCTTGTCCGTGCCGATGTCCATGCCTCGGTATATCTGTCGAGAATCCATGCAGACGACCTCGGCGTCGACCAGCCCGGCAACCGCCATCGAGAGCCTGGTCTTTCCCGAGGTCGTGGGACCGGTGATCGCGAGAAAATCCCTCACCTACCGAACTTTTTCTCCAATTCGCCCTTGCTGAGGCGGACAATGGTGGGTCGGCCGTGAACGTCGTGGTAGGGGAGCTCCGTGGCGAAGAGCTGGTCGAACAATTCCTGCATCTCCCGCTCCTTCAGCCTCTGACCCGCCTTGATGGACCCTTTGCACGCGAAGGTCATGGCGATTCTCTCGTGCTGGTTCTTGGCGGAGCGCGTGAGGTCCGATCCTCGAACCAACTCCTCCATCATATCATGGATGCATCGTTCTGGATCGAAATAGGGATGAGGATCCGGGACCGCATGCACGATGAGCGTGTTGCCCCCAAAGCTCCCGACCTCGAAGCCCACCGCATTGAGAATGTTCGTCAGCGCCTCAGCCTCTATGAGCTCGGCCTTCGACAGCCGTACGGTGATCGGAAAGAGAAGCCGTTGCCCGGTCTGACCACCCACCTCGAAGGCCTTGGTCAACCTTTCGAACAGGATCCGTTCGTGCGCCGAATGTTGATCGATGAGTATCAGCCCCTCACGCGTCTCCGCCAGCACATAGGTGTGGAGGAGCTGCCAGAGGCGGGGCTGCTCTTCAACCACAGGAATCCACTCCGACTCGTCATCGATGTCGACCCCGTTCTGGCCGGCCCCATCGGGACCACCGCCCGCGAGGAAGAGCGCTGTTTGACTCACTTCGGCATGCGAGACCACAGGTGGGGGCCGAACCGGCTCACGCACTGAGAGCGGAGGCGGGCCAGAATCGAGAGAGGCCGAACTCGCCTCGGACGCCAGGCATTCGTGAATCGCCTTCTCGACCAGCGCCTCGATAGCCTCCGCATCACGAAAGCGCACCTCGGCCTTGGCCGGATGGACGTTCATGTCCACAGCATTCGGTGGCACATCCAGAAAGAGGAAGACCCACGGACGAGCATGCGTGGGGACAGTGGTACGGTATCCGCGATCTACGGCCGCCCGAAGGTGCCGACTGCGGAATGGGCGTCCGTTCACGAACGAGTAGGCGCGGCGCGGCCCCTTTCTAGTCGCGTCGGGTCGTTGCACCAGGCCACGCACCCTCGTCGCACCCAACTCCAAGGCCACGGGGATGAGGGTTCGGCCATTCTCCGGCCCCCAGATTTCAACGATGCGAGCGTGGAGATCTTCGACGGAAGGAAGTTCAAGCAACACTTGTGAATCAGCGGTAAGGGTAAAGCCGACCCCAACATTGGCCATGGCCAGCACGTTCACGACCTCAGCCACGGCCCGAGTCTCCGCCCCTGTCGCCTTTAAGAATTTCGATCTCGCAGGCGCGTTGAAGAACAGGTTCGCAACCTCCACCGTCGTGCCCCGCTGCCTCGGAAAATCCTCCACCCCGGTGATCGTTCCGGACTTGATGCGTATGCGAGTTCCGACGTCGTCCGCCTCCGCTCTGGTCTCGAGCGTCATACGAGAAACGGCCGCGATGGAGGGAAGCGCCTCGCCCCTGAACCCGAGCGTCGATACCGTTCGAAGGTCATCCGCCACCCGAATCTTGCTCGTCGCGTGCCGCTCGAGGGAGATCAGGGCATCTTCGCGCCCCATTCCGATACCGTCGTCAATGACGAGGATGCGGCGCTTGCCCCCCTGTTGGAGAGTGATCTCGACCCGGGTCGGTCGCGCATCCAGCGCGTTCTCGACCAACTCCCTCACGACCGACGCTGGCCGCTCGACGACTTCGCCGGCGGCGATCTGGTTGGCTACGAGGTCAGGAAGAACTTCGATCGTGCGCGACATCCCAAAACCCGAGTCACGAGTGACAGACAAGAGTGTGTGTTGCCCCTAAGGTAGCACTCAGCGACAAGACACGGACGACGGAGTATGCCCTGCAACTCAGAGCTGAATGGCGTAGAAGCTGGCAGCGTTCGCGGCTGTGGCACGAGCGACCCCCGCGACGCTCTCACCTCGCATCCGTGCTACACTTTCGATCACGTGGCCGACGAAGGACGGCTCATTCCGCTGGCCTCGAAAGGGGGCCGGTGTAAGGTACGGCGCGTCCGTTTCTACGAGAATTCGGTCGCCCGGGACGGCTCGTACCGCGTCCGCACCATCATATTTGGCAAAGGTGATGATCCCGGAGAAGGACACGTAACAGTCCTCTGCAAGGCCAGCTTCCAGAAGCTTCAGGCTCGCCGTGAAACAGTGGAGTATGAGGCGGAGTGAGCTCGGGGCGTTGCGTATGAGGTCGATCGTATCGTCCTCAGCTTCACGACTGTGGATGACGACGGGCAACCCTAGGTCGTGAGCCAACGCGAGATGTCTCTCGAACCATGTTCTCTGGAGCTCGCGCGGCGCGTGATCGTAGAAAAAGTCCAGGCCCGTCTCTCCGATGGCCACCACTTCGGCTCGCTCCGTCGCGAGCTCTCGGATCCCATCTAGGTCGGCGTCGGGAGTGCCCGACACCTCGTGAGGGTGGACCCCGGCCGTCGACCACAGACCGGTGCGGGCTCGCGCGAGGGCCGCTCCGGCCTCGGAGTCCTTCAGATCGGAGGCGATCGTGACTATGTGGGTCACACCGGCATCGGCCGCTTTGTCGAGAACCGACGCCCGATCGCCGTCGAAGCGGGCGTGGGTGAGATGGCAGTGACTGTCGAACACCGACTCAGGCAGTCGCTCTCGCCCCGCGCTTTTTCCGGTCACGGTCTCCGGATCCATCACCAAGCCTCTTTTGGATCTCGAGAAGCGCCGGTGAGGCCACGAAAATCGAGGAATACGTCCCGACCACGACACCCAAGATCAACACCAAGGTGAAGTCCCTAATCACGGCGCCACCGACAAAAAGCAGAGCCAGCAATACCACCAGGGTGGTCCCGGACGTGAGTACGGTCCTGGGCAACGTCTCATTGATGGAACGGTCCACCAGGGCCGTCGGATCCTCACGACGACCACCCTTTGCGTTCAGGTTTTCCCGGATCCGATCGAACACTACGATCGTATCGTTCAGCGAGTACCCCACGATCGTAAGGATGGCCGCCACGGTCGGCAGCGCGATCTCCACGCGAAACACCGCCAGGAATCCCAAGGTGATCATGATGTCGTGCGCCGTCGCGATGACCGAAGCAAGGCCAAAACGGAGCTCGAATCGAAAGGCGATGTACACGAGGGTCAGTACAAAGGAGGCCAGAATGGCAAGACCGGCGTTTCGTTGCAGCTCGCTTCCGATCTTGGGACCTACGGTGTCGGTCCGAACGACGGTGAACAGGTCGCTACCGAACGCCGCCGTGAGCTGGTCTTCGAGCCGCGCCCGGACCACATCCACCTCCTCCTCACCCAGGGGGGCCCGGATCACGAATTCGTTCTCTTCCCCGAACCGTGTGATCGGTGGCGCCTGTGCGCCACCGAGGGCGGATCTGAGCTGGGCTGCCGTGGTAGCGTCGCGGAACTGGACCTGGATCAAGGATCCTCCCGTGAAGTCGACGCCGTAATTCTGCCAGCTCCCCATCGAGAAGATGTTGAAGGCCATACCCGCGACACCCAGCACAATCACAATTGTGGAGAACACGTACGCGACGTGGCGATGTTCGATGAACGGAAAATTCGCGTCGTTGAACAGTCTCATGGACGCGGTCTCAAATACTGATCGGGTCTGAGGCCTTCTTACCCGATAAGTAGATCAGGAAGAAGGTTTTCGTCACGTACAAGGCGGAGAAGAACGATGCCACAATTCCGAAGGACAGCGTGACCGCGAAGCCCTTGACCGGCCCCGTGCCGAACTGGAACAGAATGAGAGCGGTAATGAGCGTCGTGATGTTGGCGTCCACGATCGCGGAAAGTGCGTGTTGGAAACCCTCATCGACGGCAGTCCGGGTTGCTCTACCAAGAGCCAACTCCTCTCGGATCCTTTCGAATATGAGCACGTTGGCGTCCACGGCCATACCAAGCGACAGAATGAGGCCGGCCATTCCCGGCAGCGTGAGCGTCGCGTCGAACGCCGAGAGTAAACCGAGCACGAGCATCATATATACGCTGAGTGCCAGCACCGCTAACACGCCCGCCATCTTGTAGTAGCCGATCATGATGACCACCACTGCAACGACGGCAATTATGCCCGCGATCCGACTGCGATCGATCGAATCCTGGCCGAGTGACGGACCTACCGTACGCTCTTCCATGATTCTCAACTTGGCGGGTAGGGCCCCCGCCCGTAGGACGAGAGCCAGATCGGCCGCCTCCGCGATGTCGGCATTCCCCATCTCGATCACGCCGCTGGCTCCGATTCTATCTCGCACGACGGGCGCACTCACCACCTCGTCGTCCAAGACGATGGCGATGTAATCTCCGATGTGCTGGGTCGTGAAGGTGGAGAAACGCCGTCCACCGGCCCGGTTGAACTGGAAGGTCACCTGAGCCTGGTTGAACTGTGGGTCGCGCTGCGCGCTCGCATCCTCCAGCATATCTCCGGTGAGGAACGCGTCTTCCTCCGTGACGTAGAGGCGCATGTACGTCCGCTGCCCTACGCCCATCGGTGTCGCGTCCCAGTGGAGTGACACGTCCCGGGGAAGCGCACGCCTCACCTCCGGGATAGCCAAGAACTGGTTCGCGACCTCTACGTCTTCGAGCGCGACCAGGTACGTCCCTTCGAAATCACCAGAGGCGAGAAGGGCGGTAAAGGGTCTCAAGTTTACCAGCTGCTCCTCTTGCTCCTCGGCTGCCGCATCGGCGCTGTCGGCCGCAAGTGTGTCTGCGGCCTGCCCGCCGAAGATGAGGTTCTGGACGTCCTGAGAAGGGCCCTCGGCATCCTGTCCCATCTCCCGAAGCACGTCCTCCCCCAGTACGCCCACGATCTGGCGGTCGATCCGCGCAAGCGCCGACTCGAGTTCGCTCACCGGCAGCACCAGCTTGAACTCCAGAAACGCCGACTGCTGAATTAGGTTTTTTGCGCGGCTCTCATCAGTGTTGCCGGGCAATTCCACAATGATGCGGTCGGCTCCCACCTTTTGGATCAGCGGCTCCTCCACTCCGAATTCGTCGATTCGTGTGCGAAGAATGCGTTCGGCCCTGTCGATGGCGTCGGCGCGCGCGTCCGCGGTCATCGTCCCGTCCGGGTCGTCAACCTCGAGAACGAGGTGCATGCCCCCCTGGAGATCCAGTCCGAGCTTGATACTGTTCTTATAGAGGTAGCCGAGACTCACAACGATCAGCGCCAAGATGACGATGATCCGACCTCTTACCGGTTTGAGCATCTGGGTGGTCAATTCCTTGCGTGATGGCCGTTTGAAAGCCCAGTAAGCTCGCAGGCTCGGGGTAGATCTGTCAATCTGCCGATCGGGGCTTCGAGAGGCTCATGTAACGCCCGCAAGGCGGACGCCGAAAACGATCCGCAACTAGAAGTACACGAACGCCTGAACTTTAAGAGAGAGTTTTGTGACGCCCGCTTCAGAGCGGTAGATGTCCAAGTTACTCCCGATCTTATTGCGACCCGACACATACAGCGACAGGCCGGGAGTAATGAGCCATGTGCCGTCACCCGCACCTCTGGTGTCGTGGTCCGTTCGACTGACCCGGGCGAGCGGCTCGACTCCGGCCCAACGTTCGGAACTCAGGGGGAAGTAATACGTGATCACCACCTGGCTCGTCAGGAAGGAGACCGGTTCACCCATCGTGTCGAGCACGCGCCAATTTTCTCCGGTGGCGATCGCGGCCTGGATATGGACCCCCTCAGTCCACTCTCCAACCTCCAGGTCGGCGCCATAGATCTCAGCATGACCGGTCTCGCCGCCAACGCTCAGGTAGTCGTGGACACCAACGAAGCCGGACACCACGAGCCCCTGCTTCACGGCGAAGTTGGCTCGACCCGCGAAGGACTTGCTCGCGTTCTCGTCCGGGATATTGATTCCCGTGCCATTGGTGATCGTGCCCATGTACGAAAAGCGCCCGCGTATCCCCTCGATCCGCATGCCCATGTCTCGTCCCGAGTACAGGAGATCCCTCGTCACGCTGCCGAAGCTGCACGCACCACCCGCACCACCGGGACAGCCGCTAGCGCCCGGGACTTCGCCGTCGCGCTCGATGATGCTGAGTTGCGTGCTGCTGCTGAACGCGAAGATATCGGACGCCCGCTTCAGTTGTCCCATCGAGAGCGAAAAGAGGGGGTCGAACTTGAGGGAGACATAAGCGTCCCTGAGGGTCGCCCGCCCGCCCGCAAAATCGGGAAGGATACGCGCCTCGAAGAAGTCGTTCACCTCAATCCCTACGAATATGCGGGCTCTGCGTACATAAGAGTCGAGTGCAACGGCACCATCGACGGTCGACGTTCTCGCCTGGACGTGTAAACGACCGCCTATCGTGACCGTCGCGCCCCGAGCACTAATCTCGGTTTGTGCCGTAGCGAGAGTGGGAAAGAACACGATCAACGCGACCGCGAACACAACCAATCGCTCGAAGATACGATTCATTCGCACTCTTGAGGTGTCAGGAATTCATATAAGGTGCCCGGAACCTAAACCGGGGGAGGGTTCGGACAACCTTGGCGAGTCAGGGCCCCGCAAACGCGGGATCCCGAGGGTCCTACATGACAGCCCGCCGGAGAACCGCGCGTCGAGCGCCTCGCGAATCGCGTGCGGGGATGCAACCTGGAAGACCGTCGTGTGACCGGAGCTGAACCCGAGAGCCCGTCCTGCCTCTATGTCCGTTGGGTCACACGTGGCTATCAGTAGATGTCGATCCGACTTGTACAGCGGATAGACATGGTGTTTGCGGGAGATCGCCTCGGGGACCAACAGGACCGCGTCCCGGTCCCCTCCGTCGAAGTCCGCGACTTCCAGGCGGAAGTATTGAGCAACCAGGAAGCTCAGGCGTTCATCCGCGACGCGGTAGGCCCTGGCCACCACCGGCCAGGCGTCCTGGGCCACCGTTTCGGGAGGCACGTCGGGACGATCGCCATTCAAATCGGCGCGCTCCGCGATCCGGACCAGCCAGTGCATCGCGCTTCCTCGGGGACGTGTCCCGTCGTGTCGGGGCTCCGGTTGGGTCGTTCAGATCCTCATTCTCACGGTTGCCATTTCGATAATTTCGCCGGAAGCGTGATACCAGACGGGCAAAACACTGCTGGATAGCTGGTGTGGCTGGGTGCCACGGGAGGGGGGGCTAGTTGCCGTCAGCTAGGTCGGGGGGACAGGGGTCGTAGGTCACGGTCTCGCCCCCCTCAACCCACTCACCCACGTTGAGGGTGCCCATTACTTGGTAGCCCTGCGATCAGTCAGGGGGGGCAGGGAACACCAGCATTCAGGAAATCACCATTCTGATACCATTCTCCACAACCCTGCTTGGGCACCCCCTACCTTCTTAATTTAATCTTGATTCTACGGTCTCCTTCCACAGAACTATCCCTAGACATTAGATCTTCAGTGATGTTTTCAATTTCAAGACCAAACTCGCCTAGAGACCCTAAATCCAGATCCTCTAGCTCACTAAACGAACCCTCGAATTGAAAAACCTCCTCATTATTAGAATCACTCATTCCATCAGAATGATCAGGATTGGTGAGTTGTCCATTCAGGATTATTGAACCTCCAATAATCCCACCGATAATCAGCGCCGACACCACATTATCTTTCATGATTCTCCTCCTTCACTGTAACTATGCCTTCACTAGTTTAAAGTCGATCTCATATCAAAACAAATTTCAAGCACTCGTAACACAGTAATTAGAGCCGTGTCCTAATTCTGCACCGCACCATATCGACTCCTATTTTTGGCCGTCCTGGGAACTCCGGGGTGTCAGCCTTACCCGCAGAGAAGCCCACGGTTCACATCTTGGCGCGCTTCCTGCAACTCACTGAGCTGTCTATCTTGCTTGCCGCTACAGAGCTGAGCCATCCAGGAGACGGAGCGACCAAGAGAGCATGTCGATCGAACAAGCCTTCCGCGAGCTCGAGGCGCGCCTCAGCCCTCGCCGCCTCGAGGTCGACGTCGCCCTGGCGCCTCTCACTACCTTCCGCATCGGTGGGCCGGCCGACCGACTCTTTCGGGCTCGTACCCCAGATGAGTTGGCGAACGTCGTGCTCGCGGTTCGGGAACTGGACGTCCCCCACTTTCTGCTGGGCAAGGGTGCAAATATTCTTGTGGCTGACAAAGGCTTTCGCGGCCTCGTCATCCGCAATGAAGTCGCAGGAGTCGACTTCCTCGACGGCGCTCGTGTCCGCGTCGGAGCAGGCGTGGAGACCTATCCAGACCTCATCGAGAGAACGGTCGCACGTGGGCTAGGCGGCCTGCATCACTTCGTAGGTATCCCGAGCACGGTGGGCGGCGCGATGTGGCAGAACCTTCACTTCCTCTCCCCCGCACCGGCACGGGAGCGGACGGTCTTCATCGAGGAGTTCGTCGAGGCCGCCGACATCCTGTCCGAAGAAGGAGACCGGCGTACGGTCGACCGAGAATATTTCTGTTTTGCCTACGATTACAGCGTCCTCCACCACCGGGCCGACATGATCCTCTCGGTTGACTTCGCGCTGTATGAAGCGCCCGAGGATGAGCTGCGCCGTGTCATGGCGGAGAACCTGGAATGGCGGAAAGAGCGCCATCCCGATCTGGCGGTGCACGCGAGTGCGGGCTCGATTTTCCAGAAGATCGAGGGCGTCGGAGCGGGTCGTCTCATCGACGAGTGCGGCCTGAAGGGCCACGTTCATGGACGTGCCCAAATTTTCGAGCATCACGCCAACATCATCGTGAATCACGGAGGAGCCACCGCAGCCGACGTACGCGCGCTCATCGACATCGCCCAACAGCGGGTCGCCGGAGAAACCGGCTACAATCTGATCCCCGAAATCACGTTCGTAGGAGAGTTCTGAGGGATACGCCCTCGGGCGAGCACATCAGTCTGACAGCTTCCCCAGAAGGTCGGGGTCGAGTTCGTGACCCCCTTGATGCGTCAGGGTGCGAAACGGTATGCCTAGCTCGTCGAGTCTCCGCTCCTGTCGTCCGTGCGATTCCTCCGAAACGTGGCGATCTGTCAATCCCCGTACCAGAACGAGGTCGGTGGCGGCGAGCCGGGCTGGGCTCCGCTCCGGATCGAGGTCTGGAGGCGGATAGCCTCCCCAGAGAACGGTACGAGCAACTTCGAAGTCCCCGGCCACGACCCACCGGCAAACCGTGTGGACACCTTGGGAAAATCCGAGAACGGTAAGGCTCTCCGGCCCGCCGCCTAGACTCCTCGTCGTCTCGTCCAGAACACGGTCGAGAAAGGCGATATAGTCACGAATCTCGTTCTCGCGATCTTCCCTGGTCATCCAGGACGACCCGATCGGGTCGTCCTTGCCGTGCTGCCGAGTCCCGTCGTCAAGGTAGAACCGGGAAAAGCCCTCCGGCGCGACGATCAGCCGCGTCTCGTCATCGAGTGGGTGGAATCGACGCAGAAAGCGCTTGGCCAACTGCCGATATCCGTGACAGACGACCCAGAGCTGTTGGACACCGGGACCCGGTGCCCCGAGCGAGAAGTAGCGCGCTGTCTTGGTGACTCGGATGTGCCGTTCGTCCACCGTCAGCGTGTCCTCACAACGGATACGTGAAGGGGCTATTGGACTCGGCTAACGACGGCAGCGAGCCATCTCGCGCGGAAAGGCTCGGGTTTGCCAGCGGCCAAGGGATGCCGACGGTTTCGTCGTCCCAAGCGATCCCACCGTCTAGCCCTGCGTCGAACTCACTCGACACCTTATAGACGAGTTCGGAGTGTTCACTCAGACATTGGTAACCGTGGGCAAATCCCTCGGGGATATAAAGGGTTGCGCCGTCATCGCCTGACAGGACCCCGCCTACCCAGCGTCCGAAAGTAGGAGAGCCCACCCGCAAGTCCACGGCGACATCAAACACCTCGCCTTGGATCACGCGGACGAGCTTCGCCTGCGCCCGAGGCGGTGCCTGATAGTGCAACCCCCGCAGGACGCCCCTCGACGAGCGTGCATGGTTGTCCTGAAGGAAGACATCTCGGATTCCGGCTCCCTCAAAGACGGAGGCCCGATACGTCTCCGAGAAAAAGCCCCGGCCGTCACCGTGGCGAGTCGGCGTGACACGGATAACCTCTGGGATGTCTAGATGATCGAAGTGGAAAGACATGAAACCGTTTGCGGCTCGGGATGCGTCAAACTATCGGTACGGGGTGCGACCCTGGCCGACCGGGCCCTGGGACAAGGCTGAAAGGTGTCGCGCCGCCTGTGGTCGAGCAACCATTCCGAGGAGGCGTGTGTATATCGCAGGATACTAGGGAGGTGGAGCCGTGCTGATCGAGTCGAGCCAAAACATGTGGGGGCGACTGATG